>JAEEGK010015313.1_pt1 | contig 17016 bp, 12 predicted proteins | sample 8958771 | NCBI WGS metagenome assembly JAEEGK01 (sample SAMN16246547, study PRJNA631951) | gut metagenome | biome: gut microbiome; feature: rumen; material: SC-attached | host: Bos | place: Iran: Karaj | collected 2018-10 | reverse complement strand
CCAATCCCCAATCCCCAATCCCCAATCCCCAAAATTTAATATTTATTTAAATAACATTTGTATTAATTCAAAAGGAAATTAATAATAATTTTTTAATTAAATAAATATTTTAATTATTAAAATTTTATGGATGAATTTATTATAATAAATTCTTTATCAGAATTAATAGATAATTTAAAAAACCATCTTAATACAAATTTAAATCAAATTGATTCACTTTTAACTTTTTTTCGAAATGTATCAGAACAATATGCATTATTATCAACATCTATAAAAATTCCTCAAAATACAAAAATTTATCATAAAAAATTTCAAGATTTTTTCAAAATACATAATAAATTTTTAGAAAATTTATTAGTAGTGTCTTCAAATTTAAAGTCGGAAATAATTTTTCAATTAGAAACATTTTATGATGATATAAAAAAAAAATCTGAAAAAAATATTGAAGATTTAAATAATATTATTCAACCATTAATCGAACAAAAAAATATAATTATAAAAAAAAAACAAGAATATTACATAGAAAATGAAAAAAGTGAAAAAATAGAAAATGAAATTGTAAAAGACATTAATAAAACAAAAAATGATTTAGATAATGCACATAAAATTTTATATAATCAAAGAGATTTAATGGAAGTAAAATTATTATCTTACAAAGAAGAACTTAATAAAATTAATAAATTAATACATAAAAGCGAAATGGATTTTATTGTTATTGTAGGTGAATTAAATGTTAATGAAGATGAAATTAATAATAAATGTAATCAATTATTAGATATTTATTTAAAAATTGTTAATAATTTAAAAGATTTTCCACAAGAATTAACAAAAATTAAAAATCAAATAAAAGTAAATGAAAAAAATAATTATTTTGAAAATTTAAGAAAAAATAATCAATTATTTTCTTCAGGTTGGGAAAAAATTGAATTAATTTCTTATAGTCAATTTAAAAAATCAAAATTTCCTTTTCAAAATAAAAAAAAAATTGTATCAAAAAATATTATTAAAAGCAATGATTTAATACAATTATTAATTAATAATAAAATTTATGATTATACAAATTGTGAAGAAAATGAAAATTATGAAAAACAAGAATATAATGAAATTTTAAATGTTTTTTTTTCAGGATTATTAATTGAAAAATCTTTACAAGGAGAATTATTAAATAAAATAATTGATATTTTAAATTTAAATTCAAATTATGAATTTTATAAATATTTTTTAACAAAATTTTTACAAACTCAAAACAAAGTTTTTTTTGAATTTTCAAAATTTTCAAATTTAGCTCATTTTAATAATATTTTAATTAATATTTTATCTAACATTTCTTTTAATTTAGAAACTAATGAAAATAATACTGAAATATTTTTAGCAATAATTAAAATAGGAGAAAAAACATTTTGTAATGATATTTATATGTGTTCATTATTAAGTAAAAGTAAATTTTTTAAAGATAAAAACATATGGAAAATATTAATAAAATATAAATTAATTTTAAAATTAAATGAATTTTGTGAAAATGAATCAATTAAAAATCAAAAAAATAAATTACTTAACAAAGGAATTAAATTAGGAAGTTTTTTAATTAATAGGGTTACTAATAAAGCTTCACCAATTTTAGAAAAATTAAATTTTCATACAAATTTAAAAAAATATTCTGAATTAACATTTGAACAAATTAAAAAATTAAATGAATTTTATTTTCCAAATTATTTACATTCAGTTTTAAAAGAATTTATTTTAATTATGAATAATTATAATTTTCCAATAAATGAAATAAAAGATATTATAATTGAAAATATTAATATGTTTCATGTTAATAAAAATTATTTATCTTATTATTTATTATATTTAGATATTTCAAAATATTCAATTAGAAAAAAATTACCAAATTCAAAAGAAAAATATTCAAAAATAAAAGAAATAATAGAAAAAAAAATTTATTTTATTAATATTAATTATCCGTGTGAAATGCAAACTGAAAAAGAAAAAATTATTATTTTAAAAAACATTTCAAAATATTTAAATAATAAAGATATTATTAATTTATTATCTTTAAAAAAAAGTGTTTCAATGAAATTAAATAAAAAAATATTTAAAAATATTTTATCATCTAATAATATTTCACTTAAAAAACATTTACAAATTTGGAAAAGTATTTTACATATAAACAATTATAAAAAAAAATATAATTATAAAAATCTATTAAATAATTTAAATTTATTAGATAAAAAAATATCAAATTTAATTGATTTAGATATTAGAAGAACTTCTTTTAAAAAAAATAAAGAAACAGGAAGAAAAGCAATTGATAATATTTTAAAATGTTTTGCATTAAATGAAAAAAATTTAAATTATTGTCAAGGAATGAATCATATTTGTGCATTTATTTATGATTTATTTGAAAATGAAGAAGAATGTTTTTATTTATTTATTAGTTTAATGAATGAAGGAAAATATTATGAAATTTTTTCAAAAAATTATCAAATTTTAAATACATATTTTTTTGTATTAGAAAAATTAATATTGCTATTTTTACCTGAAATTTATATGCATTTTAAAGAAAATCAAGCTGCTATAAATACTTTTTCAAGTAGTTATTTTATTACATTATTTACTAATTTATATTATGTAAATTTAAATGAAAATTATGATAAAGTTATTATAAAAATTTGGGATGATTTTTTATTAAGTGGATGGAAAAGTATTTTCATTACTATTTTATGTATGTTAGATTATCATAAATATGAAATATTAGAATATAAAAATGATGATTTAATTAATTTTCTTATAAATAAATTAAATAATAGCGATTTATTTAAAAATGAAAATTATAATAAATTTATAGAAATAAAAAAAACAATTAAAATAAAAAAATCATTACTTAATAATTTAAATGAAGCATTTAAAATGGATAATAAAATAAAACAAACACAAATGATAAATGAAAATAATAATTTAAATTAAATTAAAAAATATATTAATTATTTTATATATATAATAAATTTATAATAGCAATATAATAATAAAAATAAAATTATTTTAATTGTCAATATAAATAATATTAAATTAAAATAGTATATTTATATTCTAAAAAAACTTAATATAAATTAAATTAAGAAATAAAACTCAACAAAAAAATACAAAAAATATTTAAATATGACAATCTTAGTGTAAAATATTATAAAGTAGATTTATTTTTTATAATTTTTAATAATATTGTTCATAAATCCATCTACTTCTTTATAATATTTTATTGCTTCACCTCTTTTATTCATATCTATTTTATTATCACTTAATATATTATTATTTATTTCTTTTTTTGCATTTACTAAATGATAAGATGCTTTAAAACAGTTCATTTTTATTTCATTTTCAATATTAACTGATTTCCAAAAATTGTTTTCATAACTTTTATTATTTCCATGATAATTTATATAATTTATAAATTGACTTATTATACTTAAATCACCTATACATTTCATTAAATTATTTTTTCCAATCGTTTCATTTTTAACGTTTTTTATATTTATTTCTTTTAATAATTTTTTAGTTCCTAATTCTAAATTACTTTTTATATTATCAATTATTAATAAATTTTTAGTATTTTCATATTTATTTATAAATTCCATTAATTTTGTTATTAAACTAAATAGTTCATTATTTTTTAAATTTTTTGTAATTTTTGATATTAAATTATAAGGAGAAACCCCTTTTAAAATTAATGAATAATAATCACTGCTAATAATAAAATCATAACAATTTTGAAGACCTGCTTTTGGGGCAAGAGATAATAATATTTCTTTATCTTCTATATATTTTTGAGTATCAGAGGAAATTGATATAATATCACTTTCAGGAACACGAAAATTCGATATTGTATTTTCATCTTGGTTAGAACAACAGGATAATGATTTAACTCCCATATAAAATAATTATTTTTTTATTTTTAATTATTAATTTTTTTTTATAAAAATTTTTATTATAAAAAATTTATATTTAAATGAAATTAAATATTATTTTTTTATTTCTATTTTTTTATATTTTTTTATTTTATTTTATTTTTATTTTAAATATGAGAATAATATTAATATTAATTATAAATAAAATAAAAAAATTATTTATATTTAATAATAAAAATATTTAATTAATAACAAACAAAAAAAATTTTTTTAATATTTTTTTAGTAAATAATATTTTATTAATATATATGAAATTATATATTTTAATTTAAATATCTAAAAAAAATATTAATATTAATTTAAATATATATTAAATTATGACTACAGAAGAAATTCAAGTTCCTGAAAATGAAATGCGTATTACATTCAAAACTCCAATTCCAGTCGCAGTAAAACGTATTGAAGAAATTTTAGGCAAATTTGATCATATTACATTATCAGGAATGAACTCAGTAATATCAAAAGTTCTTTTATTAACTGAAATTACCAAATTAAAAATTCATGGACTTCATCAATACAACTTAATAGAAACATTAACAATGGAACTCAAAGAAGAAAACAAAGAAAATGACCCAGATCAAAAAGCAAGATATATAACAAGATTCAAAGTAGAATTATATAAAGAAAAACCCTCAAATGCTCCAAAAGGTTTTTATCAAGCACCATATACTGAAGAAGAAATAAAAAAAATATCAGAAGTTAAACCTCCAGAAAATAGAGGAGATGGAGAAGAAAGAGGTAGAGGAAGAGGATTCAGAGGAAGAGGTAGAAGAGGAGGAAGAGGTCGAGGAAGATTTAGAGGAGGTAGAGGAGAAAGAAGAGGTGAAAGAGGTAGAGGTGGAAGACCAAGAGGAGATAGACCATCTAGTACTAGAGGTCAAAGAGCTAGACCTAGAGTTGAAAGAGGAGGAGAAAGAGGTACCCCAAGAGGAAGAGGTAGAGGTGGTAGAGGAGGTCAAAGACCTGAAACAGCCACTGAAGGAAGAAGAAATATTCCTGGTTTGGGAAAAGGACAAAAAAGTGGAATAAATTAAATAAAAATTAAAATAAATAAATATAACACAAATATTTATTTAAAAAAAATTTCATATTTTGATTTTATTTTTATATTTATATTTATTTTTTTATAATGCTAATATTATATTAATTTAAATATATATTTAATATTCATTATTATTAATCATTTTGTATTCAGCAATTTTGGTTAAACCAAAGCATTTAAATATTAATTTGAATATAAAAAAGGTTCCAACAGTAATTAAAAATATAGGTAAAACAATTCCAAATGAAATTACTACATATTTTTTATCACTTGTAAATAAAACTTTCATTGGAATTAAACAAATTGCACATAATAAAATACTAAAAATTGTTCTAATAATATTTTTTTTTAAACTTGTATGATTCCATTGATTACCTTCTACATATTGTAAATCGCTATAAAAATTTTTATTTAATTTTGAATATTCTTTTTCTTCAATTTCAAAATTAAATTTTGCCCAATTTTCAAAATTTTTTTTATATATAAAAATATATTCTAATTTTAATGCCATTATTGCAAATAAATTCATTGAAAAAACTAAAACATTAATAATAACACCATTATTTAAATAAAAAACATTTTGAGATTTTATAACAAAATTATTATCTTTATCTTCTTCTAATTGAATTTTAATGTTTCTATTGAAATAATTTTCATATTCTTTATTTGTCACAAAATTATATAAAATTAATTCAAAAATTAATAATAAAACATTTAAAATGAAATAATAAAAAAATTTAAAGTGAATAATAGAAAAAAATTGTTTATAATCATTAACTTTAACTTTGAACAAATTCAAAATTAAAAAATAAGTAGCAATAGCTAATAATAAAGTATTTAAAATTTGACCATAAGTAACTTCAGCAGAAACAAGAAAGAAAAAAGTATCGAAAAAACAATAAATTCCAAAACAAAAACCTAAAATAATTTTTAATTTTTTCATTTTTTTAGTTTTTAAACTCTTAAAAATAAGATAATATAAAGTAATAGAAAATGTATATAAAGTCATTAATTGATTATTTGGATTTCCCCAATCATGAAAAATTGTTAATGTTTTAAACCTTTTATATACCATATATGGTCTTGGGGAATGATATATAAATGATAAAGTAGATGATATAATATTTGATAAATATATGCAAAGAGATAAAATAAATATTTTATATACGTTCATAAAATTATATAATATGCAACATATTGATATATAAAAATAATTTGAATTTATGAAATTGAAAAAATATAATAAAAATTTTATACCATTTTTATTTTTATCTTTATCAAAATTACTAAGAAAAGTGTCTTGTAAATCTTGAATATAATTAATAGTAGATCCATATAAATAATCTACAAAATAATATTCAAATAATAAAGCTATTACATAAATTATTATAGGAGTTATTAAATATTTTTTATGTGCTCTTTTTTGAATAAAAGTTGTTTTCATTTTTAATATTTTTATAATAAAAATTTATATTAAAAATATATGTATAATTTTATAAATAATTTTATTAAAAAAATTTATCATAAATAATATTAGCTCCACTTTCCATCCATTCTTTTTTATTAACAAACATTGCATTTTTAAAATTATTCATGGAACTTAATATAGCTCCCCCTAACCATGAACTAAATTTTCTTTCAGGGGGTGCTATAACCTTTACAGTTTTTCCGGTGGGAGCTAAACTTTGTAATTCTTTTTCAAATTTTTTTCTAATTTTTAAAAACAAACTACTTCCTCCACAAAGAACAACATTTTGAAATAAATCTTTTTCTATATCTTCATCACATCTTTTAATACTCTTAAAAGTTTGTTCATGTAATCCATAATGATCTCTTTGAAAAAACTGAGGTTGAAATAATAATTCAGGACATTGATATTTTTCAGGACCTATATGTACTTGACTACCATCAGGTAAACTATAAGTTTCTAATGTTTTTAAATCCAAACATTTTTTAATTTGACTATCATAATCTTCAGCGACTTCACATATCTTTTCTTTTAATTCATTAATCATACTTTTTTGACCTTCATTTGTAAATTTATCATTTCCTGGTCTTTGTCCAATAATATATGAAAAATAATCAGTTAAATCTCTTCCACCTGTGTCAACTTTTGTTACTGCATGATTAAGAACAAATCCTTCATAAATAGGTACAAACGAAGTGGTTTGAAAACCTATATCAACTACTGTTCCTGTTGTTTTTCCATTTGCATATAAAGCTAATGTTGAATTATTTGTTATATATAAAGATTCAACACCTAAATGATCAAATAAAATTTCGGCCATTTTTCTTTTATTTTCATAAGTTGCAAAAGGTGCTTCAGTTACAATTACACTATGTGTTTTTGTTTCAGTTAATAATTCATTATAAAAAATATGTTTCCATATTAATTCCATTGTGTCATAATCTGTAATTTCTCCTTTTACAATGGGGCGAGATAATTGTAATGTACCTCCTTTATTTAATGCCTCTTCTCCTACAAAAATATCTAATTGTAAATTATTATCGTTTTCTTCTTCTTTTTCTTCTTCATTTACTGGATTATTACTTGTAGGTCTTCCTAAAACTGTTGGAATTACAACTCTAGGCATATCATCATCAGAAAAACCGGCTTTTATTGTGTTTGTTCCGTTGTCTATTATTATAGACTCCGTCATTTTAATTTTTTTTTAAAAATATTAAATATTTTTATTTATATAAAAAAATATTTATTTATATGTTATAATATTATTTATAATTATTAAAAATTTATAATATGTGTTTTTTATATGTTGTTATAAAAAAACTGTTTGATCTATTTTTTGTTTTATAATAGTTATTTATATTACTATTATTTATATTATTATTTGTATTTTCTGATGAATAATTGTGATTATTATTATTTGAACCTATTTTTATAAAATTTTTTTTTAAATTAATTTGACGTAATTTTTTTTTCCAAATTTCTAATTCATTTTTTTTTATTTTGTTATTATTTTTAACATTATCAATTTCTATTTTTTTTAAATCATTTATTAAATTATTTCTTTGTTGTTTTAAATTAATAATATTTTCTTTTGCTATTGTTTTTTGAATAATAACAATATTTTTTTTCTTTTTATTTTCTAATAAAATATTTTTTTTAAATAATTTTAAATTTTCATTTAAAATTTTCATTTTTTCATGCAATTCAATTGCTTCTTTTTTTTTTGCTTCGTCATGTTGAATTTTTAATTTTGATAAAATTTCATGTTGATTTTCTTTTTTTATTTTATTATTTTGATGAATTATTTTTATACTTTTATTTTTTTTAATTGATGGTAAATTTATTATTTTCGCTTGTTTTTCAATATTCATTTGTTTACTTAAAAGACTTTTATATTTATTATGATAAAAATTTATTAATTGAGTTAATTTTTTATTTTCTTCGTAACATTCTTTTTTTAAATTTCGTAAATCTTTTTTTTCTTGAATTTCTTCGGAAATTTTATTCATAATATTAAATTATTTAAAATTAATATAAATTTTATTATTATAATTAAAATTATTAATTATTATAAAAGAAATTTTTATATGTTTGAAATATTATTTATTTTAAAATAAAATAATTATATTTGTTCAAAAAAAGTATTTTTTAAAATATTAATTTTATTTTAATAACATAAAAAGATTGATTTCATTATAATTATATTAAAAAATGGATTGTTGATTAAAAACATAATTAATAAAATAAATATTATAATTTAGAATAAAATAAATTTATAAAATCATTTATTTATTTTCAAATTTAAAAAAATTAATATATTTAATTTTTTGTCATAATATTTTTAATTTAATATTTTTTATATATTTATTATTCAAAAAAAATGTTTCTTTATTTACTAGTTTTAAATTATATATTATCAATTGATATTATTTCTTGCTTTAAATTAAGAAATTTAGATGATTTACCTTCTCAAAATGATAATTTAAATAATTCACTATCAAATGAACAAGATCATTTTGAATGTAAACCTACCCCACAAGAAGATGAAAGATGTAAAAAAAATTGGCCTAAAAAAATCTTTTGCAAAGAAGGTGATAGTACTCATTGTACTTGTATTACAGGATATGTTAATGGATATGAATATAATAAAAATTTAGATAATTCAACATATTGTGATTATAAACAAAAAAAACAATTAACTGCATTTTTATTAGAATTATTTGTAGGATTTGGAGCAGGTCATTTTTATAGAGGAAATTATTTAATGGCAAGTTTAAAATTAGTTGCGTTTTTAATTGGAATTTATATAATATGTTTATTTCCATTAACAGCGAAATGGATAAGTGATTGTTGCGATTGTGATTGTTTAGTTGTTGTAGTAAGTATTTTGTTTTATTTAGCAGCTTGTGGCTTAGCAACATGGTTTATATTTGATTTAGTTTATTTTGGAAAAAATAAATACAAAGATAAAAATGATGTTCCTTTATTACATTGGTAAATTGATATAATATAAGTAATTTTATTAAAATATATTTAATAATAATATTATTATTATTTTTATATTAAAATTTTCATTATTTTAATTATTTATATTTTATTAAAAATATGGGTTCATGTGTAAAATATTTTTTTTTAAATATTTATTTAAAAAAAGGGAAATGTTCAACAACAAAGAAGATTAGTTGAAAATTATCAATTATATAGTGATCAAAAATTTATTATTTATATTCAAAATTATGTTTTAAATAAAGATAATACAGAAGAAATAGATAAAAAAAAAAATAGATTAGATGATCCTGTAAATAAATATGATGATACTATTTTGCATTATGCTGTTTTTCATAAAAGAGAAAAATTAATTATTTTTTTATTAGAAAATGGAGCCAGTCCTTACATTCCAAATAAAAGAAAACAAAAAGCTATTGAATTAGCAAAAAAAAATGGTTTAACTGAATTAATTGAAAAACATTGTAAAATTCCTATGGAAAGAAAATAATAAATATTTTATATATTTTTAAATTTTTTAATTTTAAAATTTAATTTATTGTTTTATTTATTTATATATAAATATTTTTTATATTTTAATAATAATAATAATAATAATTAAATAAAAATTTCTTATGAAAAATTATAATATTCAAAATTATTATTTTTTATATTTTTTCCATTTAAATTTAACATATTTTATAAAATATTCACTTTATTAAATTAATTCAAAAAATGTCTTTAAATCTTGACACATCAAATTCAAATGTAATATCAAACAACACAATAAACGAAGAAGAAAATGAAAATGACGATGACATTTCAATGAAAGACGACAATGCATCAGTAAATAACGACGCAGATTATAACCAACAATCAAATTTTGATACATCAATATTAGAAAACTCCGAAATTATCTCTTCATACAATGGCACATCTTCAATTAGTCCAGACACAGAGGCATCTCAAATAAAATTTCCTGAAGAATACAACATAAAATTCTATTTAGTATGTAAATTATTTGATAAAGTAGGTTCATTAAAGCCAAAAGAAAAATTTAAATTAGTTATAAAATTTATAGATACATATTTTAAAAAAGCTATAGATAACAAAGTTAATATATACCCATTTTTAAGACTAGTGTTTCCAAGATTAGATAGGTTCAGAGCTACTTATGGAGTTCAAGAGTCATTCATAGGAAAATTATATAGTGATATATTAGGTCTACCCCAAAGTGAAAAAGATATGTTAAAACATTGGAAAAACCCAAACTATGTTAAAGCACCCGCCCCTTGCGGAGATTTCATAGGTTTAATAGGATTTGTAGTAGCGAAAAGAGTCACAGATAAAAGTACAATAACTATAAATGAAGTTAATGAATTTCTTGAAAATTTATCTCATGGAAAAAGCAAAGATGAAAAAGGTAAAATATTAACTAAAATGATAAGAAAATGTACAGCTACTGAACAAAAATGGATAATAGGTATAATAATTCGTGATTTAAAACTTAGTTTAAGTCATGAAAGTTTTTTTAAATTTTATGATAGACGTTTATTAGAAATATATAATACAACATCTTCATTAATAGAAGTATGTAATTATTTAACTAATCCAAAAGATCCAAAATATTCAAAAAGTTTTTATCAAATCTTCTCTCCCTTAAGACCTATGTTAGTAGCTAGAATGACATTAAATAATATATATAGTAATTTTGCTGATACTGAAGTTATGGTAGAAACAAAATGGGATGGTGAAAGAATTCAATGCCACTTAAATGAAGGAGAAGTAAAATGGTTCAGTAGACATGGAATAGATTATACATATTTATATGGACCTAAATTAAGTCATTTAATTAAAACATCTGTCAATGCAAAAAGAGCAATTTTAGATGGTGAAATTGTAGTTTATGATAAAATTAATAAAAAATTCGCACCTTTTGGAGAGAATAAAACTATTGCTTTAGCTCAAAATGAAAATGATAAGTGTTTATGTTATGAAATATTTGATGTTATATACTTATGTAGTCCGGGAGGGAATAGTTATAGTTTAAATGATATAATATTATCAGATAGAAAAAAGATATTACAAAAAATTGTTACACCTATTCCAAAAAAAATTGAAATTGTTATTGGAAAAGAAACAAATAGCATAGATGGAATTATGGAAGAATTTAATAAAGCATTGCAAAGAAGTGAAGAAGGAATTGTTATAAAAAAAAGGGATTCAAAATATAAACCAGATGAACGTAGTTCAGATTGGGTAAAAATGAAATGCGATTATATAGATACAATAGTAGATACTTTAGATTGTATTATTATAGGAGGTTATTATGGTAACGGAAAAAGAGTCGGAGAAGAACAAGCAAATTATAATAATTTTTATAAAAATTTAAATTCAGGAGCATTAAATAATAATAATAATTTAAACCCAAATTCAGTTTCCGAAGCATCTAGTGATTCATTAGCAACCTTTTTAGTAGGAGTTATGAAAAAATGTGATAAAGATAATCCAAAGGCATCTACAATATTACCCTTAGTTAAAGTAGGTACAGGGTATACTTTACAAGATCTTACTCAAATAAGAAATAAACTAAGAACAAAATGGAAAAAATATGATAGTAGATATCCCCCAAGTTTATTTGGTCAATGGGTTCCAGGGGTAAGTGAAAAACCTGATGTTATAATAGATGACCCCAGTGAAAGTATTATAATAGAAGTCAAAGCAGCTGAAATTGTCCCAACTGAAAATTTTCCTGCAAAAGTTACATTAAGATTTCCCAGAGTTGTTAAATTAAGATGGGATAAGAATTGGACTGACACCCTCGATTTTAAAGAATTATTAAAATTTTATAACATATCTACTAATAATATTAATGCTAATAATGCCACATATGGAACAGGTCTTCAACATCAACATATAATTAAAAAAAATAAAAGAAAAGATTTATTAGAAACTATTGAAAATGGAATGGAGGATATTAATGTAGATTTTAAAAAAAAACGAAGAGCAGATAAATATTCAAAAATATTAGAGAATTTTAGAGATACTGATACATCAAATATAACAAAAATATCAAATTTATTTGATAAATGTCAATTTCTTGTTTTATGTTTAGATGATGTTGTAAGTGAAAATTCAATTAAAAAAAAAATGTTAGAATATAGCATAGTTGAAAATGGAGGAACAAAAGTTCAAAATTATTTAAATTCAGTTACATATGTAATTGCAGAAAAAATAGATTTAAAAATTAAAAATATTTTAAGTCATAAAGATATTAATATTATTAATTCAAAATGGGTTTATGATTGTATTAAATTTCAAAGAATTATTCCTTTTACACCTTTGTATTTAATTCATATTAATGAAGAAACTAAAAAAAATTTTTCGATGAATATTGATAAATATAATGATTCTTTTTTTACGGATATTGACCAAAATTCTATAAAAAATATTTTCGATGGAATGAAAAATATTGATGTTGATAAATATTATGAAAAAGCATGTAAAATTTTGGGGGAAGAATTTGGAGAAGATTTTGAAAATATTATTAATAATTGTTAATTTTAATTTAATATTATATTATTTAATATTTATAATTTTATAAATATTTTTTATATTAAATTTATATATAAAATAAAATAAAATATAATTATAAAATCAATTTTTATTATTTATTATTAATTTTTGTAATGAATTTTCTAAATTATTATTATTATCATCAAATTCTTTTGTAATATTAAAATTAACTTTTTTAACTTTTTTTTTATTATTTTTATTATTATTATTATTATCCATATTATTATCACTATTATTATTAATATTTTTATTAACATTTATTGTTTTATTATTACTTAAAGTTTTCTTTTTTTCATACATTTGATTAAAAATATGAAAACTACTTACACCTCTCATAAGAATTCCAATTGAAGCACTTTCTGAACACATTTTAGAAAAATTTTCTATGACTGGAATAATTTGTTCGATACTCAAAAACGAATTAAATATTTCATTATAAACATTTAATAAACTAAATCTATGAAATTTTTTTAAACAAAAAATTGGTAATAAATAATCATAAAGTTTAAATTCAAACATTTGTTTTTTATTGTCTGGAAATTGTTTTATTTTTTGTAAAAGAATTTTTAATCTTTCGTTTGTTATTTCAGAATTTTTTCGTATAATATTGTTTTTATTATTAATATCGTTTATTTTTTCAAAATCATTTGATTGAAAAATGTGAATTGGAACATTTAATGATTTTTTTTTTTTAAATTTTTGAAAATAATTTTTCATTTTTTGAGGTGAATTTTTATCAAAACTATTTCGACGTTTTTCTAAATTTAATTTTAATAATAAATTATAATTACTTTTGGGAAAATAAGTTAATTTTTTATTTTTTGATAAATGTTGTTTACATATTTTTTTACAATTGTCACATACTAAAGTTTTTGTTATGTCCATTGTTAATGATTTTTTAGCAAAATATTTTGTTATTATTTTAAATATTAAATATAAAGCATTAATACAACCACCAATGTTACTTATTACATTTTGAACTCGAATATATTCTCTTTTATAAAGAATTTTATTTTCACTTGTTGTAAATGTGAGAGAAAGTAATCTATTTGTTTTTTTATTTATATCAAAAATAATTCTATCTGCTTCAATGAATTTATAATAATTATTATGAGTGAAAAATATTCCATTATCTGAAATGTATTCATTTAAAGAAAAATATAAATTAAATTGTTTTGAATATTCATTTGTAATTTGAAATAATTCTGAATTTAAATAAGTTTTAATTGGAGATGAAATTACATTATGATCTACTGTTTCTTTTAAATAATTTACAATTAAAAAATTAACTTCTTCTTCTTCATTTTTTTCAATAAAATTATCATTTACAACAATAAAAATACTTATTACTTTAAAATCATGAAAACTATCACCATCTTTTCCATAAATACTCAAATTTTGATTTTTTTCAAAACAATAATATTTTTCATATTCCTCTTTAGTTAAATTTTCATAATATTTTTTATTATAATTTTCAATATCAGTATAATTACATTTTTTTATTTTTAATTCATTAGTTAAAAAATTGTTATTTGAAGAATCATTTTTAAATAAATGAATCAAACTTGAAGCACTGATATTATAAATATCATTATTATCAATAAATTTTCCATTTTTATCAAAAATACCAAACATAACATTTTTATAATTCAAATAAAAAATATTTTTATGATCTAAATTTGAGTAATTTATAAATAATGAAAATTTATTTCGATTTAAAAAATCTATACTAAAATAAATACAAAAAAATATTGCTAAAAATATTGAAATAATACTTAATATTATACCTATATTTGTACTATAAGTTGGACGAGTTTTATAATGAAGAGGAAAATTAATTCCATACAAATCAAAATATTTTAAATAATTATAAAAAATATCGTTGCAAAAAGTATTTACCATTATTATTAATTTTTATTTAATAATATTTAACTTAAAATAAAACAAATTTTTTAATATTAAATTTTATACTATTAATTAATATTATTTAAATTTAAAAAATATTTTAATTTTCTTTTTTTATTATAAAAAAAATTCATTTTTAAATCAAACAAATTTAATAAATAAAATATAAAATAAATAATAATATAAAAAATAATACATTAAAAAGAGTAGAAAAAATTGAAGATAAAAAATATTTAAATAATCCCGAAGAAAATTTAAATTCTTTAAATTATTTAGAACAAAATAATGAAAATTATAATATTTTAAGTGAATCTGATGAAGAAGATTTTGAAGATGAAAATACAAATGATTTTCAAATAAAAAATGATTTACAAAAAAATAAATTAGATGAATTATTTAAAAAATTAATAAATAATAATTATAATAACAATAATAATAATAACAATAATAATAACAATAATAATAACAATAATAATAATAACAATATTAATAATAATAATAATAATAACAATATTATTAATAATAATAATAAAAATATTCAAAAAAATAAAACATCCGAAAAAATTACAAATATAAAAATAGAAAATTCTGAATCAATTCAAAATATAGATAATAAAAATTTAAACATAGCAGAAGAAGTTTATGAACAATTATTTAAAGAATTAAAAAATATGATAGTAAGAAATGCGTCATTAAATTTATGTTTAGCAAACATTGTTGATAAATCAGAGAATTTATCTTATATTATTTATTTATTAGCAGAAAAAATGTGCAAAAATTTAGAAAGATACATTCAAACAACAAGTAGACAATTAGAAAAAAATCAATTAATTTATTTAAGTGTTGGTAAAAAAGAATTTATGAAAGAAAAAAATATTTCTCAAAAATTTTTAACAAAAAAAAAATCAATTCCTGACATAACAAATTTTGATTTAAAAAATTCAGGTATGTCAAATGAAGAAAAAATTATGTTTGAATCATTATTAGTTAAATTACAAAAAGAAAAAGATTTTTGGAAAAATTTTGAAACGAGTATGAAAAGAAAAGGTATTTTAATTAAAGAAGGAAGTGGGTATAATTATTGTTTTGAAACTAATGGATTTGTTTATAAATATGTTTTAAATGGAAGAAAAACTGCTAAAAATTTGTCGTTAAAATGTACTGATAATAGATGCAATGGACATGGAAGTTTAAATAGATTTACTGAACAATTTATTTTAAAAAGAGAACATTCTATTCCTTATAAACAACATAAATATTTTGATCAATTAAATCCATTGTTAAATATTTAGTTTATTTTTAAAATTTTAACTTAAAATTATTAATTAATTGTTTAATTAAATGATATTTAATAGTTTTATTAATTAAAATTTATATTATGAATTTTATATAATTTTTAAATAAAAATTTTTATAAAAATTTATATTTAAAATTTTCAAAAAAAATTTTAATTTAATTAAAAATTAATTATAGATTTTTATTTATTTTAATATTAATAGAAAAAATTGATAAAAATTAATAATTAAATAAAATAATTAAAATAAATATGTAAATAAATATATAGTTTCATACATTATAAAAAAATTAAAATTTAAAAAATTATATTATTTTAAGCATTTAAAATAGATACTTTATAACCTTGATAATCTATTCCAATAAATGTATTTTTATAATCAGAAAATCCAGAACCTAAATCACTTTTAAAAACAAAAACTATCCAACAATCTCTTTTAAAGTCTTCTTTAAATCTTTCTTGAATATATTTTGCAATATGAAAACAATCTTCAAATTCACTAAATGCAAATGTTACTACTTCTTTACATAAATTTTCTTTTCCTTCTAAACCTACTTTACTAAAAAAACTCAATTTTTCATCATCATTTTGTTTTTTTGTTGTTGTTGTTTTTTTATTATTTTTAGACATTTTTGTTATAAAATTAAATTATTTTTATTATTTATTTATTATTTTATATTTAAAAATTAATATTATTTTTTAATGGTTTTTAATAATTATCCTTTTTTTATTGTTTATTTATTATTGGGGATTGGGGATTGGGGATTGGGGATTGGGGATTGGG
>JAEEGK010015307.1_pt1 | contig 17021 bp, 10 predicted proteins | sample 8958771 | NCBI WGS metagenome assembly JAEEGK01 (sample SAMN16246547, study PRJNA631951) | gut metagenome | biome: gut microbiome; feature: rumen; material: SC-attached | host: Bos | place: Iran: Karaj | collected 2018-10 | reverse complement strand
CCCAATCCCCAATCCCCAATCCCCAATCCCCAATCCCCAAATAAAAAATTAAATTAAATATAAATTAAAAAAAATAAAAATATATAATAAAATAAAAAATTTCAATTAATTATTAAAATTTTAAAATAAATATTCATAATTAATATTTATATAGAAAATTATTTATATATTATAAAAATAAATATTTATAAATTTTCTTTTTTTCTATAATACACAATTGTTACCATTTTTTGTTTAAATCTCTGACTAATGCAAGTTCTTATACATTTAGATTTATTAATATCAATACTCGAACAAATATGATTTAAATTTACATTAGGACATCTTAAAACTAATTTGTATGAATTATTTTCACTTAATAAATGTTTTTCTTTATAAGGTAAATATTTAACATTTCTTATTAAATCTTGTCTTGTATTATAATCAATGTTATAAATATCCATGTAATAATGAGGAATTCTAGCTGCATCTAAATTCATTTCATTTTTGTTTGGAACAAAACAATTATAATCATTAACAATTTTTTCTAAAGTGAATTTTCTTTTTTTTGATGATAATTCATTTTTTGATTTATTATTATTATTATTATTATTTTTTGATTGTTCTATTTGTTTATTATTATTATTTGAATTATTATTATTATTATTTTCTTTTATATTTTTATTTGTTTTTGTTTCTTCTTTTTTTTCATTTTGTTTTTTTTTTGAATTTTTATTTGAATTGTAATAAGTTAAATCAATGTAATTAAAATAATTTCCTTTTTTTTTCATTGTTGGATAATAATTATTAATAGTAAAATTTCCATCAACATTAAATCTAAAATAATAGCAATTTTTTTTTAAATTAATTTTATATTCAAAATTTCCATTTTTTAAATTTTTTTTCATTTCAAACAAATAATCAGAATCTTTATAAAAATTCCCACAAATAAAAACTTTTTTAGCATCTTTTTTCCATTTAAAAACATATAAAATAGGAATAATAGAATTATCATAAGAATGATTAGAAGTGCTATTTTCATATTTATTATCAGAATTTTTACTTGAATCAGATTTTATTAAAGAATTTTCATTTTTATTATTAATAATTTTTTCAGATGAAGAATTTTCTTTAATAATACTATTATTATTATTTTTTTCTTCATCGCTGCTTGTGTCATTCCCCATAATTTAATTTTTTTTTTAATTAAAAAAATTAATATTTTTTTATAAAATATTATTATAATTTATAAAATAATGTCTGAAACTGATCAAAATAAAAATAATCTTGTAAAAAGTGTTGATACAAATAAATTAGAAGAAGATTTGCAATCAAATGAAGAAAAAAACAGTGAAAAAAAAGAAGAAGAAAATAAAATTGATGAACAAATTAATCAATTAGATGATAATAATGAAAATAAAAATAATGAAAATGAAAAAAATGATGATGATGAAGAAAAATATGAATTTGAAGAAATTAAAGATGAAGATGTTATTGAAGATAAAAAATCAGAAAATAATTATTCAAATCAATATTCAGATAAACAAAAATTATCTGATGGAGAAAATAAAAATGAACAATTTCAAAAAGAAGAACATCAATCTAAAGAAAGTGAAGAAATTCAAAATAATTTATTACCTGCAGAGGAAGAAAAAAAAAGTGAACAAAATTTGAATGAAGAAAATAAATCAAAAAATGAAGAAGTTTTACCTAAATCTAATGAAGATGAAAATAAAAATGAAAATGAAGAAAATAAAATTGAAGAAAATAATAATGAAGATAATAAAAATGAAGATAATAAAAATGAAGAAAATCAAATTGAAGAAAATAAAATTGACGAAAATCAAAATGAAAAAAATCAAAATGAAGAAAATAAAAATGAAGAAAATCAAAACGAAGAAAATAATAAAAATGAAAAAGAAGATGAAAGAGAAGATAAAAAAGAAGAAAGAGAAGATGAAAATGAAGTTAAAAAAGAAGATGAAAAAAAAGAAGATGAAAAAAAAGAAGATGAAAAAGAAGAAGAAAGAGAAGATGATGATGAAAAAGACCAAAATTCAAAAAAAGAATCAGCTCAAATATCTCAATACCAAGAAAAAATAATAACAATAAACGATTTTGAAAATAATCCAACAAAAAAAACTCGAATTAATTCTCCCCATTCATTATACGCAATAAAAGCAAATTGTTTAACAATGGATGAATTATATTTTCTTTCTTACAACAAATTTTTAAAATTATACCCAGAAACAATAAGAATGAACGATAATATTCGAAAACAACGTTATAATTTTTTAGAAAACATTCGAAAAGCAAAAATTCAAGAAATTAAAAGATTTCGATTAGAATTAATAAACGCTGAAATGGAAAAAGAAAAAGAAAAAGAAAAAGAAAAAAAAACAAAATCAAATAAAAGAAAATCAATCGTTATTGAACATGAAGAAAAATTAGCAGGAAAAGAAATTGAAATAATGAAAAAAAAAAACGATCTTGAATTAGCAGGAATAGTAAAATTTGAATTAGACAAAGATTTATTATTAGACAAAGTAAAAAGAGAAAATGATTTATTAAATAAACAAAGTAATTTAAACAATGAATCAAATGAAAATAATAAAAAAGATAATAAAAAAGAAAAAATTAATAGAGAAGATAATTATTCAATGCCAATTGCAGTAGAAGAAAATACAACTTTAGCTGAAAATAAATATAAAATTATTCAAGCGAGAAAATTAAATGATTATAAATTAAAACAAATTAAAATTGAACAAAAATTACAAAGAATTGCTAATAAAAAAGAAGAACAAAAATATAAAGAAAATATTAAAAAAAAACAAAAAAATGATGCAATTCAACAAAATTTAACTGAAACTCAAAAAAAAAATGAAGAAAAAAAAGAAAAATTAAAAAGAGAATATCAAAGAAAAGAACTTTCTACATATGAATTAAAAAAAAAACAATATGAAGAAAATCTAAAAAAAACTGAAGAAAATGCGGAAATTTACATTCAAAAAGAAGATCAAATTGAAAAATTAAGAAAACAAGATGAAAGAAAAAGACAAAAATTACTTGAAAGAATAATTGAAAAACAAAATGAATGTCAAAAAAATAGAGATGAAGCTAAAGCAGTAATAGATAAAAAAAATAGAGAATTACATGAAGTTGAAAAACAAAGAAATGATGATATTAGAAAAGCAAAAAAAATATTAGCAAAAGGAATAAATGAAGATACAATAAATGAATTAAATAATGAATTTTATAGAAACAAAGAAATTAAAAAAGTTACTGATGAATATTTACAAACAAAAAAAAGTGAAAGTGAAGAACCTTCAAATAAAGAAACTAAAACTAAAAAAACAAAGAAAAATAAAAAGAAAAAAGAAGAAAATTATTATGATGATGAAGAATTCGATGAAAAATTTGATTATAATAATAATAATAATAATTTTAGTTCTCATAGTAATAAAAAAAGTGAAAAAAGTAAAAAAAGTTCAATTAAAGAAAAAAGTCAAAATCAATCTCAAAATCAAAGTAAAAATAATAATAACGAAAATTACGAAAAAGAATTTGATGATGATAAAATTTTAACTGAAGAAGAAATTTTATTAAAAATTAAAGAATATAAAAAAGAACAAAATTATAATTATTTAGCTTTAGTTGAAGAAGAAAAAGAAAAAGAAAATATGAGAAAAGAAAATTTAAATAAAATTAAAAAAAAAGATGAAAGAGAAAAATTAGAAAAAGAATATGGCAAAGAAAGAGCATTAGTTGATTTAAAATTAAAAAGAGAAAGTGAAAAAATTGAACAACGAATTAAATATTTTGAATATCATCTTCGAAATGAAAATAAAGAAAAACAAAAAAAATATGAAAAAAATACAAAATAATTTTATTATTTAATTTTAAATAAATGTTTAATTAAAAAATAATTATTATTATTTTTTAAAAAATATAAATTCAAATTTTTAATAAAAAAATAATAAATTAAAATATTTCAATTATAAATTAAAATTAAATAATACAAAAAAATTAATATTTTTATATAATAAAATTTCAATGAACTACACTGCAACAAATAATAATAACAACATTAATTCAAATAATAATAATAATAATAATTCAAATAACATTTCTAATTTAAATACTCAAAATAAAAATATTCAACAAAATCAAACTAAATTAAATAATTCGCCTTTAAAATTTATTGAAGTTTACGAAGATAATTTTGTTCAAGAAATAAAACATTTATCTTCATATTTAGATGAATATAATTATATTGGAATGGACACTGAATTTCCCGGTGTAGTTTACGAATTAGAACAATATTCAGACGACTTTTATTATAAATCAATAGAAAAAAACGTTAATCAACTTAAATTAATTCAATTAGGTTTATCTCTTTTTAACGAAAAAGGAAAATCACCTGAAATTTTAACATGGCAATTTAATTTCAAATTCGATAAAAAAATAGATAACTATTCAGATGAATCTATAAAATTATTATCAAATTATGGTATGAATTTCGATTTATTAAAAACAAAAGGTATATCTCATAAAGCATTCGCAGAGTATTTTATAATAAGTGGATTAATATTAAACCCAAATATTCATTGGATAAGTTATCATGGCTCTACAGATTTTGCATATCTATTAAAACTGGCATTGAATTCTAATTTACCGCAAGATGAAAATACTTTTCTAGAAAAATTAAATTTATACTTTCCATCACATTACGATATTAAATATATCATACATGAAAAAGAACAATATAAGGGTGGTCTTAATAAACTAGCTCAATATTTAGATGTAGATAGAATGGGGGGTGTGCATCAAGCGGGTAGTGATTCGTTAGTAACGGGGGATATTTTTTTTGCGTTAAAGAATTCGAATATTATTAGTAAAGAACAGTTAATTAAATCGGAAAATGTTTTGTATGGTTTAGGTGAAGGACAAGATAATAGTGAAACTATTAATTATATACCTTTTACCAAAAATTTAAAATATAATATTAATAAAGGTTATAATGGATATAATAATTATAATTCGACTACTTCTTCTTCACAAACTCCGTTAAATTTAAATATGAATTCGACGGTTTTTTTACCTAATAATATTAATTATACAAATAATCAAAATAATAATAGACAAAATAATAATAATACATATAATATGATGAATACGATGATTATAAATCAAAATTTAATGGGAAATAATATGATTGGGTATCCACATAATTTACAATTTAGTTAATAATAAAAAGAAAAATTATTTTTATTTTAGTTTAAAATGTAAATAAATAAAAAATTAATTAAACAAATTATATTTATTTATAATTATAATTTTATAATATATTTATTATTATTAATTTAAGTATAAAACAGAATAAATAATAATTTAATATATAAAAAAAATATTTAATTTAATATTCTAAATTTATAACAAAAATATTAATAATAGTAAAAATTATTATAAAAACGAAAAAAAATATTTATATTTTAAATTAAATATTATTTATTTTATCAAAAACATGTCTTATGTTTCAAACGAAATTCGAGATAAAATAATGGAAAAAGTTTTAGCAGAACCAAGCAACAGATTATGTTTTGATTGTAATTCAAAAGAGCCAAAATGGTCTTCGCCTTATTTAGGAATAATTCTATGTTACGACTGTGCAGCTAGACATAGAAGTTATGGAACACATATTTCTTTTGTTAGGTCAGTAGATTTAGATAAATGGAATAAAAAGCAATTAAAATCAATAGAAATTTCGGGAAATTCTTATACAAAAGAAAGATTTAATGAATTAGGAATTCCTAAAATAGGAAATATTTATGATTATAATAATGATTTAGTATTAAAATATAGAGCGGAATTAGCTGAAAAAGTTAAAGAAGAATTGGAAAATGAAAATGAGGAAAATGATTTAGAAAAAAAGGAAGAAAAAAAAAATGAGGAAAAAAGTGAAAATGTTAATATTAATAATGAAATAGAAAAAAATGATATTAATAATAATAATAATAATGAAGAAGTTGAAGAAGTTAAAAATGAAATTGAAAAACCAACTAAATTTGAAATTAATAAAAACGTAAAATTAAATAATATTAAAGTTGAAGGAAAAGGTGGTAAAAAAAATAAAATAAAAAAAGTTGATTTTGATTTTAATTTTGATTCTTTTGATACAATGAATTTTTCAGATTTTAATAAAAAAAATGAAGAAGATGAAAATGATAATAAAATGACATTAAAAGAACAATTAGAAAAAGAAAGTAAAAAACAAAAAGAAGAAAATAAAAAAATTTATGGTAATACAAAATCTTATGATTTTAAATATTCTGAAGAAGAAATTAATAAAAAATTCGCAAATAAAAAAGCAATTTCTAGCGAAGATTATGCAGCTTTAGAAGATGATGGTTCAAATGATAATATTATTAAAAATAAAATAAAATCTATGGGAAATTCACAAGCTATTTCAAGTGAAGATATTTATGGAAGATCTGATGATTATGCTGAAGAAACTTTTGGTGAGAAATTAAAAGATTTTGCTATTAATTTTACTTTAAAAGCTGCTGAAAAAGCAAAAGAATATAAAAATAAAGCTAATGAATATATTAATAAAATGCAAAATAAATTAGGTGGAAGTGGATAAATTTATATAGATTATATATTTATTTTATTTTTATGAATTTAATCAAAAAGATATTAATATAATTTATAAATAAAAATAATTTTATTTATTTATTATAAATATATTTTAAATAATAAATTTAATTTTATCAAATCTTTTTTTTCTTTTTTTTTTAATAGAAATTTTTATTTATAATTTTAAATTTTTTATATGAAAAATAATAATGTTTTTTATTAAATATTTTTATTTATTTATTCTATTGTATTTTTTGTTGATATATATAATTTTTTATAATTATATTCTAATTTTTCATTTTTATTTTTTAAAATTTGATTTTCTTCATCATATTTTTTTATTATATTTTTACTATCTTCAATTAATTCAGTTAATTTTTTTATTTTTTGATTAGTTTCTAATTTAAATGAATTAAATTTTTCAATTTCATTTTGATTATTATTTAATAAATTATTTTGTTCATTGATTAAATTATTACAAAAATTAAAAAGAAAATTAATTTTTTGTTCTATTAATTCAAATAAATTATCATTATTATTATTATTATTTTCGTTAATAAAATCTTCTATAAAATTAAAATTATTAAATAAATTTAAAATATTTAATAATTTTTTATTATTATTATTATTTTCATTTTCAAAATCTTTAATTAATCTTTGATTTATTTTTTCTAAATTATCATTATTTTCATTTAAAATATGAATTTGTTTTAATAATTTTTCATTTTCATCATTTAATTTTTTATTTATTAATAAAAGTTTATTTTTTTCATTTTCAATAAAACAAATTCTATTTTTTAATTCATCTATTAAAATAATATTTTTATCTAATTTATTTTGTAAATTTTTTGAATTTTCTGTAATTTTATAATAATAATTAATTGCACATTTTTTAAGATTATTTATTAATATTTCAAAAATTTGATTTTGATAATTAATATTTAATTTATTAATTATTTCAGAATTATTATTATTTTGAAAATCAATTTCTTTTTTAAATTGAGAAATATAATTTAAATCTAAATTTATATTTTCAAAAAAATTTATTAATTTTTTTAATAAATTTATTAAATATTCAATTAAATTATCAAATAAATTTTGAATATTTATATTTTTATTTTTAATATAATTTAATTCTTCTAAATTTTTATTATAATTTTCATTTATTAAATTATAATCAACATTAATTATTTTTAATTTATTATTTAATTCATTTTCTTTATTATTAAAATTAAATTGATTATTATTTAAATCATTTTTTAAATTTTTATTTTCTTCTAAAATTTTATTATTAATATTATTACATTCATTTAAATTTTCATTTAAAATATTTAATTTTTTTTCTAATTCATTTATTTTTGAATTTAAATTTTCATTTTCATTATTTATATTTTTTAGTTTTTTAAGTTCTAAATCAAAATTTTCATTTTTATTTTTTAAATTATTTATTTCAATTTGTTTATTTTTTAATTCTTGATTTAAATTTTTTATTGTTTTTGAATAATCAATAATTTTATTTTTATATGAATTTATTTCAGAATTTAAATTATTATAATTATTATTATAATTTAAATTAATATTTTCTTGATTTTTTATTTGAGAATTTAATTTTTCTTTACACATTTTTAATTCTTCGGTTAATTTTTCATTAGAATTTTTTAAATTTAATATTGTTAAATTTAAATTTTTAATTTCATTTTCAAGATTATTTTTTTCTTTAGCTAAATTTTCTGAAATTTTATGTAAATTTTCATATTTATTATTTTGTTCTTGTAAAGATTTTGTATAAGTTGAAATAATTTGATCTTTATTTAATATTTGTTGTATTAATTCATTATTATTATTTGTTTTATTATTAAAAAATGTATTATTTAATTTATTTTCTATATTATTTGATTGGAAAGAATTATTATTTAAATTATTTTGATTAAAAGAAGGATTTGAACATTGTAAATTATTAAAAAATGTATTACAATTTGGACAAGAACAAACTTTCATTATTTAATTCAATTTAAAAAAATTATTTATTTATAAATAATTATAAAATGTTTTTATATAAATTATTAATAATAATATGTAAATATTAAAAAATTATAATATATTTATAACAAAATAAAAATAATATACAACATTACTATAAAAAATAAATTTTATATTTAATCTAATTTCATATTCTTTCTTATTTTCCAATATTTATTTATAATATTTATAATAAAAATTTATAAAATCTATTTATATTTTTATATTACTAATCATTTTATTTTTATTAAATAAATCACTTTTATTTTTATCATTTATTAATATAAATTGTTTAATTTTTTGAATATTTATATAAAATTTAATAATCATTTCTTCACTAATTATTTTTTCTCTTTGATTCTTAATAAAATTTATATATTCTGATTGTTTATATTTAAATTTTACTCCACACAAAGCTTCACACCAACCAATTTGTCTAAATTTATTTTCTAATTCAGTGTCAATTTTTTTAAAAAAAGCTGGTGTATTTGATTCATCATTTATAAAATTATTATTTTTTACATTTTTCGTATTGAAAGTATTTTTTGAATTTAATTTTTTAAAATTATTTAATTCATAAATATTAGAAAATTGTTTGTTTAATTTTAAAATAATTGGTTTATTTAATGATGTATTTTTTTTAAGTTTTTTTGATATTTGTCTACCAATTTCTTCATTAAAATCATGAATTATTTGATATTCACTAAAAAATAAAAAATTAATAAATTTAATAAATAACATAATTATTTCGATAATACCATCGACACTTCCTGAAATGTCTTGAATTTTTATATATTTTCTAACATAAACACTTTGTTGATTTTGTAACCAAAAATGAAAAGAACCTAAAATATCTTTTTTATTCTGATTAATTAATTTTTCATTATAATAAAATAAATAAGAATTTAATTTATTTTCTCTTTCAAATAATAATCCTGTATCAGTTATTAATTTCAATGGATTAAAATTTAGATGATTTGCTGTATAACTTTCATTATTAAATAAATTAGAAATTTTATGAAATTGATTTTTTATTGGATTTTTATAATTTTTAATATCAACTAATTTATCTAAAAATATACAAGAATAATATAAACCTACATACATATTTTCAATTTCATATTCTGAAGAATAACATGAATTGTTATTAATTAATGTATTATTTTGACATTTTTGAATATAAATATTATAAGGCTGATAATTTATTTTAGATGCTCCATATTTTAATGAAGGATATATAAAATCTGAATCATTCGAATTAATTATTTTATTTAAAGTTTTATTGTAAAATTTTTTTATACAATAAGAAGTTTGAAAATAAATTAAATAATCATCTTTTAAATAATTTTCTATTCCTTTAATATCATTTTTATCACATGGTCCATAAATATAATGATCAATTTGTGATGAATTTATATTATTTTCACCATAAATTGTTGTTCCTATTATTTCAAAATATCTATCATCAATTTGATAATTATAAAATTGATTGTAATTTAATATAATAAAATGAAAAATGGAACTTGAATTTAAATAATGAATTCCTACATCATCTGTATATGTTTGATAATAATAGCTACTTGGGTTTTTTCTAGTTATAAAATCGAAGCTTAAATAAATTATAAAAAATATAATTGTAATTATTAAAAGTATAGACATTAATCCTGATGACATTGATGAATGATTTTCTTCTCCTCTATAATATAATGTTATATTTGGAGAAATAAAATCGCATTTACTTATAAATTTTCTCATCATTTATAATTTTGAAATAAATAATGATAAAATAAATTTAATAATTTTTTATAATTTTATTTATTCAAATATATAAAATATATTATATTATATAATATTAATTTTATTTATGAAAAGTATAATATACTTTATTTCCTAAAAAAACTATCCAATAAAAATAAACACCTAAAGCATCATCATAATCTTTACTTTCATAACAATTATCTTTATATAATTGGAAATTAAAAGGTAGTGCAAATGTATATAAAATTATATGAAAAATATGTCCTCCACTTAATTTAAAACTAAATTTATTTTTAAATAAATATAATATTAACATTATTAATATAAACCATATTCCAGAAAAAACTAAATTTTGAATTAAATCTGTTTTGCCTAACATAGTATGAAAATATAAAATATGAATAATATAATATGTAATACTTAAAAAAAATATATATATTAAAAAGAAATGAACAAAACCTGGATAAAAAAAATTTTGACAAAAACTAATAATATATGCTTGAAAAATGGTAAATAATATCATTAAATAGTTAATATATGCTAGTGCCCAATTTAAATAAATAATAATATATATAAAAAATATAATTATATGTGAAATTATACAAATTGAAAAACATACTTTTGATTGAGTACTTGAAAAATATTTTCGAGAATAATAGCTATCAACTAAATAAACTAGAAGAAAACAAATAATAAATTGTAATAAAAATTTAACAAAACCTTTTTTAAAAGTATCTAATTCATTGTTTTTTGATTTCATAATATTCATACTTTGCATTCCATCTAAATCTTGTTTTGAATTATCAATATCATCCATTCTTTAAAATTAAAATTTAAATTAAATTAAATTAAATATTTTTAAATATTATTATTAATTTATTATTATTTAATTATTAAAAATAATATATGAAAAAAAAATATTCAGATACTTATTTACAAGAAATTGATTCAAAAAAAATTAGATTAGGTGTATGTGCAATGAGAAAAAAAATAGATTCTAAACATATGCAAAATATTTTAGATGAAATTAAAAAATTTGATGAATTTGAAATTATAATTTTTGTAGAAGAAAAAATATTAAATGAAGATGTAGAAAATTGGCCTATTGTAGATGCATTAATAATATTTTTTAGTACTGGATTTCCTTTTAGTAAAGGTTTAAAATATGTAAATTTAAGAAAACCATTTTTAATAAATGATTTTGAATCACAAAAAATTTTTTGGGATAGAAGAAAAGTTTTAAATATGTTAAAAGAAGAAAATATTCCTACTCCAAAATGTATTATTATTGATAGAGGAGAAGAAATAAATAATGATGTGGGAATAAATAATAATTTAAATAATAGTGATGATATTGAAAATTTAATTAATTTATGTAAAAATCAAGGAAATAAATCATCTACATCATTATCATCTTTTTCATTAGGAAGTTCTCAAAATCTTTCGATTTTAAAAAAAGATAGTGATAATAAACTATCCTTTGAAAACAAAGAAAAAGAACAAAAAAAAGAAAAAAATTCTTTTTATATTGAACATAATTCCATAATAACAAATAAATATTTTAATAATAATAATAATAATAATAATGAAAATAATAATTTAGAAAATAATAATATAGAAAATAATAATAATATAGAAGAAACAGAATTAAATCCAATTGAAAAAGAATTAAAAGAATTTGATGATCATATAGAATATAAAGGAAAAAAATTATTTAAACCTTTTGTAGAAAAACCTTTCAATGGTGATGATCACTATGTTTATATTTATTATCCTCCTAGTCATGGAGGAGGAATAAAAATATTATTTCGCAAAACAAAAGATTATTGTGCTTGTTTTATAAATGGTGAATATAAAATCAGAAGAGATAAATCATATATTTATGAAGAATTTTTACAAGCAGGTGGATTCGATATTAAAGTTTACACTATTGGTGAAGAATATGCTCATGCTGAAGCTAGAAAAAGTCCAAGTTTAGATGGTAAAGTTCAAAGAACAATTGATGGGAAAGAAGTTAGATATCCTATTAATTTAAAGCCTGAAGAAAAAGAAATGGCAAGAAAAATAGTAAAAAAATTTAAACAAAATATTTGTGGATTTGATATTTTAAGAGCAAATGGTCAATCTTATGTTTGTGATGTAAATGGTTGGTCTTTTGTAAAAGGTAAAAAAAAATATTATGAAGATTGTGCGATATTATTACGAAAAATAATATTACAACAATTAGATTTAAAATTATATCTTTCTAAACCAATTCATATTAAAAAAATTCAAGGATATAAAAATTTACAAATTCCATATGAATCATCAACTAATAATGAAAAACCTGAAGAATTAAGAAGTGTTGTTGCTATTTTTAGACATGCAGATCGTTCGCCTAAACAAAAAATGAAATTAGTTGTTGAAGATAAAACAATTTTAAGTTTATTTGATAAATTTGGAAAAAAAGAAGAAAAAAATTTCATTGAAGAAAACGTTAATATAGAAAATATTACTAATAATAATAATTCTGAAACTAAAAAAATTAAATATCCTTATATAAAAGAAATAAAATTAAAAAAACCCGAAGAATTAATGTGCGTTTTAAAAATCGTAACAAAAATTCTTGATGAACATAAAAATGATAAATCAAATTTATTAGATGTAAATGAAAATTTATATTCAAAACTATTCCAAGTAAAAATGGTTTTAGAAAAAAATTTAAATTTCGAAGGAATGACAAGAAAAATTCAAATGAAACCTTTATGTTTAGATTACAAACTCGATCCAGACACACATAAAAAGATATTTTACGTAAAAAAAGCTTTATTTATATTAAAATGGGGTGGCAATTTAACACACGCAGGAATAGAACAAGCAAAATTATTAGGAATTACCTTTCGAGTTCAAATGTATCCTTCTTCAGCAGGAAATGGTTTATTAAGATTACATAATACATATCGACATGATTTAAAATGTTATTCAAGCGATGAAGGAAGATGTTTAAAAACAGCTGCTAGTTTTTTACAAGGTATGTTACAATTAGATGGGGAACCTATTCCTATTATAAGTTCTATGGTTATGAAAGACCCAAATATTACTAAAGCTTTAGATGTTAATGGTGATCAAGTTCCTGAAGTTAAAGGAAAAATAAAGCAGGAAATTTCTGAATGTTTGAATTATAATGGGAAATTAATTGAGAAATTTAAAATGTTGTTTAAAATAAATAGTATTTATCCTGATGCGAAAAATGATGAGGAAATTAATGAAAAAAATAAAATACAATTTCCTTTATATGATTTATTAAAAAAAATTGGAAATCCTTATGATAAAATGAAAAGAATTCTTGTTTATATGAATAATTTTATAGAACATATAAAATCTTTTTTATCTAAAGAAGAAATCGAACATGAAACTCAATCTTATTATATAAAATCTTCAAATAGTATTCAAAAAAGAGATTCATTTCAAATGAATTTTACAGAAAATGATAATAACAATGAAAATATGAATTTCATTTTAAATTATGATGATGAAGATATTTCATCTATAAATAAACAACATTCTTTTATAGAAACTTCTTCAAAAGATATGGGTGATATAGCTGATATTATATCGAAAAACAAATTATTTTCGAGCAATTCAGATAAAAATTTATTAAATGAAGAAAAAGCAAATTTATCTCAAAATGATTCAAGCAAATCTTCTTTTAATCCACTTACAAATCGATTAGCTCATGATTGCGAGGATGAAAAAGTAATTTTGATATATAAAAGATATATAAAACTCAAGCAAGATTTTTTTAATAAGAAAAAAAATAATTTCGATGTTTCAAAAATTCCTGATTTGTATGATAATATAAAATATGATATTACTCATAATAAAATTATTTTAAATCAAGATGCATATAAATTATATGAATTAATAGATCAATTAGCTAATTTTACAATGCCTCTTGAATATGGAATAACATTAGAAGAAAAATTAGACATTGGAACTAAAATAATTGGACCAATTTTAAGTAAAATTTATAGAGATTTAATTTGGTGGAATTATAATAATCCATATTTTCCAAAAAATAATAATAATGATGAAAATAGTTTTAGTGGTTTAGATCAAAGTAGTTTAGAACTTAATGAAATAAAAAGCGCTTGGAGACATGTGAAAAGTAGAATTTATTTTACTTGTGCTTCGCATATGTATTCGTTATTAAATTTATTGATGTATGGGAATAATTCGAGTTTAATTGAAAATAAAGAAGTTTTGGAACAATTAAGAGGAATTTTTGATATAGATTATGTTAGTCATGTTATTTTTAGATTGTTTGAGAATTTTAATGTGGATATTTCTGATAATAAAAGATTTAGATTGGAAATTATTATTAGCCCTGGAAGCACAAAAGATCCTCGAGAAGCTGATAAAGATCATTTAATTAATATTAGTCCGTGGATTATGTTAAATAGTCATTTAACTTTACAACAAATGAAAGAATTTTTTTTGAAATATGTGAAAGAAGAAAATTAATTTTTTTTGATTGAAGAATAAATTTAAATATAAATAATATTTTTGATTTATATATAAAAAGTTTATGTTATAATAATAATAAAATATTAAAATAATATTAAAATTTAAGAATAATTTCAAAAATTTTATTTTTAAATATTATTATTATTATTTTTAATATATGTTATTTAAACTTATTTATTAATTATTTAATTTAATAAAATATTGTATTTATATAATATAAATTTTAATGAAATGTAAAATACCAAAACCACCTTTAAAAAAAAATAGAAATTTATTAATAGATTTAAATAAAGAAAAAAATACAAATTTAAAAACTATTAAATATCATTTAACAACAAATAATAATAATTATAAAAATAATATTAATAATATTAATAATAATTTAAAAAATTATAATAGAGAAAATTTAAAAACTCAAATAATTGAAGATAAAATCAATAAAATTAAAAATTCAAATAATAAAATATTTATAAATAATCATGGTCTTACATATGAATTTAGATTATTTAAATTAAAAAAATGAAAACCTGCAAAATCGCTTCAAAATTTTAATACAATCAATTGGTTTAAACATTCAATTCCTGAAGATAATTATAAAAAATCAATAAATGATTTATTAGAAGAAAATGATAAATTAATAATAAATACAACATCTAATAAAAATAATTATGAGCATTATTTAAATAATGATAACATCATAATTAACAATAATAATAATAACAACAACAATAATGATAATTCTCAATTTAATCGAAGTAAATCATCAAAATATTTACATCCAAAATATTTACTTTCATATGAAATTTACAAAAAAATTCTTAAATTAAAATCTTTATTTTTAGAATTCGAACATAACAACGATCATCACATGGAAATAGAAAATTTTTTATTATTATTTGAAACAAACAATATTAAATTAACAAAAAAAGAATTAATAAGTTTATTTAAAAACACAGCATATAAAAAAATTTATTTAGATTTTTATCATTTTTGTGCTTTTACATTAAAACATGAAAATGAATTTCGAATTTTTATGCGAAAATTAAGTGAAAAACAAAAGAAATTAAATAAAAATGAAAATAGTAATTATTTTCCAAGAAGTTTTAATTTATTATTAGATTATTTTTTAGCAATGGGCGAAGAAAGAAAATGTGTTAATAAAATTCAAGCGAAAATTGATAATATGAAAAATATTCAAAAAATTTTTCAAAATAAAATTGATGATGTTGAAGAATTTGTGAATGAAAATAAAAAATTCAATTTCAAAGAAATTTTATATGAATTTAAAAAATTAATTTCTATGGTTTGTAATGAAAAAAATTATTTCAATTTGAAATTAAATGAAAAATTGAATAAATATAATAAAAATAATTCAATTAATAATAATAATAATAATAATAATAATTTTTCTAAAAAAAGTTCAAAATCTATTGATTATAATGAAATTTTTTTAAATAATATTATGAATGAAAATAAAAATAAAAATATTAATAATAATATTAATAATAATATTAATAATAATAATAATAATAATAATAATAATTATAATAGTAATCATAAAATAAATAAAAAAAATTCTTTTTATGATAAAAAATCTGCTAGTTCAAAAAAACTAGATTTCAGTCATACTTTAAAAAAATATTTAAATTATAAAAGCATAAATATTAAAAAACAATCAAGTAAAAAAATAAATGAAAAAAAAATTCTTTTCCAAAGTCAAAAAAGTCTAAAAAATTCATTTAATTATGATGAAAATAATCATAATGATAATAATAATAGAATTTTTCATTCAAAATTATCAAATAAAAAATTACCAAAATTAAAACAATCAAAAAGTATTGATTTTAAAAATATTGTAAATTTTAATTTTTTGAATATAAATAAATCATAAAATTGAATCTTTTTTTGTTAAATTTTTATGTATTTATTAAATAATAATAATAATAATCTAATAAAATAATTATTTTTTTAAATAGAAAATTTTGAAAATATTTTTAATATAAATTTTAAATAAAAAAATATTAATTAATATAATTTTTAATATAAACTATTAGCAAAAGATAATAATTTATTAAGATCCTTTTTTCTATTTTCTGTATCAATTTTTTTTTTCGAACTTATTT
>JAEEGK010015306.1_pt1 | contig 17021 bp, 20 predicted proteins | sample 8958771 | NCBI WGS metagenome assembly JAEEGK01 (sample SAMN16246547, study PRJNA631951) | gut metagenome | biome: gut microbiome; feature: rumen; material: SC-attached | host: Bos | place: Iran: Karaj | collected 2018-10 | reverse complement strand
CGGCACACCTGTACCTATTATTTTCCGTCCATGGCATGAGAATAACGGTTCCTGGTTCTGGTGGGGACAGAATCTTTGTAGCGATGAGGAGTATCGTAGTCTATGGAATCTCTTACAGGACTATATGATTGAGCGCGGTTTCGATAATCTGCTTTGGAGCTATTCACCGAATCTGGATGGTGGCTGGACTATGGATCGGTTTATGAAGCGTTATCCTGGCAACGATCGTGTGACACTTTTGGGTGAGGATGCTTATCAGTGGGGCACGGAGGAAGAGTTCATCAGTGGTCTGACTGCCGACTTGGACTTCCTGACTCAGTTTGCCAAGAATAATGGTAAGCTTTTAGCCTTGACAGAATGTGGATTTAGAAGTATGCCCGATTCTACTTGGTATTCACGTGTACTGAAACCTATCATGGACAAATATCCTCTCTGCTATTTCCTGCTTTGGCGTAATGCCGATAACCAGGAGTTCTTCGGCCCTGTCCCTTCTACCCCATGTGGCGATGATTTCAAAAAACTCTACGAGGCAGAGAATATCCTGTTCCTGAAAGAATTGAATCAACAACGTTAAAAATACAGCTTATGAAAAAGATATTTAGGTTTATGCCCCATATGCAGCCTACGTTATGGGGTGGTAACAGGATTGCTCGAATGAAAGGCATTCAGAGTACGGAGAACATCGGTGAGAGTTGGGAGATATCAGGTGTTGACGGTTGTGAGACCATTGTGGCAGGAGGTCATTTCAAGGGAATGCCACTCAACCAGTTAGTGGCAACTCTGAAAGAGCAGTTGTTGGGTGAAGCCAACTATCGCCGCTTCGGCAATCATTTCCCACTTCTCATTAAGTTTATTGATGCACGACAGGATCTGTCCATCCAGGTACATCCAAATGACGAGATAGCCCATCGGCATGGGAAACCCATGGGCAAGACAGAGATGTGGTATGCCTTACCCTCAGAACCAGGAGCCCAACTCTATAACGGATTGCGCCAAGCCATCACACCTGAGAAGTTTCAGGAGATGGTTGAGGCAAAAACCATCACACAGGCCTTGTCGAAGTACGATGTCAACGAAGGTGATGTATTCTTTATTCCTGCAGGTCGTGTACATGCCATTGGCGCAGGGTGTATGGTGGCAGAAATCCAACAGACCAGCGATGTCACCTATAGGATTTATGACTTCGACCGTCGTGACAGCCAAGGCCGTCTCCGTGAGTTGCATGTGAAACAAGCAGCAGAGTGCATTGACTATAACGTCATAGAAGATTATCGTACAAACTATAATCCACAGATTAACAAACAGATTACAGTGGTGGATTGTCCTTTCTTTACCACAGGGGTGGTCGATGTTGATGGGCAGGTACTACTTGATTACAGCCATTTAGACAGTTTTGTGATTTTGATCGGTGTCAGCGGAGAAGGTTCAGTCTGTGTAGATGACCAGAAAGAAAGCATTGCCGTCGGCCAGACATTGTTGTTACCGGCAACAGTAAATCAAGTATCTGTCAATGGATCATTAAGACTATTGGAAACCTACATCAAACACTAATAACTAAAAAGTGATACCAGGAATAGATTATGCATGAGTTCTAAGGAAGGATATCCTTAGAGACCTTTAATATATCTTAAATCAGATTAATCGTTTTAACACTATTGCCAACATGTTGGAACAATAGTGTTAGACGTTGTTGTTATCTTTGTGCTATGAGACACGGACAGCATGGCTTTATGACATTCTTTCCACACCGATGGCTTGCGAAAATGCTCACCCAGTGCAGAACTGTGGTTGGGCTTCTTCAACAGCTACGGACAGAAGGAGGGCTGCATCCGAGATACACAATGATTGATGATAATAATAATCTTTCTGTCGAAAATCTTATTCGCATAGAGGTAAACAAAGCGATGATACAAGATTGCAAGGATTTTATGTATGATTGGAACAAACTTGGTGAGATGATTTACAGTTTTGCAAATGAACAAGGTGACGAGTTCAATAAACAATACAAAAAGGCCTAAAATAGGAATTAAAAACCTGATAAATATGATCTATGGACGAAGAAGAGAAACCTAAAAAGAAACGAGTGAAGAAATCCGCTGCCGAAGGGGACAGCACGCAGGAGAAGGAACACAAGAAGAACTGGCGGGAGGTGTATGCGTCGGTCGAGGACATCAAGGCGTTCCTCGGCGGGAGGCTGTATCTTAGGCACAACGTGATCACGGGGCGGGTGGAGTGCAGGCTGCCGTCGAACTACGAGAATCCTTGGAAGTAGTAGGCCCCCATACCATTACCCGCGCCGAGATTGCTTTACAGCGAAGGATCTCGGCGTTTTTTTGTTTTTATAATAATTAAATAGGTACAATAGATGAAAAAATGGAAAAACCGTGTATAGATTCATGGAAAAAGTATACCTTTGCAGCCAGATAGTGTGTAAACGCAAAAAGATATAGAATAACGACGATTATGACAAAAGAAGAAGCAATGAACCGCTTTATGGCGGCCAAGGAAAAGAAACGCCAGTGTGTGGCACGGCTGGAAGAGAAGATGAAGCAGAACTACGAAAAGCGGACCGGCAAGCCTGCCAACTACACTTTCGTGTTATGACACACCCTCTTTTTTATTTTTTCAATAGCAGTTCAGATTTTTTCCTTAACTTACAAGAAATAAAGCCTTAATTGGCTTTATCTTCTCTCTTAACAAATTTTAAAAATAATCTTTACCATAAAATATTTTTCAGTTAAGTAAAAATATTTTTTCAGTTAAGTGTTTTTGTTTTTTTAGTTAAGAGTTTTTAAATTTCTGGTTAAGAGATTTTTTCTTCCGTGTTAAGGTTATCCGTTTTTGGTGTTAAGATCTTTTGTTTTTTCAGTTAAGATAAAATTCTGTTCGTGTTCAAACTCGAGTCGTTGCATGCGAAGTTCTCGCTCGAAAACACTTAAGATTTTTTGTTTTTTTGCTTCATTATTCGTATCTTTGCAGCCAAATGAAAGGAACATAATAAGACTGACGATGAATTTTAAGAAAATAAATAAAAGTCTGAACGACATTATCAGCAAGTTTCCACACTTGCGGCATAGGCCTGAGATAAAAATGGCTGGCGAGAGTGACGAGTCAAATAACAACGAGGGTGATAAGATTTCTGTGTTTACAGTGGCTGGTGCCTCCATGAGACGAATAGAACTGGCAGAAAACAAATCTTATTGGGAGCGCAAATATACGAAGTACGATATTATGGCCTTGAAAAAAGAAATGAATGTCAAATTGAGTGACGAATTTGAGGAGAGACTTGAGCGGCTGGATGACCTCAGGCCGGGTGAGGATACTTCGGTGCCCACGATCGTTATATCAGACAAGAACGAAGACGAAGTGCTCGTGTCGAAGCTTTGCGTGTATTTCAAAACCGAAAACATGGCACGCCGGTTTCTGGCTGCTATCGATGGCATGGCCGACGTAGAGGTTATTGCCATCTTGAAGAACTACATAAACGACGGTTTTTGTAAAGATGCGCCGAAAGGTCTGTGGCGTGTGCTGCACAATGCGGGGCGATACAAATCAAAATATTCTAACTGGCACGGACAATTAAGTAAGCCGTAATGGATTGAAACTGGATTTTCACTGGATTAATACTGGACTGCCTGAAAACAGTCCATTTTTTATGCTTCTACTATCAGAAAAACACATTATCTTTGCCCCAGAAATCTCTAATAAGTAGAAACATAAAAAATATATCATATGGAAAAGATAGTCATTAACCCCAACGGCAGGAAGGCGCTCGTCGAGAAGTACGGGGCACCGAATGTTTCAAGAGCATTGTCTTTCAGATCCAACTCTCAGATGTCGAAGGAAATCCGCCATGAAGCGATGAACGAGTATGGCGGACATATCTTTATATTTTAATAGAAAGGAAGATGTATGATACAGATGAACCTCAAGCGGAAATACGAGAACCACTCGTGCACGCATGGCATACTGACGATACCGGCGTATCATTTCAGGTGTGTCACCCTCGAACTGCGTGACGGCGATAATCTGACATATAAGCATGACTGTCGGATTCCCGATGGATCGTATATCCTTGTGAAGGGCTTCGCACAGTTCTGGCCCTCTTTCCCTGTGTTCAAGAAAAAGGTGACAGGCTTCGCCAAGAAGCCGGAATTCAATCTGTCGGCTAGCAAGTATATGGACCTGCCAACGGGCCACATCGCCCTCGGCACAGCTAAGCTCGACCATTTCTCTATTCAGCATAGCGACGAGCTGGCAACAGCCTTCAAGGAAATTTTCCAGGAGGTTTTCGTGAGAAAGGAAATCGTTGTGCTAAGTGTGTACAAAAGTGCATCGTATCGATATGAGGACGTCAGTTACCACCAAACTATGGAAATGGGCTATGACTTCTTATTAAATGATGATGAAGATGAGGATGAACTGGAAAACAACCCAAGCAACGGATGAGAAATACGTGTATCTCACCGTGATGCGTGACATTAAGCAGTTTTGCGCCAGTGGCTATTGCGAGGTGGAGGTCTGCTTCTACCATTTCCTGATCCTGCCAAAGGGGTTTATCAAACGCAACATGGCGGTTATCGCGCCCATGTATTTGAAAAAGCACCTCTTTATCGACTGGCGCGACAAGGATGCAGTTCATGCGTTCTACCTGCGATTTATTACCATGTTATGTAAGCTCAATTCCCTCCAGTTTGATTTAAAGGCTTTTGATGAAGCATTTTCAGTTTTCATCCAATACATCAAGGCCCTGAAATGAAAAAACCTCCCCGTCAAACGGCGGGGAGGATTTCTATTTGGATTAGTAAGCGTGATCGTTTTTGAGCTCTTCTTTATCGAGTTTCTTGGCATCGATGGCACGCCAGGCGTAGACGATGTAGGCGAGCACGAACGGTACCAGCAGCGATACCCAGAACATCGTGGTCAGTGTGAACTCACTCGAGCAGGAATTCTGGATGGTCAGTGACGACTGGAGATCGGCGGTGGAAGGATAGTAAGCCGTATTGTTCCAGGCACTGCTGAGCAGCAGGGCGAGTACAGTGAGTACAGTGCCGATGCCTGCAGGCCAAATACCAAAACATTTACGATTTACGGATTTACGATTTACGATTTCTGTTCCTATACCCCATAGTACGAGGACCACACCGATTAAGAGGAGAACCGTCAGATACCACATATCGATAAAATTGTTAAGATACTTGTAGGGCTCCATATAGATACGTCCGAAGTCGTCGACAGCGAAACCATCTTTCAGCAACAGGTGGATGAGATAGGCCACGAACAACAGCAGGAAAGGCACAGCTGCGCCGATGAGGCGCACACTGCCACGTGAGCGGATGTCCTCGTCGTTGACATTATTCATCACATAGAGGATGCCTAGCACTCGGGCGAGGAATACCACAGCGAAACCCAGCACGAGCACCCAGGGATTGAGCAGAGCATCGAGACCATGCGAGGCATTGGCCCAGCGTGAGATGATAGGTGTGAGGGCTGTGGGATCGATGAGGTTGTTCTTCTCGACGATGAAATTCGAACCCTCGAAGAAAGTGGCTACGGCGCCGCCTAAGAGCAGCGGTCCCACGATGCCGTTGAGGGTGAGGAAGAACTGGAAGGTCTTTGGGCCGAGGAAGTTGCCGATCTTGTTCTGGAACTCATAGCTGACGGCCTGCAGCACGAACGTGAAGAGGATAATCATCCAGAGCCAGTAGGCCCCGCCGAACGAGGTGGAGTAGAAGAGGGGGAACGATGCGAAGAAGGCTCCTCCGAAGGTGACGAGCGTGGTAAAGGTGAACTCCCACTTGCGGCCTGTGGAGTTGTAGACGAGACGACGTCCTTCTTCCGTCTGCCCCAATGAACGGGCTACGGAGTTGGCTCCCTGAACGAAGAGCAGGAATACTAATAGCGCACCAAGGAGTGATACGATGAAACACCAGTAGTGCTGTAAGAATTCGTATGTCATATTATTTACGATTTACGATTTACGGATTTACGATTTAATACTCTGGACCCTTTTGGATCTGCTTGAGGAGGATGTTGATCTCGACGGCGAGCATCAGGGTGAAGAGAATCAGGAAGAGGAAGAAGGTAATCATCACACTCGAAGACTGGAGGTCGCTGACAGCCGCCCATGTGGGGAGCATGTCCTGAATGGTCCAGGGCTGACGTCCGAACTCAGCGACTAACCAGCCGCACTCAGAAGCGATATAAGCCAGCGGGATGAGTGCGATGGCCACCCAATAGTGCCAGGCGGGCAGGTTCTCGATAGAACGTTTCTGCCACAGCGCCTTCGGGAAGCCATAGAGCCCGGCAAGTACCACAGCAAAGAAGAGGATGATCAGACAGCCGAAGCCCACCATGATGCGGAAGGACCAGAAGTTGATGGCGATAGGAGGCACCACATCGTTCTTATCCTTGATATAGCCGTAGCCGAAGTAGGGCATGTTCTCCTTGAGTATGTCAAGTTGGTAGGCTGCAGTCGTGCCGTCGTCGCTCGAATTGAACTTCGCCTGACGATAGGCCGCGAGAGCTGCAATGGCCTTCTTGCCACGTTCGATTTTCTCGTCGACAGAGAGTTCTACCTTACCGTCAGAGGTGGTATAGCCATTCAGAATATCGTTGATGCCAGGAACGAATCCCTGCGGATCGTTGGTTGCCATGATCGACAGGGCATAAGGCACCTCGATGCCCTCGATGATCTTCAGACCCTGTCCGTTTCCACCATCGTAAAGCGCCTCCATCGCAGCCAGTTTCATGGGCTGTACTTCTGCGACATCCATACCCGATTTGTGGCCAGTGGCAGCAGCCAACAAGGCTGCCACGAGACCTACGCCAGCACCGATCTTCATACTTTCAAGGGCCAGTTTCGTGTGACGCTTCTTCAGGAGATACCAGCTGCAGACACCCACACAGAACACGGCACCGATGATCCAGGAAGAGGTGACGGTGTGACAGAACTTACCCACAGCGAAGGGGGAGAGGGCTACTTCGAAGAAGGATACCATCTCATTGCGCATGGTGTCAGGATTGAACTCACAGCCCACTGGATACTGCATCCAAGCGTTGGCCACGAGGATCCACCAGGCAGAGATGGTCGCGCCCAAGCCTGTGAGCCAGGTGGAGGCGAGGTGGAAGCCCGGCGATACCTTCTTCCAGCCGAAATACATGACGGCCACGAAGGTCGACTCCATGAAAAAGGCCACGATACCCTCGACAGCCAGCGGGGCGCCGAAGATGTCGCCTACGAACCAGGAGTAGTTACTCCAGTTGGTTCCGAACTCGAACTCGAGGATGATACCTGTGGCAACACCCATAGCGAAGTTCACACCGAAGAGTTTCTGCCAGAACTGGGCAGCTTCTTTCCAGAACGGATCTGATGTCCGATAATACTTGGTCTCAGCGATACCCATGATGACCGCCAGTCCGAGGGTCAGGGGCACGAAGAGCCAGTGATAGATTGCCGTGAGGGCGAATTGCGCTCTCGACCAGTCGATGGTTCCGGCATCAATGTTTAGAAAAAGGTTTTGTAGCATAATTATATAATTTACGATTTACTAATTTACGATTTACGATTTACGGATTTTCTATTGGGAGCGGTCGACGAGTTCGGTGGCGACATAGCCTGCTTCATCGCCTTTGGCATGCTGCTTGAGAAAGTTGGGGAAGAAGAAAACCTTCAGTACCGCGAAGATGATAAACAGCTTGATGAGGATAATAGCCCACAGCGTACGGCCTAAGCGCATGTGCCGGAAACCGTCGTAGTATAGGTTGTAGACCTTGTATAGGAAGCTGTCCTTTTGCATAGTCATTGGGTTTTATTTTGCAAATATACGTTATTTCTTTTTAACTTCCAAACAAATAAGGTATAAAACTGCAAATTTCTTTTGTTATATCGTCAGAATTGACTATTTTTGCACCCGAATTTAAGATATCATTAAGAATGAACAAGAAAATTTTGGTTCCATTAATACTGCTCATCCTTGCGTTGATAGCAGGTTCGGCCTGGTTGTTTCTGAGTCTTCAGGAGCAAAAGCAGGTCAATCAAGACATGCAGGAACTGGCTGAACTCGACAAGCAGGAGATGGAGAATGAATACGAGCGATTCGCACTGCAGTACAGTGAGATGAAGACGCAGATCAACAACGACTCGATCATCCAGCAGCTGACGGAGGAGCAGATGAAGACCCAGCAGTTGCTCGAGGAACTGAAACGCGTGAAGGCCTCGGATGCCCGTGAGATAGCCCGTCTGAAGAAGGAACTCGCCACGGTGCGTGCCGTTTTGCGCGACTACGTGATGCAGATCGACTCGTTGAACCGCCTGAATGAGAGTCTGAAGCAGGAGAACACCACCGTGAAGGCAGAGCTCGAACAGCGCAACCAGCAGGTGGCAGGTCTGAACAGTGAGAAGGCCTCGCTCTCGCAGAAGGTGGCCATCGCTGCCCAGCTCGATGCGACGAACATCAGTCTGCAGCTGTTGAATAAGCGTGGTAAGGATGCCAAGAAACTGAAGGACTGCACGCAGATGAAGACCAGTTTCGTGATTACGAAGAATGTAACGGCTTCGAATGGTAACCGTACGGTGTACGTGCGCATCCAGAACCCTGGTGGCAATGTGCTTGGCGGTGGCGGTACCTTCCCGTTTGAGAACCGCCAACTCGAGGCTTCGGCGAAGAAGACCATCGAATATACTGGTGAGGAAACGCCTGTGACGGTCTATTGGAACGTGTCGCAGATGCTTGAGGCCGGTGAATACCGTGTGAGTGTCTTTGCAGACGGACATATGATAGGTACGAGAACATTTACTTTTAAGTAAAGGTAAAAAGTTAAATAAGTAAAAGATTAAATAATGAATTGTAGAGGATTGAATATGGTAAAAAGTGGGGTAAAATGGTTTTTACCTTTTTACCTTTTTACCTTTTTACCTTTCCCGGTGGGGGCACAAAGAGTGCTGTCGCTCGACAGTTGCCGGCAGATGGCCTTGCGCAACAACAAGCAGCTGGGCGTCTCGAAGGTGAAGCAGGATGTGGCTGCCAACCTCCGCAGGTCGGCCCGCACCAAGTACCTGCCGCATGTGAGTGCCATCGGCACTTACGAGTATACCAGTGAGTCGATCTCGCTGTTGAGTGAGACTCAGAAGGCTGAGTTCAGTAGTCTTGGTACGGCCTTAGGATCAGGTATCACCCAGAGTCTGGGTCCGATGATGCAACAGGAGCCTAAGCTGGCTGCCGTTATGGGGAAGCTGGGTCCTACGCTGGAGACTGCGTTGAACGGTCTGGGTCAGAAGATTGTGGATGCCTTTGATACTGATACCCGCAATATCTTTGCCGGCTCCATCATGCTGAGTCAGCCCCTCTTCATGGGTGGCAGTATCATTGCGCTCAACAAGATGGCCGACATTCAGGAGAAGATGGCCGGTCACTCGCTGGAGGCCCGTCGTCAGGCGACCCTTTACCGCATCGACCAGGCCTACTGGCAGGTTGTGTCACTCTATCATAAGAAGAAACTGGCTGAGAGTTATCGGGATCTTGTTCAGAAACTCAGCAGCGATGTACATAAGATGATCGAAGAGGGCGTGGCTACGAAGAGCGACGGTCTGAGTGTCGACGTGAAGGTCAACGAGGCCGAGATGACACTGGTGAAGGTCAACGATGGACTGGTGCTCTCGCGCATGTTGCTGAACCAGCTCTGCGGACTGCCCCTGAACGAGGCCGTGACGCTTGAGGACGAGCAGGCTGATCAGATTGCTGTCGTGGAGCTGACCCCTGAGCTCAACGTTGATCAGGCCGTGACAAACCGTCCGGAACTGAAGATGCTGCAGAATACCGTAGACCTGTCGAAACAGGCGACGAACGTGCTCCGTGCAGGCAATCTGCCCCAGGTGCTCCTGACGGGTGGTTACGCTGTGAGCAATCCCAGTCTCTTCAATGGCTTTGAGAATAAGTTCCGTGGTTTCTGGCATGTGGGTGTCATGATGCGTGTGCCCATCTGGAACTGGGGTGACGTGATGTATAAGGTACGTGCCTCGAAGGGTGCCACGAGTATGGCGCGCCTTGAACTTGAGGAGGCCCGTGAGCTGATCGAATTGCAGGTCAACCAGAACACCTTCAAGGTAGACGAGGCCAACAAGAAGCTCACGATGGCTCAGTCCAATATCCAGCGTGCCGATGAGAATCTGCGTATTGCCAACCTCGGTTTCAGTGAGGGTGTAATCACACCTGCAACGGTGATGGAGGCGCAGACAGCCTGGTTACAGGCACAGTCGCAGAAGATCGATGCAGAGATCGATGTCCGCCTTTCACAGGTTGATCTGCAAAAAGCGTTGGGAACGCTGGAGTAGTTTAGAGATTATAGTTTACGGTTTACAGTTTAGAGTTTACAGATATATAAGAATATGAGTGCAAAAAGTCAACATAACAACATTCTGCTCGCCATTGCAGGTTTCGTGGCAGTTGTGATTATAGTAGCAGTGATAGGATCCTTTGCCTTCGACCGTGATCCGGAAATCATCCAGGGCCAGGTGGAAGTGTCAGAGTATCGTGTGTCAAGTAAGGTTCCCGGTCGTATCCTCGAACTCCGTGTGAAGGAGGGCGACTATGTGAAGGTGGGCGATACGCTGGCCATCCTCGACGCCCCTGATGTACGTGCGAAGATGGAACAGGCCCAGAGTGCCCAGAGTGCTGCGGCAGCCTTGGAGCTGAAGGCGCAGAATGGTGCCCGCAAGGAGCAGATCCAGGGTGCCTATAGTGTGCTGCAGCAGGCTAAGGCCGGTTTCGAGATTGCCGAGAAGTCGTATGCCCGCATCCAGCGTCTCTACGACGAGGGTGTGATGAGTGCCCAGAAGCGCGATGAGGTCTATGCCAACTACAAGGCGATGGAGGCCCAGATGAAGGCCGCCCAGAGCCAGTATGACATGGCTGTCAACGGTGCCCGTATGGAAGACAAGATGGCTGCTGCCGCCCAGGTGGGACGTGCCAAGGGTGCCGTACAGGAGGTGAACTCCTATATCCACGAGACCGTACAGACGGCTCAGATGGAGGGTGAGGTCAGCGATGTCTATCCGAAGGTAGGTGAGCTTGTTGGCACAGGTTCTCCCATCATGTCGATTGCCGTGATGCAGGACATGTGGGGCACGTTCAATGTGCGCGAGGACCAGCTCAACGGCATGAAGGTGGGTTCTGAGATTACAGCTTTCGTACCTGCATTCAACAAGGACATCAAGATGAAGGTGTACTACTTGAAGGATCAGGGCTCTTACGCTGTATGGAAGGCCACGAAGGCTAACGGGCAGTACGACCTGAAGACCTTTGAGGTGAAGGCCCGTCCTGTAGAGCAGCTCGACGGTCTGCGTCCGGGCATGTCGTTGATTTTGAAAGATTGAAAATTCTTGCGTCCCGTTGGTAGCAAGCGCCCCTTCGGGTCGAGCGGAAAATTGAATAATGAAATATTTTATTGATATATGGCAGGTGGCGAGGCGTGAATGTAAGATTCTCCGTGTGAATCGCATTTACCTCATCAGCATGGTGGTCTTCCCCTTGCTGGCGATGGTGTTTTTCACCACGATGATGGACGAGGGACTGCCTGAGGATATGCCGATTGGCGTCGTCGACCTCGACAATACGTCCACGTCACGTTCGCTAATCCGTCGGCTCGATGCCTTCCAGAGTTCCAAGGTCGTGGCCCACTATACTTCAGTGTCTGAGGCCAGACGTGCCATCCATGAGAACCAGATCTACGCGTTCCTCTATATTCCCAAGGGAACAGCCGACCAGTTGCTCTCCAGTCGTCGCCCCAAGATATCCTATTATTATAATATGGCCTCGGTGATGTCGGGTTCGCTGCTGATGAAAGATCTGAAGACAATCTCCAACCTTGGTTCGGCCGCTGTGGGTCAGGCCACGATGCGTGCCAAGGGCTATACGCCTGAGCAGATATCGGCGTTCCTGCAGCCTATCCGTATCGATCTGCACCAGATTGCCAATCCCTGGACGAACTATAATGCCTACCTCTCGACGGTGCTGGTCACAGGTATCATGATGCTGTTCATGTTCCTCATCTCAGCCTATTCCTTAGGTATGGAACTGAAGTTCGGACGTGGTAAGGAGTGGTTGAAGGTGGCCGACGGTAATATGGTGGTGGCCATCCTGGGCAAATATCTCCCTCAGGCACTGATCTGGCTGACACTGATCTTCGTCTATGAGTTCTATCTCTTCGGCTATCTCCGTTTCCCCCATCTGGGCGATGTGTGGGATATCATCCTCCTGGCTGTGCTCGAGGTGTTTGCCTCCATCGGTTTCGGCATCTTTGCCTTCGGATTGGTACCCTCGCTGCGTATGTCGATGAGTGTCTGCTCGCTCTGGGCTGTGCTCAGCTTCTCGCTGGCGGGCTTTACCTTCCCGGTGATGGGTATGGACGGAGCTATCCAGGCGCTCTCGTCGCTCTTCCCCCTGCGCCATTATTACATGGTGTACCAGATTACCGTGTTCAACGGTTTCCCAATCATTGAAGCCTGGCTCCACATCGCGGCCCTGCTGGCTTTCAGCCTGATGCCGTGGCTCGTGATGTCGAAGATAAAAAATGCAATGCTCACCTATGTCTATATTCCATAAACTATACAATGCGATACAGGATGCTGCTTACGTCTGGCGTCAGGAGATGAAGCAGGTACTGAAGGATGAGGGCGTGCTGATCTTCTGCATCATCGTGCCCATTGTCTATCCGTTGCTTTATTCCTGGATCTACAACAACGAGGTGGTTCACGAGGTACCTGTTGTCGTGGTCGACCAGTCGCATAGTCAGTTGAGTCGTCAGTTTATCCGTATGTGTGATGCCTCTCCCGATGTGAAGGTGGTTTCCTATGCCGGTAATATCGAGGAGGCAAAGTCTCTCGTCAGCCGTCAGGTGGCCAAGGGCATCTATCTCATACCCTCCGATTTCGCCGCCCATGTCAACCGCATGGAACAGGGAGTGATCAGCGTCTATTGCGACATGTCGTTGATGCTGACGTACAAAGCCATCTATCAGACGTCGGTTGTCGTGAGTCAGGCGATGGGAGCCGAGATCCAGAAGAAGGTTTCAGGCAACTATACCGACCGTGAGGACCTGATCACCACGCGTCCGCTCGACTTTGCCGATGTGCCCATCTTCAATCCTGCGGGAGGCTATGGCAACTTCATCATCCCGGCCGTGCTGATGCTCATTCTCCAGCAGACACTGGTGTTGGGTATCGGACTGGCAGCGGGTACGGCTCGTGAGCGTAACCGCTTTGAGGACCTGGTGCCTATCCATAAGTGTTATGGGGGTATCTATCGTATTGTGGGCGGCAAGGCCATGTGTTATCTGATGATCTATATCTTCATGGCTGCCTGGCTGACCATTATCGTACCAAGGTTATTCTCTTTCCTGACACTGATTCATTGGCAGGATCTGTTGATTCTGATGATACCATATCTGTTGGCTTGTGTGTTCTTCGGAATGACGGTGTCGTGTCTCGTCCGTTATCGCGAGAATGTCATGTTGATTATGGTGTTCGTCTCCGTACCCCTGCTGTTCCTCAGTGGCGTGTCATGGCCTCAGTCGAGCATCCCGGGAGCATGGCAGGGCATCTCGTGGCTCTTCCCCAGTACCTTCGGCATCCGTGCCTTTGTGCGTATGAACACCTTAGGTGGAACCATCAGCGACGTACTGCCCGAAGTACGTTGTCTGTGGATTCAGGTGGCAGCCTACTTCGGAGCCGCTTGTCTGGTGTACGGTCACCAGCTGCGACTCTCGCGCAGACATGCCCAGGAACGCCTTATTTATCTGCGTCGCAAGCGTGAGGTCCGCCAGCAGCTGAAGCAGCTACATAGTCGTAAAGATCCCCAAAAGTCTTGATCTGTTTGATCTCCTCCTTGGCGATTTTGATACCATAGTTGACGTGTACCAGATTCACCAGGTCGATGAGACTGATGCTGTCGAGTTCCAATGTCTCGAAGATATTGGCCTCGGGGGTGATAGCACTCTCCTCAATCTCAAACTCCTCAGCTATTTTTGGGGTGATGTCTTCAATGATTTCTTGTCTTGTCTTCATTCTATCTATAAACTCTAAACTTTATACTTTCAACTTAATTTTACTGCGGAAACTCTCTATGTCCTTGATCCTATGGGGCTTCAGGAGGTAGCAGAGGGCCCGTTTCGTCAGTCTTAACCGCTGGTAGTACCACCAAGCGTATTTGCCTAATGGCACCCATAGCAGAATCCACACCAGAGCTTGCCACCAAAGTCCCCAACCGATGCCCATCACCAGCAGAGTGACGAGGGCGAAGAGGGGATAGAGCAGGAGCACAGAAATGATGTAGCGATAGGAGTTCGTAAACATCTTGTCCTTGCGAATCAGTCTGGGTGGCAGACTGTAGCAGATGGCGTGCGGCCATAGGCTCACCCCCCAGCTGGGTAGCAGAGCCAGCAGTATAATTATCCATGTGCAGGTATTCAGCCATCCGGGCTTTTGAGCTACCGTCGTGTCGTCGACGCCGGTCTGCTGCTCCAGTTCCCTGAGCTTCGTTGTCATCTGGATGATGGTCTGCTTCTCAGGGTTTTTGCTCAGTTGGCTGATGAACTGTCTGTCCGCCTCCAGTCGCTCGGGCAAAGTCAGTTGCTTCATCGTGGCGGGGTTCAGGGCCGAGCATCTCAGGTAGTCTATGGTCTCATAGTCATCCTTGCCCTCGTCGAGCATCATGTGTTGGATACGGTCCCTGATATCCTGGGTGATGTTGCGCATCACACTGTTGGGATGCTCCTGGTAGTCCTCGTAATATGGCTTCAGGGATATGGGGTCACCAATCATCCACAGGAAATCTGTACGCACGTCGAAGTAGTCGCTGTAGTGGTGGGTTGTCGGCACAATCTTTATGTCCTCCTGCCAGCCGTTAGCTTTGGCGGCATGGAAGGCCATGCGCACGGTGCCCGTTGTGAATTGGTCCAGGTAGTGACCTTGGGTATGTCCAGCCTCTGGGAACACAATCACGGGGAAGCCTGCATTGATGCGCTCAGCCACGATGTCGAACGATTCGAAATTGCTCTCCAAGCCTTCTGCCCCTTCCCATCCGAAACGGAAGGCAGGCAACAGGCCGATCCAGTAGAGGAATCGTGTGAACAGTGGGTTCACGGAGAATACGTTCGCCCTTGCCAGTGCACAGATATGCTGTCGCAGTGGCAGTGAGAACACGATGTTCAGCGGGTCGTTGGCCGTGTTCTGGTGGTTACATACGATGAAGTACCGCTCGCCCTCCTTGGGCAGCTTCTCTAAGCCCGTCGTATAACGACGGCGCACCATCAGCTGCTCATGCACGAACCTCAGGTAGCTCTTCGTGAGCCGGTATCTCCATGAATGATAGTCCGAAACCTCCATTATTCACTTTTCACTAATGATACGCTTTCCTGTCCAACTTGCCATTGAAGGTCCTTGCCACCTTCTCCACCTGTTCATAGAGCATGGGCACCTTATAAGGTTCCAGTCTCTCCTTCAGGTGCAGGGCCAACTGGCGTTTGTTCAGCAGCTCCCCGTCGTTCATCACCACGAGCAGTTTCAGGGCACGCCCCGTGATGGGGTGATCCGTGGAGATACAGATGCAGTCCTTCAGTTTGTCGAAGGCCATCGCCGCATCTTCCACCTCGGTGGGAGCCACCTTGAAACCACCTACGTTGATCACATCGTCCTCACGTCCCTTCAGGTGCAGCTGTCCTTCCTCGTCGATGATTCCTATATCCGAGGTGTACACCGTCTGGTCTCTCAGGATGGTGGCTGTCCGCTCAGGGTCACCCACGTAGCCGCTCATCAGTGTATCACCTTGGCAGGCAATCAGTCCCCCCTCGGTGATAAGGAGTCGCGAGTGCTTCATGGGTCTGCCCAGACAGCCTGCTATACACTTGCCGTTGTTATAGTTATACGTGGCGATGATGCCTGTCTCCGTTGAGGCATAGGTGTTATAGAGCCTCGTATTCGGCAGCAACCCGCACAGTTTCTCCATATCAGCTTGTGCAATGGCAGCAGCACCCGTCTCAATGAAATCCATCTTGTCGGCCACCTTCGCCAGTTGTTCGCTGCTGAACTGTATCAGCATTCTGATGCTGGCAGGCACGAGGAAGGTCGCCATCTTCTCAGCCGGATAGTCGAAGGCTGCGAAGAATTTGTTCATGTCCTTCAGACCGTCCACGATGATGAGGGTTGCCCCCAGGACGATGACAGGGTAGATCTTCGACAGACTGCCGATATGATTCAGCGGACCGTTCACCACGAAAGCCAGTTCGTGGGTGAATCCCTGACCGTCGATCAGGTTTTCCGCATCAGCCATGATGGTGCGATGACTGATCATCACCCCCTTCGACTGTCCGGTAGTGCCTGTGGTGTAAAGGATATCCGCCGTTCCCTCAGGAGTCGAATAGGAACCCAGTCTTTCGGCAATCTCCTGATAAGTAGCCTCAGGCATATCGCGTTCCAACGGTGCAGCCACACAGCCAGCCTTATGCAGCGCGAAGTACTCCACGAGATAGTCAATCGTCGGGTGAGCCCTCAGACAGACAATCTGCCCCGTCTGATACAGTCCCTTCAGCACCTCCGTCCTTTCGAGCACCAAATTATATAGTGCCTCGTAGGTACAAATATTCTCCCCACAGACGACAGCCGTCTTCTGTGGATAAAGTCTGGCGTTCCTTTCCAGATAGTCCTCCAGGTTCATCATGATGTCTGGTTGAGTTTCTGTTCCACCATCCTGACGATGCTGTCCAGCGTCTTCAGGTTCTTGGGTGTGGCGTCCTGCGCCTCCAGTTTGATTCCAAACTCGTCGGATAGCATCATCAGGATCGTCGTCACCCCGAGGGAGTCGAGCTCACTAAACAGGAAGTCTGAGTCGAAATCCACCAATGGCAGTGCATCCTCGAGCATGGTTCTTATCTTTTCTTTCATCGTGTGTACCTTATTTTATAGTAATTGGTTGCAAAAGTACGATATTTTTTAGACATAAGAACATAAGAACATATATTTTTTTGTT
>JAEEGK010015303.1_pt1 | contig 17023 bp, 14 predicted proteins | sample 8958771 | NCBI WGS metagenome assembly JAEEGK01 (sample SAMN16246547, study PRJNA631951) | gut metagenome | biome: gut microbiome; feature: rumen; material: SC-attached | host: Bos | place: Iran: Karaj | collected 2018-10 | reverse complement strand
GAGCAGGGACACCCGATGCGCAGCACGGTATCGCAGATGGGACCAGATATGCTTGCACGTCTGCTCAACCTCAATGAAACTCAGGCGGGCATACTTCACATTGTGTTCCGTATTGCCGACGACAAGCAACTGCTCCTTATCGATATGAAGGATCTCCGCTCGATGCTGGATTATGTTGCAAAAAATGCCGCCGAGTTTACCACTCAGTACGGCAACATTTCTGCGCAGAGCGTTGGAGCAATCCAGAGGTCGCTCCTCGCCCTCGAAAACCAAGGCGCGGACAAGTTTTTTGGTGAGCCGTCGTTTGACATTCAGGATCTTCTGTCCACCGAGGGGGGCAAGGGCATTATGAATGTACTCGCCGCCGACAAGTTGATGCTCCAACCCAAACTCTATTCCACATTCCTCCTTTGGCTGATGAGCGAACTCTACGCCACATTGCCTGAGGTGGGCGATATGCCGCTGCCCAAGTTGGTATTCTTCTTTGACGAGGCTCACATGCTCTTTGACGATACGTCTAAGGCAATGGTTGACAAAATCGAACAGGTGGTGCGCCTTATCCGAAGCAAAGGCGTGGGCATCTATTTCATTTCGCAAAGTCCTTCCGACATTCCCGATGCAATTCTCGGTCAGCTGGGCAACCGTGTTCAGCACGCACTCCGCGCCTATACGCCCAAAGACAAGAAGACCGTGAAGGCAGCCGCAGAATCGTTCCGCGAGAATCCGGCGTTCAAGACAGAAGAAGCTATTCAGAATCTCGAAACAGGCGAGGCTCTTGTGTCGTTCCTTGACGAGAAGGGTGCGCCGTCGATTGTTCAACGCGCCAAAATCCTCTTCCCGCTCAGCCAGATTGGTGCCATCAACGACACTCAGCGTCAGATGATTATCCATCAGTCGCGTATTTACGGCAAGTATGACAAGGCTTACGACCGTGAGAGCGCGTTTGAGGTACTTCTGTTGCTTGCCGAAAAGGCGAAAGCCGAAGCCGAAAAAGCTAAGGCGGAGGCCGAAAAGGCAAAAGCCGAGGCTGAGAAGGCTAAGTTGAAAGCCAAAGAGGAGAAAGAAAAAGAAAAGGAGAAGGCAAAAGCCGCCAAGAAGTCTTCCTCCACCACTGGCAAAATCATTTCCTCTGCTGCTACAACCGCAGCCCGCACTGCTGCTCGCGAACTCACCAAGAGCATCGTCGGCGGTTCGAGCAAGAAAAAATCGTCGTCGGGTGGTATCTTGGGTACGTTTGTAAGGGGAATCCTGGGTAATTTGCTGAAATAATTATCCCTTTCACGGAGATATAAATATCTCACGGAAACACAGAGGACACGGAGAAGGATAATTATAATTAATAATAATCATAAAATCTCCGTGCTCTCCGTGTCTCCGTGAGTTTTTTACATTAGTAAACTTTTGCTTTCAATTCGTCGAGTTTCTGCTTCTGGGCGGCGAGGTCGGCGTTTGCCTTGTTGATGTCGTCCTTGGCGGTTTCGAGTTGCTTTTCGAGTTTTGCCTTGTTGTCCTCGGCGGATTTGAGGGTCTTCTCAGCTTTTTCTACTACCTTGGTCTGGTCTTCGATTTGGTGCGTGAGCTCGGTCTTGTAGATGTCCTTCACAATGTTGGTGAGGAATTGCTTGGCGAGTTCGGCGTTTGCAGCGTCGGTGGACGATGTTACGTAGTTGCCAAGTCCACGGTCAACGACGAGGTAGAGAGTTGTCACACCGCCTTTGTCGTCCACTTTGGTGGAGATGTTGCACTTGTTGCCATTGGTGGTATTGGAGAAGATGTCGAGGTACGTGACGTTGGCGTATTCGGTGGTGCCACCCTTGCCGCCTTTGCCGGAGAGCTTCTGAGCCTTGAATTTGGCGTCGATGGTCTCCTGTACGTTCTTTTTGGAGACGTTGATTTGCAATGTGAAGGCTGGCATCGATGTCTTTTTGTCGATTTGCAATGTGCCTTCGCCTACTGTCTGGGCGTTGGCAAATGCGCCAAGACCCAATGCGCATACGAGCGCGAGGATTAATTTTTTCATTTTTTTATTTTGATTTGTGGTTAAAACGTTAATTTACTTGGTTTTGTGTCGCCGCCTACGGCGGCTTTTTTTTATAAACGAAAATTACCGTCAATTTTTTCGTCAATTACCGTCAATTTTTTAGTCTGTTATTGTCAATTACAGTTAATTGTTCGTCAATTATTGTCAGTTTCCAACAATTTCCTTTTTTAATTGATGGTAATTATTGGTTTAATTGACGGTAATTTTCGTTAAAAAAAATCAATTAGTCCTTGAACTCTGGGGTCGGGAGAATGATTTCGAGTTCCTCATTGTCGTCGTTGAGCATGCGCTGCGGCTGACCGGTGGATTCGAGGACGCTCCACCAAAGCTCGCCTTTGAGCCTTACGCGTTTGCGCTCCTTGATGGCAGCCATGATGGGCAGTATGGTAAACATGCCGTTCCAGTGTCCTACCACGAATGCCGTCTTGCCAGCCATTGCCGCGTGTACTGCGTTCTGTGCCAATTGGTTGCAGAATTTGGAGTCGTTGCTGTTGGCAGGTGCGCTGCGGATGATGTAGCTCGGGTCGATGTACTTGATGGTGTGGGGGAAGCCTTCTTCGTCCAATTGTTTATGGATGGCGTCTTTGAGCATGATGCCTATGTCGGAGTACTTGACGTTGCCGCTTGCATCAAAAGCCTTCTCGCCGTTGAAGAAATACTGACCCGCGCCTTCCGCAACGAGTACGAGGGCGTGCTGGCGTTTTATGAGGCGTTTCTTGATTTGGTTGATAACGCCGTTTTCGCCGTAGAGGTCAAATTTCAATTCTGGAACCAATGCAAAGTTTACGTCGCCGGTGGCAAGTGTTGTATTGGCAACTATAAAACCTGCGTCCCTACCCATCAGCCTTACGAGCGCGATGCCGTTGTATGCGCCCTTTGCCTCGTTGTGGGCGTTGGTGCAGATGTCGCTCGCCTGCGAGAATGCCGTCTCAAATCCGAAAGACTTGTCGATGAAGTTGATGTCGTTGTCGATGGTTTTGGGGATGCAGCCCACGGCGATTTTCAAGCCGCGACGCTCAATCTCGTTGCTGATGCTCTGTGCTGCGCGGAGCGTACCGTCGCCGCCGATGCAGAAGAGGATGTTGATGTTTTCGCGTTGGAGGGTGTCCACGATTACAGCCTTGCCCGGGTCGCCACGCGAGGAGCTTAGAAAACTGCCGCCCTGCAAGTGGATGCGATCCACGATGTCGGGGTTCAGGGGTTCAAACTCCAATTCGTTTTTGGGGTCGAAACCCATCAGGCCGTACTTGACGCCCACCACGTTGGTGACATTGTAGCGGCGGTAGAGCTGCATTACAAGTCCGCGAATCACATTGTTGAGACCCGGACAGAGACCGCCTGCCGTTACGATTGCCACTTTGGTCTTGCTGTGGTCGAAATAGAGCATCTGCTTCGGACCCGCCTTTTCAAACGAAATCGGCTCCTGCTGCATCTCCATGTAGTCGAGCAAGACGTTGTTGGATCCGTCGAGCAACACGCGGTCGGAGTCACTCACGAAGTTGAATGATTCGCTGTCGTCCTTCTTGTCGGAGAGCTTGAGCATCGAAGGTATCTTACATTCGCCCAAAGTCTTTACCTTGAAGTCGAGAGCATAAAGTTCTTCTTTTGTCATACTATATTATATTAGGTGTGTTGTTTCTATTATTTGAAGAAGATGATTTTTTGCTTGCCGCAGGTCGCCGAGCCGAAGCGTGCAAAATGGTAGTTGATGTCCACCATTATCTGAGCACTCAAAGGCTTCATCTCCATTGCCAAATATTTTTGGAAGCCTGTGTGTTGGAGCCCGTCCACCTGCTTCACGATGTTTTTGGAGCAATATGCCACCCTCGCGCCAAGTGATACCTGCACCCTGTCGGCATTGACCACTGCATAGCCAAATCCAAACACGATGCTGTTGAACTTGCCGTTGAAACAGTTGGTGAGGTCGGCGTTGCCAAGAGGGGTGTCGAGGGCAAAGCCAAGGTCTTTGTACGTAACTCCGTTGGGATTGTCTTCGATGGAGTACTGCACTTCCTTGACAGATGTCAATTTTGGACCAATCTCAGCGTAGAATCCGTATTCGCCGGTGTAGCGGGCGAGGATGAGCAGGTCGCCAGACTTGAATTTGAGGTTGCTGTCAAAGTTTTTGTTTACCAATGGCACTTTGATTTCGTACTTGTTGTTGTATGTGGATGCGAGGTATTCCACCGACACGCCAATCTTGTCCACGAACACCACACCGAGCCTTCCGCCGACGCTGACGGACGGCGAGAGGTAGTTTTGGGTGATGTTGCCGTCGTCCTTAATCTGTTCGCTCAGTAGTATCGAATTGCCAACGCCCACTTTTCCAGCGATTGAAATCCAGTTTGGCTCGCCGCCGCGCTGTGCCATTGTCTGCAACGACATTATAATAAGTGTTGCAATGATAAGTATTCTTTTCATTTTGTATAGTTCGTTGATTGTTTGTTAAATTAATTGCAATATTAATCAAAATTGAGATTTCCTGTTGCATATTTAACAAAAAAAATTGACCTTTGCAAAAATTTTTTTCAAAATGAAGAAGTATTTTGTACAAATGGGCTTCTGGGGCAGGCTGTTCGTCCTTTTGACATTGACGGTATTCCTGATGCTCGGAGCCATCATCGTGGGCGAGATATTGGCCTACTTCATATTTGGGCGCGAGGCGTTGGCAAGCCAGACTGTGCCAGTGATGCAGTTTTTGCAGACTATTTTGTCGATAGGACTGTTCCTATTGCCGCCGGTGCTGATGGTGAAATTGTGCTGCGAAGGCTCGCTGCGTGACAATCTGATGCTCTCCAAGCCGCCGCGATTGTTGCCGTTGCTGGTGTGCATTGTGGCTATCATCGTATCCGAGCCAATGGTCTCGTGGCTCGAAGAGGTCAATATGCGGATGAAGTTGCCCGATTGTATGTCGGATGTTGAGAATTGGATGCGCGAGCGTGAGCAGTCGGCGGCAGACATTGTCAGAAAATTCACCGCATCGCCTGACACACTTAATTATATAGTCAATATAGTCGTGCTTGCGTTCTTGCCAGGATTGTGCGAGGAGATGTATTTTAGGGTGGGGATGCAGACGAGGCTTCTCGGCGACAAGACCCGTATCCGTGGCGTTTGGGCTGTTGTATTGACGGCGGTGCTTTTTAGTGCGTTGCACTTGCAGTTTTTTGGATTCCTGCCGAGGATGGTGCTTGGTGTGGTGCTTGGTATGTTTTTGTTGATAACCGGCAATGCCTGGTATTCAATCGCGGCTCATTTCGTCAACAATATGATTGCAGTAACGTTGGGATGCGGTTCCGATGTGCAGCAGCCGCAATGGATGGAGACTTGGTGGGCTGTCTTGATGAGTGCCGTGGCAACATTTTCGATGCTTTGGCTATTGTGGCGGATAGAAAAAATGTCAAAAAAGTTTTGAAATTCCGCGATATGGCTTAATTTTGCAGTCGGTAACAACGCATATTGCCATTGGCGCAATATTTGCAGATTTGGTAACGTTCGTTGTAGAAAAAGAACTAACAACAATCATCTATATGACAAAGACATGGCGGTAACGAAGGCATCACGGGGCAAGAAATCGGAGCAGGACAAGGAGCATCTGCTGCGAGAGCATCGTCTTACATTCAGGCTCAACGACCTGGAGATGAAGGCGCTCATGAAGTATTATAAGAAATACAAGGTGAAAAACAAGGCGAGGTTCCTTCGCGAGACGGTGATGTACGCTGTCCTCAAAAAATTTGATGAAGACTATCCGACCCTGTTCGATGTGCCCGCTGCGCCCGTCAAGGACGATAGTCCGACGCTGTTTTGATTTAATTATACTAATCATATAAAAATAGATCATAAAAATGAAAACGAATCTGATAACAAGAATTGCGATAGTTGCGGTGCTGATGTTTGCTTTTGGTGCCCAGACATTCGCTCAGGATGACAATCGCGAGTGGTGGAACTCGCTATCCCCCGCATGGAAAAAAGTGTTCCGTGACCAGGAGCTCAAGGGCAAGGACGTGGAGCCCACCGACGAGCAGCTTGCCATGATTGTATTGTGTGAGAATATGGAATGTGGTGGCAACAAGGACATCACAGACCTCAAACCGCTTAAGCGTCTCACCAACCTTACAATGCTCGACTGCTCCAATACCAGCATCAAGTCGCTCGACGGCATCCAGTTTCTCACTGGCCTCAAGACTCTCGACTGCTCCAACAACGACAATCTCAACAGCCTTGAGTTTATCGCCGGACTCGTTAACCTCGAGAGTGTCAACTGCGGCAACACCATGGTGAAGTCGCTCGCACCGCTCACATACCTCAAAAAACTCCGCAAGCTCGATGCTCATTTCTGCACCATCAATAAGCTCGGCACCATCGGCGAACTCAAAAGCCTTACTTACCTCGACCTCTCGGAAAACCAGAGCCTCTTCTCGCTCGAAGGCATCCAGAAGCTTACACAGCTCGCCGAGTTCAATTGCTCGCAGACCAACATCAGCGACCTCAAGCCCCTCGAGAATATGAAGGCTCTTGAAGTGCTCAACATTGCCGATACGAGGGTGACAACGCTCCGTCCATTGCAGAATGTGCGCACACTCACTGATCTCGACTGCTCCAGCACCAAAATTTCGGCTGCAAGCTTCGATTACCTCACCTCGCACAACCGCCTTAAATTCCTTCGCGGTCGCAATCTCGATGTAGAGCAGAAGGATCTCGACGCATTCTCGACCTCGTTTGTAAAGCGTTTCCCCGAGTGCGATGTAATCCTCACACATAAATAGTGCATAATCGTTGCAGGAACGTTGCGTAAAGCGTCTAATTATTTAAGCGTCAATTATGTAACGTCTCTGCAATTGTCAATGACGATTAATGGCAATTGAGAAAAAAAGATAAAAAAACGCCGCCGTACAACCTGATTGTCCGGCGGCGTTTTTTTAGGTGTCGGTTTGTGAGTTCGTGTCGTCTCTATTTAGAAACGCTGACATTGATGGCCTGGGGACCACGTTTGCCTTCGGTGATTTGGAACGTCACGCGCTGGTCGGCAAGAAGATTCACTTTCTTGTTGTTGACGTTAGGTACGCCTGTATAGTGTACGAATATGTCGTGACCGTCCTCGCCTTCGATGAAGCCGAAGCCCTTGGTGGTGTCGTACCATTTCACTTTTCCATTGAGTAGTGTGTTATTTGCCATGTCTTTAATGCTTTTAAACGGTTAATGTCTGTATAATTATGATACAAAGGTTATAAATTTTTTGCAATTTATCAAATAAAAAACAAAATAAGTAGAAAAATAATGTTAAAAAAATGGATATTCCGCCTTTTTTTGGCGATTTTGGTGTCTGCAAGCTCCCCTTCGTATGGTCAAAAGCTACGGATGAGGCATTGCGACACCTCCGCAATACGGTCGGCATGCCGCTCGCTCGTGATGCGGCACGCCGACCGTGGGTATCCATTTGTAAGTGTCGTGGCTGATTCGGCGGTGATGAGGGGCGGGCGCGTAGATGTCTATTGCAGCACCACGCTGTTGCAGCTTTACCATATCGAAAATGTTTATATCATCGGCGGCGCGGGTGTGTCACCTTATTATATATATTCGCTGACTGGCATTGCGCCCGGGGCGGTCTATAGCGAAAGGCGGATTGCAATGGCGGCGCGGCGGATAGCCTCGGGCGGCGCGGCAGTGGCTGTGCGTGATGCCGAAGTGGAATTTCATCCCGATGGTGCAGCCGACGTTTATATGTATCTCGAGAGCCGACGCGCCAATTCGGTGGGCGCAGGCATTGCCCTCAATCGTGACAACCTCGATGGCAAATATTTCGTCACCGGCAATGCGCTCGCCGATTTGTGCAACAATTTTGGATACGGCGAGAGGTTTTATTTTGCGTGGAATGGATACGATAGACGGTCGCAGATGCTTGATTTGCAGGTGAATTGGCCCTACGCCTTCAATACGCCCGTGACGCCCGACATTGGGATTGGCATCGTGAGGACAGACACAAGTTGCCTGACTGCGCAGATGAAAGCTGGGCTTGGCATGTCGCTGTCGCCCGATTGGACGGCGCGGGCTGTGGTGGATGTGCGCAGGCTTATTTCTATTGATAATGACAATAACAATGATGATGACAATGACAACGACGCCCGCACATCGCTCTATGGCATAGCCGTCAATTGCCGCAAAACGTATCTTGGCGGCACACGCATTAATATTGATGTATCGGCGTCGGGCGGCACTCGGCGCAGTGGCGGTGGCAGTGGTGCGGTTGCAGATGTAATGTCAATGGTGGAGAGTTGGCTGCCGATTGGCACGTGGGCGCGGTACGAAGGCACATTGACGGCAAGACAAATGTACTTCGCCGACCGTCCCGACATCCACGAGTGCATCCCGATAGGCGGCGCGGGCAGTCTGAGGGGCTTTATGGCAAACGAACTCCGCGCCACGGGATTGTTTTCAATGTGCAATACATTCAGGGTGCTGCTGGGTGAAGATTTTTCGGTGCAGACGTTTTACGACCATGCTTTTTATAGGTGCAATGCAATACAGGGCGATTTCCACGATACGCCGTGCGGATTTGGCGCTGGCATCGGGCTCAGGACGGGCTCAATTAGCCTCGATGTAGGCTGGGCGATAGGCTGCGAGCACGGCAAAATGCGTCCATTGCGGGATGCTAAGACGTTAATTATCACACGGTTGGAATTTTGATGAAAAAAAATGTGAAAAATTATATCTAAAAGTCCAACAAAAATGAATATATTTGCGTTAAATATGTAGCAATTATGCCAAACAACATAAAAAAGTATTAAAAATGAAAAAACTCCTAATCCTAATCGCTGCCATTGCGTTAATATCGCTGGTTTCCTCCTGCCGTTCGTCGCGTCCCGCATGTCCGGCTTATACTTCGGTTGCCGCGAGTATCCTCAATTTCTAACATAGCGAAATGGCAAAACGTATCGTGATATTGCTCCTTGTGGTGTTGTCCTGTGGCGTCGCAAAGGCACAGGGCGACATCGACACGGAGAAGAAAATCCTGTATCGCAACGAGTGGTCGATAGGCGCGATTGTCAAGACCAATGGTTTTGAGATGGACTTCCGCAGCGGCAAGTTCGTCAATATGTTCAAGAAAAACCTTCTGGACTTCGGAATCGGCTTCATCAAGCATCCGCAGCAATACCGCGCCGTCAATCCATACTATTCGGGGTACAGTGGATATTGTTTCGGTAAAAAGAATTTTTGCTTCGAGCTGTTCTACACGATGGGACGGCAGCGTATGCTATTCCAGAAGGCCGACCTCAACAGCGTTGAGATCAGGCTTTTTTATATGGGTGGCGTCACGCTTGCATTCCTGAAGCCCATTTATTATGAAATCCTCAAATACAAGGACTTAAAGACTTACACCGAGTCTGAAAAATTTGACGCGCTCACGCACAATCCCGTTGAGACACTCGGTCCATCGGAATTTTCCAAAGGTTTCAGTGAAATGAAAGTAGTGCCCGGCGTGGAGGGCAAGGCTGGCCTCAGTGTGGAGGTCGGCAAGAAAGACACGCACCTTATAGCAATAGAGGCTGGCGTCAAGATGTCGGCATACGCCAAAAAACTCGAAATTATGGCGCAAAAGCGCAATCCTCAGTTTATCTGCTCGTTGTTCCTGACTTTCCGTTTCGGCAGGGTAAAGCACGGCGCACATTACGAATACCTCAACGAATACACCGAATAGCGTTTGGTATGGTTTTTGTTTCTTTGTTAATTGCCATTATTGTTAATTTTCCGTTAATAAAGTATGACCGCAATTTTAAGCGTGACAAGACGGTAGCAAGAAAAAAAATGTAACTTTTTATATTTTTTTTTGGATTTTGCAATATGTTGTAAGACAGAATGTTGGCGTTGTGGAAATCGGATAAAATCGCAAATTGCCGTAGCATCTGCAATCATTATAGCATTATTTTTTTGCAAAAACCAATTCTTATGCTTAACTTTGCAGCCGTGAATATTTCGGAAAGGTTAAAACATAGAAGCGGGGCGGATCTCCCCGCAGGCACTTACAGACGAAGATGACCAGTTTAACCTTGTACAGAAAAACTTTATAGTTATGTTTAATAAAATTAAGTACAAATTCAATCCTGAGACATTAAGGTTTGAAGCAAGTAGAGAGGCAATATCACAGTTTCTGCTGAAGAAGGTGATGCCGAGATTCGCAACCTCGGTGGTCTTAGGTATAGCATTAGGAATTGCAGGTACGTCATATATAGAATCGCCCGCAGAAAGCGAGGCGGCGGCTGCCAACGCAATCCAACGGGAACGACTATCCACCCTTAACGCGCAGATAAGCACGTTGTCACATTCGCTCGAAGAAATCGCAAAACATGATGATGAAATGTACCGCCCGGTTTTCCAGGAATCCCCAATTTCTAAAGAAGAGCGCACCGGTGGTTTCGGTGGTACAGACAGATATGAAGCATACAGGGGCTTCGAACATTCGTCAGAAATGATTGAAGTGGCAAGCAAACTCGACATCCTTTCAAGCAAAACAATCGTCCAGTCCAAGTCCTTCAAACACATCACAAATCTCGTAATCAATAAGGAAATGATGCTCGCCTGCATACCGTCCATCCAGCCGGTGGCAGTCAAAGACCTCTACAGAATAGCATCCCCATTTGGATATCGTTTCCATCCAATACTCAATATCTACAGAATGCACGCCGGTGTGGATCTCTCCGCACGTGAAGGCACACCAATATACGCCGCAGGAGCCGGCACAGTAAGCACTTCGGGTGTTGAAAGCGGCTACGGCAACGTCGTAAAAATCAATCACGGATACGGTTACATGACAGTGTATGGCCATTGCAGCAAATTGCTCGTGAAAGCGGGCGACAAGGTGAAGCGTGGCGACATCATCGCACTCGTAGGCAGCACAGGTCTCTCCACAAGCCCGCACTGCCACTATGAAGTGAGGGTCAACGGTGTACCGCAAAACCCCATCAACTTCTACAAGGACGGAATTTCGGAAGAAGAATATCAGCAATTGTTGGAATCGTCTTTTGAATTTGACGAGAGTGCCGTTGACGTACAGTAATCTTAGGATTGTACGTTGTCTGCATCCGTACTCCGGACAAAGATATTTAAAACCCGGCAACCGTTTTGCCGGGTTTTTTAGCGTTTATGGCCAAAATATATGCGGATAGTATATGTTTTGGCATGGATTTTATTAAAAAAAATATAGTAACTAACACATAAAACACCTAACTTTATGGAAAGTAATTTCAGCAATCAACTCATCCGCATCTTTGTCTTCGGCACGTTGCTCAAGGGACAGAGGTTTGAGTTTTACATGGACGGCAGCAAGTACTGCGGCAAGGCTTACAGCCGTGGACAGCTGATGATGGCGGAAAATGGAAGCGTCTATATCGACGTCAATGACCACGAGGCCTACACGCTCGGCGAGGTGTACTTGGTGGACTATTCCTGCCTCAAGAGGATCAACCACCTCGAATCGCGCTCCGGCGAATTTCCGAAGGGCTACGACCTCACGATGATTCCCACGTGGAACCTCGAGGAAAACCCCGACCACAAGTTTGACCTTTCCAACTGCGACTACTGCTTCTACTACCGCAGGCGCAATGTGCCTGTGAAGCTCATGGGAGGCGATTACACCAAGTTCCACGACCCTGTGGACACTATTGGCGAATACCTCGCAAGCGCCGACCACGAGATTGTGGACGCCGATGAAATAGTAAATTTCATGAAAGAGCAGAATATTCGCATCGACTTTTGATTTTTTTGTGTAACTTTGCATGCAAAATGCTATTGTAGATGAAATTCAAAGCCCTAAATAAGATGTGGAGCAGGATTCTGAACATCCTGTTTTGGTCGATAATCTCCGCCGCCTTCATCGGCCCCGGTACGGTGACGACCGCTACAAAGGCTGGATCTGACTTTCAGTTCCAACTTTTGTGGGCTTTGTCTTTTTCTACAATGGCATGCCTCGTATTACAGGAAGCGAGTGCACGTTCCACGATATATTCAGGCATGAACCTCGGCCAGGCTATCAAGTACCACTATATGGGCAAACGCGCCCAGGTGCCTGTGCTTGTGCTGATTGTGGGTGCAATCATCCTTGGCTGCGCCGCTTACGAGACCGGCAACATCCTCGGCTCCGTCGAGGGCATCTCGCTCGTATTCCCAAAACTTGACAAGCGCATCATCGTAGGGATAATTGCGCTCATTGCGGGACTCGCATTGAGCCTGAAATCCCTACGGTCGATTGCCAATTTCATGGGTAGTTTCGTGTTCATAATGGGCTTCACGTTCATCACGACGGCTGTGCTGTCGCATCCTCCCGTGGATGAGATTCTGCACGGTCTGGTGATGCCGAGATTCCCCGACACGCCTGGCGCGGGTCTCCTTGTGCTTGGTCTCGTGGGCACTACCGTAGTGCCTTACGACCTCTTCCTCGGCTCTAACGTGGTGCAGAAAGACACCACCGTCACCGATATGAGGATAGGCATCTCGGTGGCAGTGATATTGGGCGGCATCATCTCTATGGCGATTCTCTGCGTGGGTACAGAGATGACGCGCGGATTCACACCCGAAGCCGCCAAAAACCTCGAATTTTCGTACAAACTGCTTTCCAACACTCTCGTGCTCAATATCGGACAATGGGCTGTGTATGTGTTTGGTTTCGGTATGTTTGCGGCGGGATTCACGAGCGCAATCACTTCGCCGCTTGCCTCCGCACTCACCGCGAGGAGCATCTTCGAGAAGAAGGATGAGGCCGGCAATTCCAAAAACGGACACGTGTTCAAGTGGGTTTCGTATGCCGTGCTGCTCATCGGCGTCACGCTCGGTTTCCTTCAGATCAAGCCCGTGCCGGCAATTGTGGCGGCTCAGGCGTTCAATGGACTTATACTTCCCTTTGTAGCCATATTCCTCTTTATGGTGGTCAACAATCCCGAAATCATGGGCGTCAAGCATGTCAACGGCTTATTCTCCAACGTGTGCATGATTATCGTGACGTGGGTTACGCTCGTGCTTGGCATCGTCAATGTCACCAAGTCGGTGGTTGCCATGATGGAGGATACGCAGGTGTCGCCGGACGTGCTGTTTGGCTCGGCGTCGGTGCTGGCGCTTGTGATTACGGTGATTATTACGATACACATACTCGCCAAACGCAGGCGGGAGATTAAGCAAATGCTTCAAAGCCAATTGACATGAACTCTTTTTTGGAAGACTGCGCCGCCGACATCCTGCGCAAGTACGACAACGATGATTCTGTATGCGTGGTGTTTCCCAACAAGCGCACCATGCTGCATTTCCGCAAGAGTTATGCCCGCATAAAAAACGAGGTGTCATTTTCCAGGCATCTTTTTCCAATCAACAAGGTTCTCAACCAATTTCTGCCGTCGGTGTGCGCCGACGATCTGACATTGTTGTTTCAGCTTTATGATGCTTTCCGTCAGGTGTTTGTGCACGAAGGTATGCTCAATGCCGGCATCGCCGATGATTTTGATTCGTTTTATGATTCGGGTTTGAAAATCCTCGCCGACTTCAATGAAATAGACAATTACCTCGTTGACATCAACCAGTTGTGCCGCAATTTTGCCGATTTGAGCGAAATTGACGCCTTTTACGCGCCGTCGATGGCACAGGAGGTGATTGAGATTATCAGATCGTTTTGGGCAAATTTTTCGCAACAGAAGCTGTCCCGCGAGAAGGAGCGTTTCCTTGAGCTTTGGACGGGGCTGCCAAAGGTTTATGAAATATTCAACGAGAGCCTCAAGTCGGCGCACATTGCCTATCCCGGAATGAAAAACCGCGCCATCTGCGACCTCATCGAGCAAAAGGGACTCGAAACGAAGTATTCCACGTATATTTTTGTTGGTTTCAATGTCTTGAACAAGTGCGAGCGCAAGATTTTTGCGTATCTGCGCGACGCCAAGAAGGCAAAGTTTTATTGGGATGCCGACGATTACTACATCTCCGACAAGGTGCAGGAGGCGGGTCTCTTTATGCGCAGGCTGATTGCCGAATTTCCCGACGAAATCCACGGACATCGCCCGCCCGCCAATATCATCGGCTCTCCAAAGGATGTTGAGTACATCGGCGTGCCGCTCGAGGTTGGTCAGGCAAAGTGCGTCCACGACATCATAACGCAGCTTGCCAAGCTCCCCGATTACAACGAAACCCGTACCGCTGTCGTCCTCGGCGACGAGCATCTGCTTTTCCCGGTATTGAACAGCCTTCCCAAATGCGTGGAGCGCGTCAATGTGACTATGGGCTATCCCTTCGTGGAGACTCCAGTATATTCGTTTTTGCTCAATTGCCTGCAACTCAGGCGCAATTACCGTCCCGGCAGTTCGGGCGGCGATTATTATTACAATGATGTACTTGCAATTATTAAACATCCTCTTGTAGTCAATATTCCTGAAATTTGCGCTGGTGAGATTGAAAATAAAATAAATGAAAAGCGTTTAATCCGCGTCAAGGCTGATTTGCTCGGCTCGTATGGCAACTTTTTGAGCCTGATTTTTTGCAGTCAGGACAATGAAAAGACTGCGGCGGACATCATTCTGACCTTCATGTCGATATTGTCGGAATTGTACTTTATCAAAAATCCCACTCCGTCGGAGACGCCGAGGCTTGAGAATGAATTTATATTCAATGCCTACACATCGCTCAAAAACCTCTATAACAACATACTGACTTTGCCCGAGGATATCAGTCCCGACCTGATGGCAAACGTCCTGAAAGAGCATCTTGTATCCATCAAAGTGCCTTTTGAGAGCGATGACGACAATGGCATACAGCTCACCGGCATGATGGAGACCCGCAACCTCGATTTTGACAATGTGATAATGATTGGCATGAACGAGGGAGTATTCCCCAAGCGCAGCGAAAACAATTCATTCATCACCGAGGGCATGAGGCTCGCCTTCGATATGCCTGTGGTCAAGTACAAGGACGCCGTATTTGGATATTTCTTTTACCGGTTGTTTCAACGCGCCAAGCATGTCAAGGTATTGTACAACAATGTCTTTTCATCGGCGTTGTCGGGCGAGCCGAGCCGATTTGCGACGCAGATATTGAAGGAGGCGTCGTCTATTGTGCGCCCGGATTCGCAATTGACTATACAGATGAGGCAGTTTGTGAGGGAGATCAAGCCCTTGTCGGGTCGTGAAATTGCCGTCCAAAACAATGAAGACACCATCCAGCGGCTCTCCGCATATTTTACGCAGGGCGATGGCAGGAGGTCATTGTCGCCGTCGGCATTGAATATGTTCATCGACTGCCCGCTGTCGTTTTATATGAAATACGTGCTCAGGCTGCGTGAGGCTGAGGAACTCGACGAGGAGGCTTCTGCGGCTGATTTTGGCTCGATACTCCACGCCGCCATCGAGACCATTTACAATGAAATCAAAAACGACGACCACATAATCACCGCCGAGATGATAGACGCCGTGCGCCCGATTGCGGAAGGCTTTGTACTAAAAGCCTACAACGAGCATTTCAAGGTGAATGTCAGCGACAAGGCGGATATTTCGGGCTTCGACAGCATATTTTTCGATGTGTTGATGCAATACCTCGGGCGCATCTTGGATTACGATTCCACAATCGCGCCGTTTGAGCTGATTGGCGCAGAAAAAGGCATCTACACCACCGTGGATGTCAATGTTGGCGGCAGGACGCTCAAGGTGAACATCGGTGGCACCATCGACCGCATCGACCGCATTGTCAATACCGGTAAGATACGCATTGTCGATTACAAGACCGGCAATGTCGCCGACAAAATGAAATTTCCGGGCGTTGAGGGCGTCTTTGACTACACCAAGGCGGACCACCGTCCCTCGCAGGCGTTTCAGGTGCTATTGTATTCGTATGTGTATATGCAACGGCACAGCGGCGCACTGCCAATGCCGGTCATCTACGCCGTCAGGAATAGGATTGACTCCCGCGACACCGTGTTCCGCATCGGTAGCGGCAGGTCTTACCAGACTGTGGACGACGTCAATATCGCCAGCCTTACGGAAGAATTTTCGGTAAGGCTCAAGGAGCTGCTTGCAAAGCTCTTTGACGCGGAGCAGCCCTTCGAGGCAAGGCCGTCGGCAAGGTGCGAGTATTGCGCCTACAATGGCATCTGCAATAGTTAAAGAGTGAGAAGATTAATAACACTAATACATCATCAATTATCATGAAAACGAAAATGAAGATTACTACCAAGGGCTTTATGGCTGCGCTATTGACGGCTGCAAGCGTGACGCCCTCGATGGCGCAGGAGCTGCCGGTGCAGTGCTCCGACATCTCCATTGTGGAAGAAAACCGCGAGCCAATGCATGCCGCGTGGTTTCCTTACAGCAACGAGCAGGAAGCCATCGCCAACAGCCGCAAGTCAGACTGGATGAAGTCGCTCAACGGCAATTGGAAGTTTTATTTTGCCGAAGATCCGGGCAAAGTGCCTGAGGGGTTTGAGAAGACGGATTTCAGCGATGCATCGTGGAATACCATCCCCGTGCCGGGCGATTGGCAGATGAACGGCTACGGATTCCCGATTTACACCAATGTCTCCTACGACTTTTCCTACAGGCCCGAGCCGCCCAAAGTGCCTTTTGAGCACAACTGGACCGGCGTTTACCGCACTACATTCCAAGTGCCCGAGACTTTCCCGGCGGGTCAGGACGTGGTGCTTCACGTAGGTGGTGCAAGGAGTGCGCTCTTTGTTTATCTCAATGGCAATTACGTGGGCTATTCGGAGGATTCCAAGCTCGCCGCCGAGTTCAACCTCACTCCGTACCTCTCCGCCGACGGCAGCAATCTCTTGAGCTTCAAGATTTTGCGCTGGTCTGACGCATCGTATATGGAAGATCAGGACTTTTTCCGCTTCAATGGCATCGAGCGCGACGTCTATATCTATTCGCGCCCGCAAAACCATTTTGGCAACATTAAGGTGGAGGCGTCCACCGACAATCTCAAGGATGGCCATGTAAGCGTTACATTTGACATACGCAATGCCGG
>JAEEGK010015300.1_pt1 | contig 17024 bp, 26 predicted proteins | sample 8958771 | NCBI WGS metagenome assembly JAEEGK01 (sample SAMN16246547, study PRJNA631951) | gut metagenome | biome: gut microbiome; feature: rumen; material: SC-attached | host: Bos | place: Iran: Karaj | collected 2018-10 | reverse complement strand
GGCACCTTCTGCGGTTTCGAAAAGTACGGTCTGAATCCGGAGCTCGTAACGCTTGCCAAGGGAATCGGCGGCGGTCTCCCGCTCGGTGCGGTGCTGCTGCGCCAGAAGATTGCCGACCAGCTCAAGGCCGGTGACCACGGTACCACATTCGGCGGTAACCCGATTGCATGCGCCGCAGGTCTCGCAGTCGTGAAGCAGATTCCGGGCCTCCTCAAGAATGTCGCTGAACGCTCCGCCCAGATTAAGGCTGGTCTCAAGGCCCTTACCGAAAAGTATGCATTCGCCAAGGAAATCCGCGGTGAAGGTCTGATTCTCGGTGTGGCTCTCGACGAATCCATGCCGGTGGGTAACATCATCGCTGCCGCTCGTGAAGAAAAGCTTATGGTGCTTTCTGCCAAGGGCAATGTGCTGCGTATGCTCCCGCCGCTGAACGTGAGCGAAGCCGAAGTTGCCGAAGCTTTGACTAAGCTCGGCGCTGCCTTCGAAGCCGCTTCCAAGGCCGCGAAGTAATTTCGTCAATTGCGAATAAATTTACCAGGAACTCCGCCAACAGGCGGAGTTTCTTTGTATAAATTGTAAGGTATTCTTTGCAAGGAATCCATTATTCATGTATATTTGATTCGTATTCAAATGAAAATTTTGGGAGTGTTCATGAAAAAGAATCTGTGGTTTGGGTTATGTGCGGCTTTCGCAGCTTCACAAATGGTGTGGGCTGCTGGTGTCGAAGAGAACGATTATTACGTACTCCCCGTGACAATTTACGATACCGATGCTAGCTTGCATCCGGCTTTCTCATGTTATGCAATGATGGCTGAAGGTTGCCAAAAGGGTGCACAAGGTGTCGATTCCGCGGTGGCGGTAGCGGCCGTTGAGGCTTGCGTCGGTGTTACCCCGGGTATCGTCGAATCTACGCTGGATGCGACAACGAAAAAGCCCAAGTTGACGACTGCTGGCAAGAAGTGCTTTATTGAAGAAAAGTTCTTTAATCAGCTGTTCAACTATACGCAGGGCGTGAACGAAAAAAGTCATTTTGACATGCCCTTCTCCCGTATGGCAAATGGCTGGTGGAACTTCAACTCCGATACCTTTATAAACAAGGGAACGTCTGTTATAGGTGGGTTCTTCCCCGTAGAAGCCGTGACTGATGATGATATTTCGGCTGCGGGCCAGAATCCGGTGGCGGCTGCCCGAACAAAACGCGAGGCTGATGGACCTACGTTTTTGGGTGAGGCGCTTAGGGCGCTTGATCCTGCCGAAGGTGTTCCTGTAATTAATGTGTTCTGCAATGGCCCCGCTTGGGACAAGGGTTTTGGTTGTGAAGGCAATTTTGGCGATGGCGATGTTACGACTACGTTTATCCAGAAGGCCCTTGGTCTTGATACCGGGTTTATTGCAAGCGAAACGCCTGAAAATTGTGTTTTTGGATGGACTTGTCGTGAGTATGCTCCTGAAGGTTGGCCGTACTATGAGAGTGGAACGGAAACCCCCTATAATGATTCCATAGCGGGCGAACCTCGTTGGTACTCGTATCCAAGAAATGGAACCGGTGGCCGCAACCATCATTTCTGCTATGAACTTCATTCCAGTTTCGTTTACCAGAATGGTCAGCGTTTTGGTATCCGCGGCGGCGACGATATTTGGGTCTACATCGACAATAAGCTTGCCGTTGATATTGGCGGTACCCATATAGACGCTCCCGGTTATGTGGACCTGGACGCATTTAAGGGTGGTAGTGGAAAACTTGAAGCGGGTAAAAAGTACGATTTAGATCTCTTTGCCTGCGACCGCCGTACGACCATGAGCAATATTGAAATTATGACGAATATTGCTTTGGGCCGAGCAGATGGTTCCCTCGAAATTGCTGCTTCACGTAAGTTGCGTGGAACGTTTGCAGTGAGCAGCCTTTCGCCCTCGACTCTAATGATTTCCGGTGCAGAGGCGGCCAAGTATGCTGTCATGGATTTGCAGGGCCGCGTTGTTCGCCAGGGCGTTACCGCTGGTGCTGAAACGGTTATGCAAAAGCGGAAGTAATGAGACAAGCAATAAATCAGTGAATATGGCTGGAAGCCTTGATTTTATTGGGTTTGCTTGTCTCATTTAACCCGATTAAAGTGTGTTTTTTGATTTTGCCGTTTTTTCGCGAATTTCGCGGTTTGTTCTTTGAGCTCGAAAATTTCTCACGACTTGTGAGAAATTTTTATTTATGTGAATTGGCGTTTTTGAGCCGTTAAAGGCGTTTTGAATTTTTCTTGAAAATTGGGGTGCGGACATTTGGTGCGGACATGTTTTTGATGTTTGTCGCTTTTTGTGAGACAAAAAAAGAGGCAGGATTTTAGATCCTGCCTTAAATTTTTGCGGGTGGTGGAATTTGTTCTACAAGCCTGCCGTTTCATTGGTCCAGAGCGGTTTCAGTATCTTGTTCCAGATAAAGCCCCAGATGAAGCCGCCGCACCAGAGTAGCGGGGCACCCAAAAGGCATACACAAGCGATTATAATCAGGAGCGTCATATTTCACCTCCGCGTTATACCTTTAATATAGGTTCTTTTTGGTCGTGTGGAACATTATTTTCCGCTTTTTTCTTCTGGAGTATGGCGGAGAACTCTTCGATGGTGGGCACCTGGAGTGTTCCTTTGCCGTAGGGGTTCGGGGAGCGCATCTGCGGGCAGCCGGTGCCGAGTTTCTTGCTGGTGGCGTAGTGCTTGACCATTTCGCGGACTTCGAAGGCGTTGAAGGGGTATTCCAGGCGGTCGAAGCCGTAGAACTGGAGCACGGTGCCGATGTGCGGATCGTGGAAAACGAGCTTTTCTTTCTGCTTGGCGAGTCCAGCCGTTTTCTTGAGCAGCATGGGGAGCAATAGTTCGAGCTGGCTGTCGGTTTCGGCCTGTTCGGGGGTCTTCTGCGTGCCCTGGAAGTCCTTCCAGTTCCTGAGTGCGGCATGCCAGTCGGAGAGCGGGAGCCCAGATTTCATCTTCCAGCCGGTCATGGCGTAGTAGTTGTAGAAGCGGCGGGCGCAGTCGGCGGACTTGCCGAGCTTCGCGGCATACTCGACGGCTTCGTCTTCGCTTGCGGGGCGGTTGCCTACGTTCGTGCGGGTGTTCTTCCCGGAGCGCTTGACGGACACGACGCAGTAGTCGTCCTTGATGCCCATGGAGTCTTCGGCGTGCATGATGTAGGTGATGCGCACGGTAAGGCTGCGGCCTGTTTCGTTGCCGCCGTCGGTCTCGAAGAGCACCAGGCGGTCGCCTGCGCTGTAGAGCCTGTCAACCTTGTGGATGACAAAGGTCAAGTCGCCGTTCATGAGCGCTTCAAAGTTCCTTTTTTTGACTTTCATGACATATTCCATGGTGTTTACCTCACGAATTGCCAGCTTTGCGGGGCCCTCTTGGCTCCCAAATCCTTTAAATGGAGCCAATCTTTGCCAAAATAGTCGGCTTCCACGATGTGCCAGGCATAGAGTTTGCCCTTGCCCTGGGCCTTGTATTTCTCGATTTCATCGCGGTTTACGCAGCTTTGAGAGACGATTTCATCTGAAATTTCGGTAATTTCAGTAATTCTGTCGATGTAAATGCGTCCTGTGACGCTTCTCTGGTCGGTATCATAGATGTAAACTACAAGAGCTTCGCTGTCGAAAAGTAATTCCCTGCAATGTATGGGGTTATTGACTGAATTGCGAATTACTGGAATGTTTTTCCGAAGTTCTACGGTCTTCTTGTGACTGAATATCAGATCTGCCCACTTGTGGTGGATGCTCATCAGGATTTCTTTCATCTTTCGACTCCTTTACAGTAGCGCGTTGACCTTGGCGGCGATTTCGAACATGCGTTCTTCCAGGTATTGCCCCGGGCAGGCCTTATTCTTGAACCACTTGTGGAGCGTCATGTTCTGGACGGGTTCGCCCTTGTCATCCAGCTTGCCGACAAGGTTCTTGTCGTGGAACCAGCGGAGCTTTGTGATGCCGTTACGCTTGCAGATGTCGGCAACCAGGTAGATGAGGCTTGAAAAGGCCTCGGCGGTCACGGCATACGGTGCGGTGTCGTCGCTCGATACCTCGATGGTGACGGCGCGGTTGTCGTTGGCTGCGTTGCTAGAACACCAGCTGCGGTCGGCTTCATCGACATAGAGCGCGATGTGGCCCAGGTCGTCGATGCCGTAGTTACTGGATGCCATGCGGCCCTTGGCAGAGAAGAGCTTGCCGAGCGCACGCACGTTGATGTGGCCTGCGGTGCAGTGGATGGTGATGGTGTCTATCTTGTGGTTCCGGGGCGTTGTCCTGTTCGGGCTTATCTCGGTGTGCGATACTAGCGGGCTGTTCATTTCGACTCCTATAGTGAGGTTGCAACCATGTAGAGCACGGTTATTGCGAGTGCAACAAAGGCGACGCAGTAGGCCGCCTTTGCCGTGGTCTTTATGACCTTGATTATGCCGTTTGCCGTAATCATCTGAATGCGTTTTCGGTGATGGTCCTGCCGTTGAAGCGCTTTAGCGTCATGCCTTTCTGGTCGAGCCATTGCAGGCGCACCAGCGTCTTGTTCCGGTTGTAGATGTCGCCCTGGTCCTCTTCCAGGGTGTTGTAGTGGGATCCGGCGAAGAACTTGACGGCGTAATAGACGGCGTTACGCTTGACAGCGCCCATGCCTGCGTGTTCGAGCATTTCGAGCAGGAGCCGGTCGGCAAGTTTCTTCGAGAGGAAGCCGTGGTAATTGACATCGTGGATGAGCCACGCGAGCGCGAGCTTGATGTCGCCGATTTTCGGGATGAACGGGTTCACGACGGAAGGGCCGCTGCGGAAGTCGGTGACGTAGCTGGGGCGTATCTGGTAGACGAGCGTGCCGGGGACGCACTTCGCCTGGATCTCGATGCGGAGCGGGTTTCGGATGCTGTACATTTCTTCGCACCTGGAATACTTGTCCCAGGTGGGGACTTCCGGCTTATACGCGAGGTTCATTTTTTTGTTTCTCCTCGTCCTTTTCGGCTCGTTTGGCAATCTTTTCGAGAGCCTGGGCAATGCGAGGCAGATACTCGCAGATGATTTCCATGGTATTCTGTTCGATAACGGTCATTTAGTCTCCTTATAGCGAGTCCAGAAGTTCCTTGACTCCTTCCGCAAATATCTTGTAGTAATGATGGTTGTCCTGTTCCTTCGCGGAGCGTTCCGCTTTTTCAAGTCTGTTGCTGACGGCAATGGCAAAATTGCGGAGTATATTCAGTTCCACGTTCATCGGGCCCATACGGTCGAGTATAAATTTCGATAGAATCATCTCCCACCGTGTCTTGTAAGCTCCGTGTCCGGCGTTAGCCTTCACGTTGCCTAGAAACTCCTTCATCTCGGCGTTCGCGAGTCGGTCGATTTTCGCCTTGCGGTTATCCTCGTCAATCTGCTCCTGCGTGCGGGTGTCCGCGAAGGGCGGGGCATCGCCACGCTCCTCCGCCTCGATTTCGGCGAAGATGGCGTCAAGGCGTGCCCGTTCTTCTTCTGTCTTGATTTTTGCCAGAGCCATAGTTCTATGCCAGTTTCTGTGCCTGTTGGTCAAGTGCTACGCTTGCGGCAAACAGCGTCTTGCTAGCGCCTTGCAGATCCTTTAACCTTTTGTTTTTCAGATCTTCACCGGCTGCATTCATCGCTTTGACATAGATGCCGTAAAGCGCCTCGAAGAGCGTATGCTGCCTGTTATTGACGGAATCCAGTTTTTCATGGATAGCGATGGCGTGCTTGGCGAGGGCTACTTCGAGTTCGGAATGCTTACCCCCCCCCTGCAAATTTTCGTTTACAATATCCTGACAATCCTTGAGAGTGATTTTGATGTACATGTTTTACCTTCCTTTTTGTTGATGTTGTTAGGGGCAGTGCGGGGGCTCGAACCCCGCCGTGTCCGGGTCACAACTCCCGGCACGTGGCCAACCGCAACCGCCCGGGGACTACCGCCACGACAATGGCTTAAAACGTGACGGTAATCGTGAGGATTGCCGCTGCTACCCAGTAGACGATCTTGCGCACGTTCATGTCCACCACTCCGTAGACGACGGCTGCCAAAAGGTCGAGGATGATGAGTACCAGCGGGAAGATTTGTTGTTTGGTCACTAGCCCTTCTCCCACTTTTCGGCAAGGTCTTCCATGGCCTTCTGCGGGCTGGAGCCTACGCCGCTGATAAGCGCCTTCCCGCCGTTCTGGCGGAGAGTGACCGCGTAGCCGAACTGGAAGTCGGCTTCGAGAACGAGCTGGTCGCGGAAGAGGTCGAGCGTCTTGAGGGTTTCGCTATTCGCCATCTTTCTTTTCCTTCTTTGCGGGGGTTGCGGGGCGCGGCACGTCGTTGAAGTTGAGCACGATGACTTCCCAGGTCTCGCCAGCCTCGGTCTTCACCTTCCGCTTGAAGGTGGTGGACTGCTTGGAGGACTTGACGATGATCGACTCTTTCAGCATGCGCATGGCCTTCTTCCATTCGGAATCCTCGATTTCGAGGTTCAGGAGCTTCATGAGCATGGCGGTGTTCACGCGGCCCTGCTTGTCCACGTTGAATGCCTGGGCGATGACCTTGCCGAGGTTGTCGTCGATGCCGTCGAGGCGGCTTGCGATCCACTTGTCCACCAGGGTCTTCACCATCTGGAGGCGTTCGTCGAAGCCGATGTGGTCGTTGATGCGGCGCTCGATGACAAGCGACTTGTCGAAGTTGTAGAGCAGGATGTTCCCTTTCCAGTTCTCGCGGGTGCGGTTCTCCTTCGCGAGTTCTTCGAGGTACTTGTCGATGCTGCCTTCGATTTCGATACGGTGTTCCGCGATTTTCTCGGCGAGCTTCACGACCTTCTTGAAGGTGCGCTCGACAAGGGCGTCGCGCTTCTTGTCTGTCGCGGGAATGTACTGCTCGGGGATGGGGCGTCCCTTCTCGTCGAGCCAGTTCCCGTCTTTGTCCTTTGTTGCCATAGGTTTACCTCTGGTTATTGTTCTTGTTTCGGTTAAATTCTTCGGGGCTCTGCGCCCCCATGGCCTGTATCGCCTTGATGAGCGTCTTCGCGTCGTCCTTGCAAATCCAGGTGACCACTTCCACGCCGGTGAGCCGCTTGCAGAAGGCGTTCAGGGCCTTGCGGCGGTCTTCGGAAGTCTCCGCGCGGCTGACCTGCGCCCACATCGCCTCGATGGCGCGGAGCTGTGCGGGGCTTGCCTTGTGCTTGGCCCTGCCGGAGAGCTCGTTGAACTTCTGGACCTTTCCGTGGACCTGTTCGCGCAGGCTCTTGATGAGCGAGTTGCGCTGCTGTGTCGAGAGCTGCTTGGAGCTTTCGACCTGGTAGCGGTCGCGCAGCATGTCGCGGTAGGCTTCGTCGTTCATCCCGAGCAGGCGCACAAGGCCGTGGATCTGCCTGTACTGTTCGGCCCTCTTGTCGGCTGGAGTAGTCATCTTGCCCTACCTTGCCACTACGAGCATCTGGGATGCGCTTTCGAGGATTTCGTTGTCGAGCGTGTCGCGGTCGTTGTTGCGCATGAGTTCCTTGCTCCACATTACAAGGTGCGAGAGCAGGCGGAAGTTGCGGCGGCAAATCTGGGCGGCGCGTTCGATGCAGTTGCCTTCGTACTTGGGGAAACGGCTCTCGATGAACGCCTTCACGTCGGCGTTATCCAGGAGCTTTGCACGGCACGGTGCGCTGATGCGGCTGTTCAGCTGGGCGTAGTGGTTCTTGTCGCCCTGCACGTTCTTTTCGAGCCTAGGCATGCCGCAAAGGGCGATTCCCACGCCCGCCTTGTCGTGGACGCGGCGGATTAGTTCGAGCGCACGGTAGGGCAAATGCTCGGCCTCGTCGATGATGACCAGACGGCCCGAGTCGTTCAGCTTGTTCACGACGCGAACGAGCTTTTCGTGCAGGCTTCCGCGTTCGTCGAGACCGAGTTCTGCGCAGAGCTCGTCGAAGAGGGCCTTGGCGGTGTAGCCGTGGTCCGCCTCGATAAGGATGACGCTCGGGTGGGCCTTGGCGAATGCCTTGAGCGCGGTGGTCTTGCCGCAGCCTGCGTCGCCCGTGAGCATGCCGCAGATCTGGTGGCTGAGCACCAGCGAGCAGAACTTGTGGATGGTCTTGAAGCACTTGGTCTGCACGATGCCTTCGCTCTGCTTGATGGTGTCGCGCTGCGCCTCGATTTCGAGGAAATCCTTCACCTTGTCGCAGATGGCGTCGATGTCGCCGGTGTAGGTGCCCTTGATGAAGTAGCTGAGCGTGGCGGGGCTTATGCCCATGGCGTTCGCCACCTTGGTCTGCGATGCCCCGTTTCGGGCCATGTAGTCCTTGAGTTGCTTGATGATTGCGTCCATATTCTATCCTTTATGGTTGCTGGTTAAAAAGGGGTGCCTCCGGGGGCGGTTTCAGGGAGACAAGTGTTGTGTTGCGGCAAAGTGTGCCTGCCCCCATCGGCGAAGTCTTGTGCAAATCTTTAGATGAGTCCGTGTTCGGCGAGCCGTTCCTTTACCCGGAAGTAGGTGCGGATTTCGCTTTTCATCAGGCAGGGCGGCATCTTGCCGTCGTTCCTGATGATGCGGAGCGCCTTTTCCACGTTGTTCTTGGCGACGGGCCCTGCCACGGCGTGGTAAATCTTGAGCATGGTGCCCGGGTCGATGTTCTTATCCATTACATTGCCTCGCTTGTGGTGAGTTCGTCCCAGAGGTCGGTGCTGGGCTTTTCTTCCACGTCGCCGTCGAAGATGTTGTAGATGTCGGCGTTACCGACCTTCTTGTCTGCCTTGAGTTCCTGCGCGTCCTTGTCGTGGCGCGTGAGGTGCGTGGGGCCCTGCGGCACGAAGATGTCCTGCGGGCCCACGGCGGAGCGCATGGCGCTGATGTAGTCTGCCGCCTGCTCCTTCGTCATGTCGGGGCAGATTTCCTTGAGGAGCTTTTCTTCGTGGCGCTTGCGGGCGACTCCTTCGGCAATCTGTGCCTTGCCCACGGCATCGTCGTCCTTGACCATTGCACCCACGGCGCTCTGCAAGGTGCATTCGCCGATGAGCTTCTTGTTAAGGTCGTAGCACCAGGCGGTGCGCATGTCGTCGGGGTCGTATCGGAAGATGACCTCGCGGCCCTTCCATACCGGCATCCATTCCGCCCAGTACCAGGTGTCGAGCTGTGCAAGGTGGAAGCCCATGTGCATGATGCGGCCCGACACGGTGCGGCTCACCAGCATGGAGAGCGTTTCCTTGGAGACGCGGCGCATGGGTTCGCGCTTGACGATTTCTTCGTTCCAGAGCTGAGAACGCGTTTTGCCGTTGTGGTGCTTGCCCTGGCAAGGGAGTCCGGGGAACACGTTCTGCATGTAGTCCTGCGCCATGTCGTAGAACTCTTCCCAGGTGGCGAAGTCGCCACGCTTGAGCACGCCCTTCAGGGGCTCCGGCTTCTCGACAACGGTGCCGCCCTTGAAGCTGTTGAACAGCCTGTCAAAGCCGTTTTTAATGATCAAGAAGTTGCGTTCAATGATCTTTGCGCGGGCGTTGCGGACTATGGCGAAGTGCATCTTGATGCCGAGGCGGCTTGCCATGGATTCGGCATACTGTTCGTCTTCCACGATCTGGTGGCCACGGCTTTGGCCGGAGAAGTCGCGGTTGCGGTATTCGCGACCGTTGTCCACGTAGATTTCTTCGGGGAGACCGTAGCGCTCGATGCCGTTGCGCATGGCTCGCAGGGTGTTCTCGGTGCCGGGGGCGTCGTGGTGCAGGCACCAGCCCATGGGCATGTAGGTCTTGAAGTCCATGAAGAGCGTGATGTAGCAGGTGGCTGGCTTTTCCTGCCCTTGCACCTTGACGAACACGTCCCACGTGCGGGTATCGCCCACCCATACCTGCCCCGCCTTGAGGTCGGAGTAGTCACGGTCGAGGTGATAGCCCTTGTTATCGTAGAACTTCTTCTTGCCTTCGCGGGCAAAGTAGATGACATCGGGCGCGAACTCGCTCTTGAGCCTGCGATTGAAAGCCGACTTGCTCGGGAACTCGCTCTGGTCCTTCACGTCGCCGCGTTCCATTGCCTTGCCGAGCGCAATCATCCAGCTGGAGAATACGCTTATCTTGTTCGCAGTCAAGTAGGCGTTCTTGAAATCCTCGAACCAGGAGTCACGCACGGTGGAGTGCATCACCTCGCGGTGGTTGATGAGCGCAATCTTCCCGCACTCGCCGACCTGCGAACGCTGACGGTAGATGCTCTTGATGCTCGTCTTCATTTCGGGGTGGGCCTTGTTCCACTCGTCCACGAAACGCCCGAGTTCCTTTGTACCCGTGATGCCTTCGCACTTGAGCAAAATGAGAGTCCACTTGTCGAAGTTCTTCTTCGCGCGGACGGTGGCGCGGTCATAGCTTCTGATGACCGTCTCCACGTCTTCGGCGCGGGTGGCGACTTCGGGGGCTTCGGGCAGGGTCTCCTGGACATAGCGGTTCGAGGCCTCGGCGGGAAGGCTGCGGACATCGATTTCGAGAACCTTGCGCCCGTCCTTTTCGCTCCAGCGGTAGTTCCACATGGAGACGCTACGGCGAACCTGCCTGTCGGAAATCCCGAGAAGCTCCGCTGCCTTCGTTGAACTAATCCAGATCGGTTTCATTAGCGGCTAGCCCTTCCGATAAGGAATGCACGGACGCGCTTTGCCCTCATGCAGTCACCGCAGAAATGGTCGCGATTGACGGTGATGTTGGCGATGCCACCGCAGATGTCGCAGTGACGGACCGGGGTGGACGTTACGAGAGTGTGGATAGGACATGTTGCTGTAGTCATTGTGGATCTCCTTGTGAGTGGAAGTTTAAGGGCGTGCGCGGTCGGCTATTCCAGCTGGTCGAGTGCGCGGGTGATGAGGAACTTCACGAACTCCTTGTTGTTGGGGAACGTGTGACCCTCGTTGAAGAGCTTGACCTTCGCTGCGTTGATTTTCTCGGTGAGCGGCTTCGGGAAGGTCATCGACGGCATCATGTTGGGGAACAGTTCGCACTGGACGGACTCTTCGGCAGGGGCGACGGTCTCGGCGTCGGTGGCGGGCGTGTAGTCGATTTTGCGGCGTACGGTGTACTTGCCCGTCTTGCGGATGGTCGGGAGCACGTCTTCGACGACCCACTTCTCGAACTTGCGGGCGTCGGGCATGCGGCTGCGCATGATGAGACGGTAGAGGTCGGGTTCGTTGATGGCGATCATCGCCTGCTTGCCGCCCTTGGTGTCCACCGTAATCTTCTTGCAGAGTTCGGTTTCGCCTTCCACCAGGTCATTCGAGTCGATGACCTTGGAGCAGTGCTTGGAAATGGCGTCCTTCGTGTTCTTGTAGCCCAGGACCTTGCACACGTCGTCGGCGACGAACCACACTTCCTTGTTCTCGTCCTGCACCATACGGATGCCGTCTTCGCCGTTGAAGATACGGTAGCGCAACTTGAGCGCGGTCGCCGTGGTCGGGTCGAGCTCTTCGGCCTTGGGCGGTTCTTCCTGGACGGCGGGCAGGGTCTCGCCCCTGACATCGCGGTCGAAGTCGGTATCACCTTCGCCCTGGATTTCGGGTTCTTTTTCGTCCAAAGGGTGTAGCGATTCGCTATACCCTTCGGTGGTGGTTTCGGGTTCTTCGTCGAAAATTTTCTTGATCATTATGCGACTCCTTTGGTGGTGAGTCCCAGGTCCTTGAGGATGGGAGCGAGTTGTTTGTTGGTGCGGTAGCCTGTGGCTACTTCCCTTATATATTGGGCGCTGTAGGGCTTTCCGGCGATTTCGGAAACCCTTTCGGCGGCCTTGCGCCATGAGAATTTCGTCACGGTAAGATTATTGTCCATTTGGAAGGTTTCCTCGTTTTTAGTAAATTGTTTGTGGTAGTGTTTAATTACTACTACATCTTCAAAGATAAACAATGTTTAGTCAAATGTCAATAGTAAAAATAAACAAAGTTGATTTTTCTGCAGAAGATTTACGAAATTTTGCAAAAAAAAGGTTCTCGACAATCAAAAATATGGCTGATGCTATGGGCATTAGTCCTCCTCAATTACATGCGTATCTAAGCGGAAAACGCAATTTTGGGGCTTCTTTTAGAGAAAAATTGGCAGAAATCGGCTTTTTTGACGACTTTTGCCAAGAAATCAATGAAGAAAGCCAACAAATTGCAAAAATTAAACAAAGTTTATCAAATTCAGTAAACATCGACCTTGCAGGAGCCATCGAGCTTTCGAACACGCCCGCAAGCCGCCTCGCCCAGCTCGTGGGGGTAAGCCCCGCCACGTTCACCGCCTGGCAGAACGGCACCGCCACGCCCACCGTCGAGGAACTCTCCCGCCTGTTCAACCAGGTCGTCGCCCTCGCCCTGAGCTCCCGCCACGCCGCCACCACCCAAGCCTCCGCCGAACCCGAAACACCCCCCGCCCAAGCTACCGCGTGATAGGCAACATCATCCAAGTGAGTTTTTGAATGTCTTCCAGCAGCATGTGCCAAACCGTCTATGACACCCTCCGCACCGTTGTCTACGATACGGTGAAAGTGCAACTTGATTCTGTCTTCACTATTGACCTTCTGAACAAGTCGCAGGAGTTCTATTCCAACTCTTTCAACTGGTTGCTGGGAGTTGCGGGCATCGCTGCTGCGGTTTTCATCTTTGTAATGACAGTCATTTGGAACAAAAGGCTGGATACAGAAATTCAAAAAGCTAGAAATCAGATGTCTGAAGAAGTAACGAAAGCATCTGAGAAAGCAATAAATGAATCTAGGGGTATTTTTGAACAAAATATGTCTGATGTGAAGCGACAGTTGGATGAGGCTTCCAAGAAAATAGACAATATCGTGCCAAGGATTGTTATGAGTTATCTCACTCAAGCGAAAGCCTCCAAAGATCCTAATGATTGCCTTAGACTCTGCGTTTTTGCCTTCGATGCAATCAACGAAAATTTTAATCCAAGCATATTGGCAGAATCCTCGATAATGGTGGATTTACTTGAAAAAGAATTTGTAGGTGTGCACCACATGGAATTAAATAAGTTCCTATGCAAAAAAATCGTTGATCAAATAATGATTTTTGAGTCGTTTTATTTTGATTTCTACGCAAGAAGGACGCCTGACGAACAGGAAAAATCACTAAAGCAAATCGAAAAAATGAAGTCCATCGTCTCATGGATTTCGCAATATTACGAATGATGTTGTAGATAATAAAATAACGCCATAAGCAGAAACACAGCAGCTGATATAAGGTCGCAGACAAGATACTGTCTAAGGTCTTTTTTTATTTCGTTATGAACATTTTGTAGAGCATTGCTAATCTTTTCTGCTAATATTTTCCCTATGTTTGGCATAAGCTCTTTTTCATGAGGATCTACTTCATACTCTTCGGTGCCGTTGATGCGGTTGGCGACGGCTTCCAGGGCGTCCACGGTTCGCTTGTCCAGGACGATGTTCTGGCCTGATTCCGACAAGCAACAATGGATGCAGACGGTGCGCCCGTCAACGGTTTTAAGCGGGATGTGGAACTTGTCCTTCTTGCAGGCTTGGCACTTGAACTTTTTCATGTACTTTCTTATGGGGTCGTTGTCGTCACCGACGGGTGCTGTGCGCTCGAATGTCGTGAAGTCGTGCATTGTTTTTCCCTTGAAGATTTTTTATGTTGTTGTTTTTTTCGCGCAATTTGATTATATTTGCAATACAGAATGAGTTTCTGGGATTCCCTGACAATCGACGACCTTCCCAACGAGGACTTGAAGTGGGTTGCGAACACCCTCGGGCTCGATGTCGCCAAGAGAATCTGGAAGAAGTTCGCGGGCAACCATGTAGCCTGCCCAGCCCGGATGAACCCGAACGCAGTGCGTCGCTATATGCGCGACAATTTCGACAAGCCGGTTCACCAGCTTGCGTTTGAAACCGGAGTCAGCGAGCGAACGATCTACAGGTATATGAACTTTGTCGAGAAGAAGCCCGAGCAGTCGGGGAAGCTTAGCCTGTTCTAGGGTCATTTCAATCCTCCGCGTTTTTTCATTTCGCCGACAAGGTGGTCCACCAGCATATCCTTGATTTTTACTTCGTCTTCGTCCTGGAGCAGCATGTAGGGGCGGGCGGGTATGCGCGAGCCTGGGTGGTGAACGCTCTTGCGGTAGAGTGTCAAGCCGCCGACGGTGAACCTGAGCGCCCTGCGGTTCCTTACAACGATGTCGTGCTTTGGGGTCTTGCCGCCGTTCTGCATGATGCGGGCGTATTTCATGGGGCCGGTCATTACGGTGACGGCTGTGCCGTCGTTGTCGAGCTCGTAGTGGATGCTCTTCATGAGTGCGCCTGTGGCAAGAAGGGTCCTGCCTTTCGCCTTTTTCGAGGGGACCCACTTGTCGGGTCTGCCCTCTTCGCGGAAGTTCTGGCGGACGCTTTTGACTACCAGGTTGCCGATGGCCGCCATGACAGGCCTTGTATTTACCGAATTTCGCCGCATTATGGCGATTAGCGTGTTAAATTTGCCTATGTCTACGTCTGCATTGATAAAATCTGACATTTTCTATTGACTTCCGTAAAAAAAAGATGTATATTATGGGTGATCTCGGTTATCCCCTGATACATCCAGAATGAGGTAGCCGGGTGATCCCTTGTTGATGTATAGCCTGGGTGGTCTTTTTTTTCTATTTCACTTTGGTCCCCTTCATCTTGATTTTCGCATTGCTGGAATTGAAAGCTGTCCAAAGTTGAAGTCTCCCGTTCAAAGCTCTGAAAACAAGTTTTACGGCACTGTTTTTCTTTTCGCCTTGGAAAACGGACGCGAAGTCTACGTTTATGGCAGCTTGATTGGTGCCTTTGTTTTTCAGAAACTCGATATAAACGGCTCCAGGGTTCTTGATCGTTTCTATAAAATGCCTAACAAAAGCCGTTCGTTCAGGTCTCCATTCATCGTCGCTCTCGCTATGGGTCAAGAAGTGCTTGCCTACCATTCGCGGGTTGATGTACAACGGATAGTCAACTCCGTTTAGTTTGGCGATTACAGAAACACCGTTTTCGTATTTCTGGAAACCATTCATATTTTTCAGTTCTGTTTCTAGCAGCGACTGGAAATTATTCGTAAATTCGTTTAAGTCTTCGGTGTAAAATCTCCCGCCATCTATGGCTGGAAGGACGGGGGCACTCGCAGGCATTTTTTCTTCGGCGTATTGGTATAGACCTTGTGTCGATGCTTGCCCCCATTTCTTTTGGTCCTTCTTCAGCTTGTCTGCGTAAATCAAGCCCATGTCGGCATCGCCTATGCTGTAGTCCCAGTTTTCGCCAATTTTGTTTGTATCGTTTGCTGTGGTCGGCGCCTTTGTCACTTTTTCGTCCCCGGCATCCATTTCGTACTTGCTGATATACTCCTTTTCGCAGAGACAGCCAAAGCCGTTTGGCGGACTGTGCTTTTGCCACCATGGGTGCTTTATTGGAAGAACCGTTCCGTTCCAAGCCTTGTGCTCTTCGCGGCTTCCGGGAAGCATCTGGCAAATGTACTTTGCATGGGTGAACACGTCGGGCATGGCCCTTGCCTGCCGTTCCTGGGCTGCCGCCGCTGCGGTTGCCATGTTCGTCTGGTAGATGACCTTTGAACGCCATGCGCCGTATTTCGGTTTGTCCATCTTCTCGTCGAAACTCGGGTCTGCGGCACGCCACTTCTTTGCTATGTCGTAGAAGTTGTTGCGGAAGTCTTGCAGGGTGTCGCCCTTCTCGATTGCCCTGTCAACGGCATTGCGGAAGTCGCTCAGGATGTCGTCGCGCATTGCGCCTGCGACGGTAAACGCCCTTGTGTGCATTGCACCTTCAAGGTCGTTCCAACGCTTTGTAGGAAGGTTGATTTTCTGCTTGAAGTAATCGACGGCTTCCTTATACGCCCCCTGCTTGAAATCCATGTGTTTAGTCATTGACTATGCCCGCTTTCTTGAGGATGGAGAATCTGCCTGCAAGGTCTGCGGCAAGGAACGCCTGTTCCATTTCTTCGGCGACTTTTTCCATGGGCATTTCGGCGTAGCAGCCGATGAGCTTGTCGCGGACTTCTTCGAGACTCTTTGCGTTTTCCACGAGTTCGCGGATGGGTGCCAGGATGTCAACCTTTTCGCATTCGTCTTCCAGGTGTTCGGTGAACGCATTCACTTGCTTGCGGAGCTCGTGGCTTGTGCTGCGGACCTTGCCTTTCTTTTCGGGGCCTTCGGCGAACATTCCGCCCTGCGGCTGGACTTCGGTCATTTCGAAATACTTTTCGTCGATGCCGTAAACGTCGGTGATATACTGAGCGTTGAACTTTACGCCGAGCTGCGTGAGCTTGATGTCGCGATTGAGTCGTGCTTCCTGAAGGTCTTCCGGGAGGATGATGTTCATCCACGGGATTTCCTTTTCGTTTGGCCAGTTGATTTCGTAAATCCAGCGGATGAGCTGGTTGATGCTGGACTCGATCATCGCGGCATCGTCGAGGGCGAGGTCTGCACGGACATCGTTGTGGACAGTGGCCATCGCCTGGGTGCCGCCGGAACTTGTCTGCTCGGTGGTGAGCGTTTCGCCGAGCCACGCCTTTGACATCGCCTGATCTGCCCAATCGACGATTGCCTTGTGAGGGTTTGCGTTTGCCGCGCCTGCTTCCAGGAGTTCCACGGAGCCGGTCTGCGGGATGACTGCGACTGCATCGCGGACAAGGCCCACGAGCATTTTGAGGAAGTCCTGCTGTTCCTTTTCGGTCGCGGTGGGCGGCACCTTGCCGATAGCCTTGGGCATGCCGTACTTTTCGACAAAGAGCATCCAGAACTTGAGACCGCCTTTCTTGAATGCGAGTGGCCAGAAGCAGCGGGAATATACCGCGTTGCCGTAGGGGTTCGCCGTGGTGGGTCGGTTGCGGGTGACAAGGAACTTGCGCTCAGGCATTTCGCGGCGGGAGCCGTCGTTGGTCTGCAAGAGCAGCTTGCTGTCGCTGTCGAACTTGAACCATTCCTGCTTGCGGTCCTTGATTGCTGTGGGGAGTATGAGCGTGCCCAGATCGGTCTGGACTGTGTTCCACACGATTTCGTGTACGGCATATCCGAAGCCGATTGCTTCGAGCATCTGCGATATGACGTTTCGGAGGTCGATGTTCCAGAGGT
>JAEEGK010015298.1_pt1 | contig 17026 bp, 9 predicted proteins | sample 8958771 | NCBI WGS metagenome assembly JAEEGK01 (sample SAMN16246547, study PRJNA631951) | gut metagenome | biome: gut microbiome; feature: rumen; material: SC-attached | host: Bos | place: Iran: Karaj | collected 2018-10 | reverse complement strand
TATTTAATTCTAATTATCAATATTTATTTTATCATTTTTTATTTAATTACTCATTTTCATCAATTAATCTATATTTATTTTGTTTTTTTATTGTATAAATTATAAAAATTAATAAATTTAATTAATTTTAGCATAAATTGATGGTAAATACTCTTTCATTAATAACAAATTACTTAAATAATTAATTAAAATTTATACATTTATAATAAATTCTTTTATTTTCCTTTTCCATTTAAAAAATACTAAAGACTTAAAATTAAATTATTTTGTTTTTTACATCCCTTACAAAAAAATAAATAACACCACTAAAATAAATAATTTTCCCAAAAAACAATAAAATCCCATTAACATAATTAATAAAACTATATTAAAAAATGGACATGATAAAAGGAATGAATGAGGCAATAGAAAAAATAGAAAAAGGTGAGAGTCAAGGAGACTCATCTGAATATTCTCGTGTTCTCCAAATGATGAAAGACCTTTCACAACCTGATATAGTTTCTAGAATGGAAGCCGCACCAGCAGCAGAGAAGGAAGCATTCCTAAAACAAGTTGCTCACCTTGAGAAGGTGTGGCCTGGAGGTATTAAAGGTTACATTGAAAGAGCAAAAGTCCTTTTAGAAGATTCTAAAAATGGAAAAAATCCTTTAGAAGAATACACACCTTCTGTACCAGAAGGATTCAATGTTAAAGTAGGAGATGATAACTTCTATGAACTTGAAAAACTTGGATTTGAAGAAATTAAAGATACTTGCTTTGTCCTTGTTGCAGGTGGTCTCGGAGAACGTCTTGGTTATAATGATATTAAAATCGGTATTCAAAGTAACTTAGTCACTCTTGATCGTTTCATTCAAGTATACATTAATTATATTTTAGCATATGAAGCTAAATTCAAAAAGGAAAAAAATTTATGTGAAGATTGGTATATTCCTTTAGCAATAATGACAAGTGGTGACACACATGATAAGACAGTAAAACTTCTTAATAACAATTATAATTTCGGTATGAAGCCATTCCAAATTACCATAGTTAAACAAGAGAAATGTCCAGCCATTCTTGATAATGACTGTCACCTCGCCCTTAAACCAGACCACTTAGAAATTGAGACAAAACCTCATGGACATGGAGATATTCACACTCTTCTTTATCAAAATGGATTAGTACATAAATGGGTAGAAGAAGGTAAAAAATGGTTCCTTTTATTCCAAGATACAAATGCATTAATATTTAACGCAATACCAAGTGCAATTGGAGTATCAAAAAAATTAAATTTAGCAATTAATACTATTTGTATCCCTCGTAAACCAGGAGAAGCAGTTGGAGCTATATGTAAATTAACTAATAAAGACGGAAAAGTTCTTACAAATAATGTTGAATATAATCAATTAGATCCTTTATTAAAAGCTAAATATAATCCTCAAGGTGATGTTGCTAATAAAGAAGGTTTAAGTGATTTTCCAGGAAATTCAAATGTATTAATATTTGAATTAGCTCCTTATTTAAAAGCTCTTGAAAGAACTAAAGGTTTAATTCCAGAATTTGTTAATCCTAAATACGCAGATGAAACTAAAAATAAATTTAAAAGTCCTACTAGATTAGAATGCTTAATGCAAGATTTTCCTAAATTATTAGTTAATAATGAAAAAGTTGGTTTTTCTTCTTATGAAAAATGGTTTTGCTTTACAACATGTAAAAATAATTTAAAAGATGGATGTGACAAATTAAAAAAAGGAATTTCAGCAGAAACTGCATTTTCTGAAGAACAAGATATATATAATTGGAATATAAAAATATTAAAAGATATATTAGGTAAATTAACAATTGATAATACTGAACCTGAATTGGATTTAGAAATTGAAGGAACTCATGTTAAATTTGGTCCTAAGATAATTATTTATCCTTCTTTTGCTTCAACTGTTTCTGAATTAAAAGATAAAGTTAAAGCTAATATTAAAGTTTCTAATAATTCTACTTTAATTTTAAAAGGTGATTTTGTTTTAACTAAAGATGTAGATGTTGATGGAATTGCTGTTATTGATGATAAAACTAAAGATTTCAGAGTTACTAATAAACAAAGGCATGTATTTGATTTATTAAAACCTGGTGAAGGTAAAAATTATGAACAAATCAGAGGTTATTCTTGCTATGTTTCCAATTAAATATATTGTTTAAAATATTTAAAAAAAAATTTAGGGAGTTTATTATTTAAAAAATATGAGTTATTCTATATATCTTTTTTTAATATATTTTGATTTTATTTTTAAAAATAATCATGTGTTTGAAATGAAAAATGATATTTTCTTCTCATTAAGAAAAATTAAATGGTTTTAAATTAATTAATAATTAATTATATATTTAAAAAAATGAATAATAATGAAAAAGAAGTTAAAAATTCAAATAATAAAAATAATAATAATAATAATAATATTGATTTAAAACAATACTATGAAATTGATTCAAAATTAGGAGAAGGGAATTTTAGTTCAGTTTATTTATCAACTCATATTTTAACAAAAGAAAGAGTAGCAATAAAAGTATTAGAAAAAAGTAAAATACAAAACAATTCAGATAAAATTAGAATAGAAAGAGAAATAAATGTATTAAAAAAACTTCATCATTACAATATAATAAATTTATATTCCACAATAGAAAATAATTCAAAAACATATATTATTCAAGAGTATATTCCTGGAAAAAATTTATTAGAATATATAAAAATAAGGAAAAAATTAGATGAAAAAGAATCATGTGAAATATTCCAACAAATAATATTTTGTTTAGAATATATTCATAAGTTAAATATATCTCATAGAGATTTAAAGCCAGAAAATATTCTTTTAACAAAAGAAAAAAAAATAAAATTAATAGATTTTGGTTTAAGTAACTTTTTCAATTCAAATAATAATAATTTATTATTAACTCCTTGTGGAAGTCCTTTTTATGCAGCTCCTGAAATGTTAAAAGGAGAAAAATATAATGGATTAAATATTGATATTTGGAGTTCTGGAATAATATTATATTTAATGTTAACTGGACTTTTACCTTTTAACGATAATGAAAATAATATTAATGTATTATATAAAAAAATTATTGATGGAAAATTTAACATTCCTAATTATTTATCTAAAAATGCTAAAGATTTAATTAAAAAAATATTAGTAACTAATCCTAGAAAAAGAATTAAAATTAATGATATTAAAAAACATTCTTGGTTTAATTTAGTTGATACAAAATTAAATTTTAATAAAGGAATTGATATTAATGTTAATGTTATTCCTATTGACGAAGAAATAATTTCTGAAATGGAAAAATTAAATTTTAATAAACAAGAAGTTAGAGAAAATATTTTAAGAGATAATCATAATTATATTACTACAACTTATTATTTATTAGTAAGAAAAAAAATGAGAAAAAATATTGAAAGTGTAAGTGATTTTAAAAGTCAATTATATGAAAATTTCATTAATGATGAAAAAAATCTTTTAAAAAATTTTGATTTTAATATTGATAATGTTGTTAAAGAAAGAAGTTTTAGTAAAAATAAATTAGATAAAATGCCTTTAAATAATGATAAAGAGAGTCAAAATAATAATAATATAAATAATAATAATATTATAGAAAATAAAGGAGAAAATAATATTGATATATTAAATAAAAAAACAAAATCAAACAGCAATAAAAAAGAACAAAATAATAATTTTTTGTTAAAAAAAATTACTTTATATTCAAAAAATAATAAAAGAGTAAATCATTCAAGTTATGTAAAAAGAAAAATTAGTTTAAATAAAATTAAGAAAGTAAAATCTGTAAGTAAAAATAGAAATAATTTATCATTAAATGACTCAAATTTAAAATTAAATAAAAGTAATGTAAAAATAAAAGAAAATTTTTCGGTGAAGAAAAAAATTTTAACAACAGATATAGAAGAAAAGATAAAGAATAAATCTTCAAATAAAAAAAATAATAGAAGAGTAATTAAAACAAATATTATTTCAATTTGTCATTTTAATTTAAATGAAAAGGAAAATAATTTTAAATTCCAAAAACAAAATAATCAAAGTTTTGATTTGAATTTAATGAATAAGAAAAATAGAGAAAAAAATCCTGAAAAAATAAAAAAAGTTTTATCTAAATCAATTGATGAAGTTAAATCTAAAAAAATAAATTCAAATACTCAATTGATATTTAAAAATAAAGAAAAAAAAAATTTTAGTCCAATAAATTATAAAAAATCAAAAGAAATTCATTCAGATGAAAAATTTAATAAAACTGATTCTTTTAAAAACAATGAAGGAAAATTAAAATTTAAAAATAATAAAAAGAATGAAAATAAAAGTTTAGAAAAAAAAAATTCTGAAAATAAAATCGACGATAAAATAATTATTAAGAAAATAATAAATAATAATCAAAAGTTAAATGATAAAAAGCATAATTTAACTGATGATAAAATAGAAAAAACATTAATTAAAGATAAAGAAAATAATGAGGAAAATAAAGGTGATAATAATAAAAATGATTTAAAAAAAAAAGAATATAATACTGAAAATAATATTGAAAAAAAAATTGAAATTAATAAGAATTTAAATGACAATTTTACTGAAAAAGAAATACTAAAAGTAAATTCAATAAATAAAACCGAAGAAAAAGGAGGAAAATTTATAAACAAAAAAAACGAAGAGAAAAAATTAAAAAAATTAAAAAATTTAGAAAAAGAAATTAAACCATTTGATTTATCAACTTTATATTTTTTCCATTCCAATATATTAAAAGAAAATATAATAAAAATATTATCTTCACTTAAAATAAAATATAAAATAGAAAAATCAGATTTTTATAAATTAATATGTGAAAAAATTGATAAAAATGAAAATTTAATTTTTGAAATTGAAATAATCCAATCTTCAATTCAAGAATATTCAATTTTTAAAATTTTAAGAAAAGAAGGAAATTACAATCAATTTATTTATATACAAAAAACAATTCAATTGAAATTAAATAAATTACAATAATAAACTATCATCCAAAAAATTTAATTTAGATATATTATTTATAAATATTTATTATATAACTATTAATCTTTTTTTCATATCATAAAAAGATTTTTTTTACTTGAAATAAAGTTATTTTATCACCTTCATTTAATTTAAATTTATTTAAAAAAAATAAATATAAAAAATGAATTCAAAAAGAAGAAATAAATTCAGAATGAGTGTATAATATTATAATATAAATAATAATTGAATTTTACTTTTTAGGTAATAAGTGGAAAAATAAGTAATATGTTTTTTGAACCTCCAAATGAAGGGGATATTGAATCATTAATTGATAAATATTATACAGATAATTCATTATTTTTTTTACAAAAAAACAATAAATTTCGAAATAAATTAATATATATTATCGAAAATTCATTGTTTAAAAAATTAATATATATTTTAATAGTTTTATCTAGTTTTTTATCTTTTTGTAAATCATTTAAATCAAGAATATGTGAATATAATAAAAATCATAATCCGAATTATGATTATCATAAATGTTTATTTAAATATAAGAAAGAAATAAAAAGAGATGAGATAATTACAAAAATATTTAATATACTAAATATATTATTTTCACTTGAAATGATAATAAAGATATTAGCTAAAGGATTTATTTTCCATAAATATTCATATTTAAGAAATGGATGGAATATAATAGATTTTATAATATGTATATACCAATGGATAAAAATAAAATATGATGATTGGGGGAATATATTTGTATTTCGTTGTGTGAAACTAATAATAATAATAAAAGATATTCCTTTTTTAAAAGGTCTTAATAAATTAGTTAATTCAATAATAATATCTTTACCATCTTTAGGTCAAGTTTCTTTATTTTTAGCTTTTATAGTATTGCTTTTTGGAATTTTAGGTATTCAATTATTTAGTGGAGTTCTATATAATAGATGTAGACAGTATCCAATTAAGATAAATGATAATTATAATAATACAGGAATCCCATATTATCAAAGTATTCCTATTAATCAAAAAATTTGTTCTCCAGAAAATTTTACAGGAACTTTTCAATGTCCTTCAAATTCATATTGTGTTAATTTTTATAATATTATTGATTATTTCGAATTAAATGTAACTATAGATTCTTTTTTAATTGAAGATGAAGGTTTAAAAAATAATTCTTGGTTAAATTTTGGTCTTTTAAATTTTGATAATATTATAAATAGTTTCATTAATTCTTTTTCTTTTTTAACTCTTCAAAATTGGAGTGATGTTTTAACTAAATTATTAGATGGATGTTCAAAATCTTCAACAATTTTATATTTTAATGGTATTGTTATTATCGGTGGTTTTTTTATTATAAAATTAATTTTATCTGCTCAATATGATGCAATGAAAAAAGTATTTAATGAAGAAAATGATATAAAATTAATGAAAACAAAAGATAAAAATACAAGTGGATTTGTTATAAATTTGAAAAATTGTGAAAATGATATAAATAAAAAAGATGGTGAAGTAATGTCTTTAGGAAGTCAAATTAGTATTGTTTCACCACTTAATAAGAATCAAATTTTAAATAATTTAAGTTTAAATTCAAAAAAATCAAATGTACAATTTGATTTAAATTTTAATAGATTAAAATCAATTACAAGTATGAATGATAGAAATACAGAAGAAAATCGTTTGAATGGAAGTAATTCAAATAACAGATTTTTTTATCCATCTCTTTCCAAAGAAAATAAATATTTATCTCTTAAAACACAATACAATGATTTTCAAAATATTATAAAAAATAAATCAATATTAAAAAGCAATACTAATTTTAGTTCCTCAAAAAAAGATTATGATCAAGAATTACTTAATAACAATTTATCAATATTTAATAAATGTAAATATAAATTAAAATATATGGTATTTGAAGATTATAGTAATTCTATTGAATATATAATTTTCAATACAATAATATATGTTGTAATTACGTTAAATATATTTGTTATGTGTTTAATGAAATATCCTATGAGTGTTAAATTATCAAATATTATATATATTGTTAACCTTATTTCTTTAACAATATTTATTTTAGAAATTATTTTTAAAATTATTATATTAGGTTTTAAAAAATGGTTTAGTTATAAATTTAATATAGTTGATTTAATAATTGTTATATTAGGGTTATATGAAATTATTTATGTTAAAATAAGTAAAAGTGATGCAAATTCATCTTTAAGTTCATTAAGAGTTATAAGATATTTAAAATTATTAAGATTCGCACGTAAAGAAGGATTTTTAGAAAAATTCATTAATTTTTTTTTAATTTCATTAAAAGATTTATTTTATTATTGTATTTTATTAATATTTTGTCTTATTATTTTTGCAATAGCAGGAATTGAACTATTTGCAAATGCGATTTTTACCTATGATGAAAAAGATGAATATAATTATTTTTTTAACACTACTGTTGCTCCAAGAGAAAACTTTAATAATATACAAAATTCTTTAGTAACTGTTTTTACTATATTTATTGGAGATAAATGGATGAAAATTTCTTATGAATATTCCAAATTATATAAAACAAGTTCACAATTTTATTTTTTAGGAACAATCATTTTTGGTAATATTATGTTACTTAATTTATTTTTGTCAATTTTAATGAATAATTATCAAAAAGATAATAATATATCATTATTTGAAATAGAAGAGAAAAAAAAAGAATTAAAAAAGTACAAGACATCAATTAATATGATTGAAAATGAAACTTTTTTATCAAAAATAATTAATAAAATGAAAAGATTTTTAGATTGTTGTATAAAAGAAGAAGTTAGAGATATAAAAAATATTTCAAAAAGAAAAGGAATTTTTGGTGTAGCAATAAATTCAGGAGAAAAATTTACAAAAGAAGTTAAAAACATGAAAGATAGAATTAAAATAGAAAGAACAAGTTTAATGTTATTTTCCCCAACAAATAAATTTAGATTATTTTGTTCTCAAATAATTCAAGGAAGAAAGTTTTTTAAAAATATAATTTTAGGAAATATAGTAATAAGTATAATTATAATGGCTTTAGATTCTCCAAGTGAAAAAAATATGAACAAAAAGAAATTAATTTTAATATTTGACACAATAACAACATTTATATTTTTATTAGAAGCATTATTTAAATCAATATCATTTGGTTTTTTATTTAATGGAGAAACATCATATTTAAGAATAGAATATAATTTTATAGATTTTATTTCTTTAATTCTTTCAATAATATATATAGTATTTTCAGGAAAAACATTAAATGAAAAATCTTTAACAAATAATTCTTCAGAAATGAGTATTTTAAGATTAATAAAATTACTAAGATTAGTAAGAATAATAAAATTAATAGAATTAAGTAAAACACTTCAAGCATCATTAAAGACATTTTATAAAAGTTGTCTTCAAATGTTAATTTTAGTATTAATAGAATCATTAATAATATTAATATTTGATATAATAGGAGTAAATTATTTCCGTGGAAGATTTTCAAGATGTGATTTTTTAAATGTTCCTAAAGTATATATGTCAAAGGTAATAACAAAATGGGATTGTATGAATTATGGAGGAGATTGGATAACTCCTTATCCAAATTTTGATTCAATAAAAAGTGGTTTTATATTATTTTTTGAAATGATGACTACTGAAGATTGGTTTAAATATATGTATTTTGCAATAGATGCTACTGATATTAATTATCAACCTATTAGAGATAAAAGTTTTAAATGGGCACTTTTTTTTGTCTTATATATGATTTTTTCATTCTTTTTTGTCTTTAATTTAGCTATTGTGATTTTAAGTTCTAATTTTAAAAAAGAAAAAGAAAATATAGAAAATAATCAATTTAAATTACCTATTCAAAATGAATTTTTTAAAAATTTTAAAAAATTATTAAAAGTTGAAATTCCAAAAAAAAAAGTTAGAGGTGATAATATTGTTAAAGTTTTAATTAATATTTTAGATAGTGTTTATTTTGAAGTTGTTATTATTGTTTGTATAATTGCAAATTTATTTATTTTAACAATGGAATATCCTGGTCAAAATAAAATTACAAAAAATTATTTTTCTCAATTAAATAAATTTATAAGCTATATTTTTGTGATAGAAGCAGTATTAAAAATTTATGTTTATCGTTTGACTTATTTTCATGATGGATGGAATATAGTTGATTTTATAGTTGTTTGTGAATTTATAACAACAATAACATTAAATAAATATATTTCGTTTTTAAATGATGAATTAGAAACAGCAATATTTAAAATATTAAGAGTAGGAAGAGTATTAAAATTATTAAGAAGTTTAAAAAGTATAAGAAAAATATTAAATTTATTCTTTAATTCAATTCCAGGAGTATTTAATGTTCTAATATTATATTTCATTACATTATTCATATATGCAATCATAGGAATGAATTTATTCTATGATATAAAATATCAGAATATAATAAATGAAAAATGGAATTTCAATAATTTTATAAGTTCAATATTAATTTTAATAAGAATTACTTCAGGAGAAAATTGGAATATGATAATGCATGAAATAACAAATGAAAGAGATGGATTTTTTGATTGTAAATATAAAACAGAAATGACAGTTGAAGAATTACATAAACATATAGGTTGTGGTTCAATGGTCGGTTTTCCATATTTTATTACTTTTATTATTTTAAATATGGTAATGTTTCTTCAATTTTTTTCTGCTGTTATTTCTTGTGTTATGGATGATACTTATGCTATGAATTTAGAAGAAATGAAAATTGGAGATATAAATAAATTTAAAAATATTTGGACTTTTTATGATAAACAATATACTGGATTTATTAAAATCAATCAATTTAGAAAATTTGTTTATAAAATTGGACATCCTTTAGGAATTCCTTCTATAAAAATTTCAGATTTTATTAGAGTTTGTTCTTTACTTAAAATTTATACTTATTCTTATAAAGGAGAAGATTATGTTTTTTTTTATGATGTTTTAATTGAATTAAGTAAATATTATTTAATTCATAAAATTGTTGAAGATGAATGTAAAAGTTATAACAGTAAACTCACGGAAAAACATATAGAAGAAGTAATTGAATATAAAGTTGAAAGTGTTATTAAATATCTGAATTCTGTAAATGAAATGCAAGAAGAATATATTTTTCAAGTTTTAAATCCTTATTATTTAAATAAAAAGTTCTTAGATACTTTTCGTATTCGTGAAATTCATAAAAATAAAGAACTATATAATTCAAATAATAAAATGACTGTTGTATATAGTTGGGCAATTAAAAAATTATCAATTTTTACTAAATGTTATAAATGTATGAAAGAAAAAACAATTCAAGTTATTGAAAAACAAGAATTTAGAATGGATTTATTAAATTATGCAATTGCATATTCAAAAAGAATTATGGTTGACATTTGTAGTGAAAACATTACAAATAATTATTATTCACAAATAACAAATGTAGAGCACTCACCAATTAAAGAAGAAAGTTCTAAATCTAATAATTCTGATGAAGAAAGCAGTAATAAAAATTCTAGTTCAATTCCTCTTTCTTCATCCTCTTCCTATAAATCTAGTTCTTCAAATTTAAGTGTTGAAAAATGAAATTGTATTTAGAATTAAATGTAAATTATTTTCTGTATTTTTGATTTATAAATTATATTGATTTATTATTTGATTTGATTTTTAATATAAAATTTAAATAAAAATAATAAAAATATGGAAAAAGAAAAGCAACAATATATTAATGATAATTTAATAGAAAAAGGATATAATCCAGATGATTTATTTAATTATTGTTATAGATTAAAAGGAATTGGAATAGAAAATTTATCTTTAGATGAATTAAAAAATATGATAGAAAATTTTAAAAATGAACAATTAATAATATCACTTCAATCAGTGAAAAATAAAAAAGAAAAAACATCAACTCCTTTTGAAATATTATATTCAGATTGTGAATTTGTTAGTGAAACAGCTAAACAACAAGAAACAAAAATGATGGAATTTGAAAAAGAAAAAAAGAAATTAAATATTAAAATAATAGAACCTAAAAAAGAAAAAGGAAATTTATTTAGTAAAGATCAAATGACATTTCAAATTGTAACTGAAGAATTAAATTCAAAAGTTAAAAGAAATTATTCTGATTTTGAATGGTATAAAAATCAATTAAATTTAAGATATCCTTTTATTTTAGTTCCTCCTCTTATTAAAGATGCTTTTTATTCAAATATAAATTTATCATTCTTTTCAAAGAAAAAAAATGATGAAAATAATATTGAAGAACAAAAAATGTTGAATATGAGAATTAGATATTTAAATAAATTTATGAATGGTATTTTAAGAAAAAAAATATTAAGAACTTCTCCAATAACATATGAATTTTTAGTTTTAGAACAAAAAGATTTTGAAAAATATAAAAAAAATTTAGATTCAAATCCATATAAATTAAGTATATATTTAAGGAATTTTAAAACAATAAAAGGAGAAATTAAAGTAAGTTTAAATAAAGATAAAGCAATTTATGTAAATAATTTATTAAGAATAATAACACCAACAACAGATTTATATTCAAAATTAAAAAATAGTTTAAATTTATTAATTAATGATTTTAATATAATTTCTACTCATATGAAAGAAATAAGTATTTTATATGAAAAATTATTAAATCAAAGTAAAGATATAAAACAAAGTATTGAAATTCAAAAATTATATTCTGATTTAAATAATTTATTTTCAATTTGGTCATCATCATATTTAACACAAAGTAAATTTTTTAAAAATGAATTTTTAGAATATTTCAATTATATGAATATGGAATATAATGAATTAGATACAATAATTAATCAATTTCAAAATCAAAGAAATGAATATGAAAGTTTTGCAAATAATATAAATATGAAAAAAGAACAATTATTTATTTCTCAAGATTTTGCTAATTGGGGAGTTCAACAAGGAACTGAAAATCAAATTCCTTTATTTCAAAATGATAAAAAAAAATCATTTGAAGCTATGTTATATAAAGAAAGTAAAGTCATTGAAGCTGAAAAAAAAACAGTTGTTGTTGCTATTAATGTTATTATTCAACAATTTAGAAAATTAAAAAAATATCAAGGAGAAAGAGTTAATCAATTTTATCAAGAAATAAATAAAGAAAAAGAAAAAGTTTTTGGAGATTGTTTTAATATAATTAAATTTATATCAAAAAGTTTCGAAGAAAAAGTAGAATAATAAATTATTTAAATTATTTAAAATATAAATAAAATTTTAATATATATAATTTTTCTGATTTTTATAAACAATTAAAATATAATCAAAATAAAAAAAAATGTCTGAGGATAATAATATTAAAGAAATAAAGGAAAATTTAGATGAAAATAATAAAATTGAAGCAAAAAAAACTAATGATAAAAGTTCAACAACATCAATAAGTATAAAATCAAATTTAGAAAATGAAAAAATAGAAAATAAAAAGAAAAATAAAAAAAATGTTAAATTTTCAAAACCTTTGGTTAAAGTTATAGATGTTGAAAGTTATAAAAAATTTAATGAAGACATTTCTGAAACAAGATATTATTATAATTATCAAGAAAAGAAAAATGCTAAAAAAAATAATTCCCAAATAAAATGCATATGTATATTATTTTGATTTAAAGAATTATTTTCTTATCAAAATTAATTGTTAAGATATAAGTGTAAATATATAGAGTTTTATTCTTAATAAGTATTATAAATAATTTATTTGATAAGGTTTTTAAAATATTTTTAATTAATTTTTTAATAGATTTTATTTTTTTCAATTAATAATTAGGAAAAAAAATTAATTAAATATATATAATTAATGGGAACAAACAATATAAAAGAATATAAAAAATCACATATGGAAAGCAACATATCAGATTTTAAGTCAGAAAGTAAAAAATAAAATAATAAATATAACATAAAAAAAATTTAAAAATAGAATTATCAAAAAAATCATTTCAATACATATCAATAATAGGTCGTGGTGGTTTTGGTAAAGTATGGAAAGTATTTGCTAAAAAATACAATAAACATTATGCAATGAAAGAAATGTCAAAAGCAAAAATAATTGATAAGAGAAGTGAAAGAAGTGTTAAAAATGAAAGAGATTTATTATCCAAAATAAATCATCCATTTATAGTAAACATGCATTTTTCCTTTCAAGATTCAGATAATTTATATTTAGTAATGGATTTATTAACAGGAGGAGATTTACGTTATCATATATGTAAAAATAGGAAATTTTCAGAAAATCAAAGTAAATTTTTTATAGGATGTATATTATTAGGATTAGAATATTGTCATAGAAATAAAATAATTCACCGAGATATAAAACCAGAAAATTTAGTTTTAGATTCCAATGGTTATGTTCACATCACAGATTTTGGAATAGCTAAAATTCAGCAATTACATAATGCAAAAGAAACAAGTGGAACACCTGGTTATATGAGTCCTGAAGTTATGAGTGGACATGATCATAATATTTTAGTTGATTATTTTGCAGTTGGAGTCATGGGATATGAATTTCTGAAAGGTTACAGACCTTATTTAGGAAAAAATAGAAAGGAAATTAAAGAAAAAATGATGAGTCATCAAGCTCATGTTAAAAAATCTGATTTAGGTAATTGGAGTATTTGTTCTATGGATTTTATTAATAAATTATTAATGAGAAAACCTTGCATGAGATTGGGTTATAAAAATTATTTAGATGTTAAAAATCATGATTGGTTTAAAAATTTTAATTGGAAAGATTTATATCATAAAAAATTAACTTCACCTTTTATTCCTTTAAATGCTGATAATTTTGATTATAAATATTGTAATGCTCCTGAAAAACAAGGATTTAATACTCAGGAAAGATATGCTAAAATTCTTTTACGAGAAGATTATAAATTTATTTTTAAAGATTATGCTTTTTTTAATCGTTATTCTGATAATGGTGATAATTGGTTTAAAAATATTCATGAAATTATTTATAGTGATAATGACAAAAAAAGAGAAAACGATGATGATATTTTAAGTAATTATTCGATTAATCAAATTATTAAAGAACAAAATCAATATACTTTAAAATATTCTGAAAGGTCAAAAAAAATTAAATTTGATGATAATGAATTTACAGCTTATGAAGATTTTAAAACTCATAAATTAACAAAGAAGAAAACTTTTCTTCATATAAGAGCAATAAGTTCGATAAGTTCAGGAGGAAAAAAAGCTTTTTTTGAAGCAAATAATTATATAAATGATAGGAAATTAAAAAGAAATCAAAGTCTACTTAATAAAGATATTTTATTAAGAAAAAATAATATTAAACCTATAAATAATAATGAAAATAATGAAAATAAAGATAATAATTTTAGTAAAACTTTAAGAATAAGTGAATCTTCGAAATTAATGAAATTTAATAATCATTAATTTATATAATATAATTATATATAAATAATTTTTTTCTTTATATAAAAAATGAAAATAATAAATTTAAATTATTTTAAATTATTTTTTATAAGATTTTTTTTATTTACTCATTTAAATTATATAATTATAAAATGGAAGTTGAAAAAGAAAATGAAAATAATATTATTGAAAATATTGAATTTTTTGAAGAAGAAAAAAAAATAGAAGAAGAAAAAAAAAAAGAAGAAGAAGAAGAAGAAATAATAGATTTTACAATGAATCAAATACAAGAAATTATTGATGCAAATAATAATAAAAATCAATGTGGAAACAAAGAAGAAAATAAAATTATAAAATCAATAACATCATTTAATATTTTACAAAATAAAGAAATTAATAAAATACCTGAAGAAATAATATCAAACCCAAAAATTTTTATGAAAAAAGAAAAAAAAAAATTAATTGAAAAAGACAATTATATTCATAAAAATCATATGACAAATAAAATTTTAAAAGAAAAATTAAAAAATTACCAAAAATTAGAAAAAACAATAAAAAATGATTCATTTTTAAAAGATATAGAAGAAAATGAAGATTTAAGATTATTAATTATAAGTAATCCATTATCATATTTATTTAAAAATGAATTAGAAAAAGTTTTAGAAATTCAAAAAAAAGTATATTTAAAAAAATTAAAAAATAATTCTCAATATAAATATAATTACAAATCACCTTTTGAGCAATTTTTAGGAAATAATAATATTCCTCATTTTTTACTTAATAGACCAATTAATCCTTCTGAAGAAAATTCTTATGAAGAAGAAATTGAACAAGAAAGTATTGAAGACTTTAATGAATATTCTATGTCTAATGATTCAGCTCAATAATATATTATTTTTAACATATGAATCAATTAAATAAATTATTTTTATGAATATTTATACTTTTCTTTGAAATTTTCATTTTTTTATTATTTAGAAAATGTTTCTTTTTTATTTTTTTAATTTACTTTTTATTATAAATAAAAAAATAATTAATTTATTTTTTGAAAAGTTAGTTTAAAATTTACATATATTAAAAATTTAATTTAGAATTAAAAATGAACTTTAATAATTAGCGCCTTAAAATGTTATAATTTTTTGGAATAAATTTAAAAATGAAGGTAGAATATTGTGATATAGACTATTTTCCAAATAAAACATTAAAAAATAAAAATTTTTATTACATTTTACCAGAATTAAACAAGTTAGATAAGATAACATTATCAAAGCAAATAGATAAATGTGGTGGAGTAAAAATAATTTATTAATAAATTTAGAAAGTTACATTTAGTCTTTCTCCATCTTCAATTATAGTAATTGAAAATAGAGAAGATTTAAATTCAAGAAATATTAAAGAAGAATTTAATGCTTTTGGTTATATATATCTTCACTTTAATTCTCATATTGAAAAAATAATATTAAATGAAAAAAGTAAAAGTTATATTAAAGTTATTACAAGAACAGATTTATTAAATAGAATTGATATGTTTAATCATCTTAAATTTGAAGATTTTTATAATTATGGACTTCCTAAAACTATTAGTAATAAAGCTTTAATTGTAATATTATTTAAATACAGAACAAAAAAAGCAATTAAATTCTTTGATTTCGTTAAAAAGCATAAAAAAAATAATAAAGAGTATTATAATATTCCTATCTATCATGAAGATAGTCCAGAAGATTTTTCTTTATTTTGTACTGAAAAAGAGAAAAAATCAATAGATACATATATTAAAAAATATAGAAATAAATTTAAAGAACTAACAGAAGAAAAAGAAGAAGACAGTAAAATAATTGAAGAAATTTCACCTTCAAAAGAAAATTATTTATGTAAATTATGTGCATGTAGATTTCATTCTTATGAAGATCATTTAATGTCAACTTTACATAAAGAAAATATGAGACAAAGTGAAAATTTATATAATAGAGTAAATTTAACTTTTTCAAGATTAATTAATTATGTTAATCAAAAAGATAAAGATAATAAAACTGATAATTTAAATAATGAGAATTTTTCAGATTCTGAATTTTCTTCTCATTCATTAGATTTTAATACCCAATCTTTAATAACTACACAAAGTACAAATCCTTCTTTTGAATTATTTAAAACTCCTCCTTTTATTTTTCAAGAAAAAATTGAATTACAAAAAAATAATGAAAAAAGAAATTTAAAACAATATTTAAATGAAAATAAAAGTTCTTCTGTTGTTAATCATGCTGTTTTTATACATATGTCTGTTTCTCAAAAAGCACAAATTGAAAAATATTATCAAAAGAGAAAAGCAAAATAAGAAATAATTCTTGTAAATTATTATAATTTACTTTTTTATTAATTTATATATATAACTTAAATTAAAAAATATTTTATATAAATGGAATCAATGATCTTAGATAATATATCAATTCAAAAACAATATCAACAATATTTAATCAAATTATCATCTGATTTAGATATAATTAATATTTTAATAGAAAAAGATAATACAATTTATGAATCTAATTTTAATTTAGAATATTTACATCAACATAAATTATTAATGTCAAGTTTAACAACACAAGAAG
>JAEEGK010015297.1_pt1 | contig 17026 bp, 11 predicted proteins | sample 8958771 | NCBI WGS metagenome assembly JAEEGK01 (sample SAMN16246547, study PRJNA631951) | gut metagenome | biome: gut microbiome; feature: rumen; material: SC-attached | host: Bos | place: Iran: Karaj | collected 2018-10 | reverse complement strand
TCTTATAGAATTTTAAAAGAGAAATATAGTAATACAAGTGCAGATTCAAATTATATAAATAATAAAAATGATAAAACAAATTTTAAAATTAATTCATTAAATAAATTATCAAAGATAAAAGCAAATAAAGATAAAGAAATTAAAGAAAAGGAGAATAATATTATTCATAGTGGTTCAGCTAAAAAGAAAGAAATAATTCAAATAAATAAAAAAAAGAATAATATAATTACATCAAAATATTCCGATGAATTAGGTAAAATTATAATTAATAAATTAAAAATTGAGAAAAATGATTTTATAGAAAAAAATGAAAATAAAGAAAAAAAATATTCATTTGCTAATAATGATGAAAAAGATAATAACAATAAAATAGCAAAAGATGTAAACAAAAAACATAAAAAAAATAATTATTCAAATATTAATATAATAAAAGAAAATGAAATAGAAATGGAGAAAGAAATAGAATTTTTAAGAAAAGAAATTCGAATAAAAAATAATATTATTCAAAAATTAATAGAAGAAAATAAAAATTTAATGGAAAAAATAAAAATAAAAGAAATAGAATTATTTAATTCAAAAAATAAAGAAGAAAATTTAGCAAGAGTTATACAAGAAAATAATAAATGTATATTAAATTTAAATGATTTAATATTAAAATTAGTTCCACAAAATAAAAAGAATAAAGAAAAAATATTTTATAAAGATGTTAATATATCAAAATCAGGAATAGATAATTATAATATAAATGAAAGAATATCAAACAGTAAATTAAAATATAAAGAGAAAAAAATAAATAAAATAGATAAAAAATATTATTTTTCTAATAATAATATTCAATTAAATAAAGAAAAAAATAATAATGGAAATAATGTTCAACGATATTTTAAAATTCAAACTAGAAATAATATAAAAAAGCATATATCATTAAATCAAAATAAAAAATTAAATGATAAAAAATGATGAAAAAAAAGAAAACGAAAATTTAAATGAAGATAATAATATTAATAAATGTAATGAAAATGAACAATTTATTAATTTTGAAGATTTACGTTCTGAATATTCAACTGGATCAAATAATTGTGTAATTTGTGGTAATAAAAAAATTTTTTCATTTTCAATTTGTGGTTGTGGTTTATGTAGAGAACATTCAATTACACATAATTTAATTTGCCCAAATCATAATATTGTTTTAAATATGAAATTGTATATTAAAAAAACTTTTAATGACGTTGAAATTATTCCTATTGATAAAAGTAAATATGTTAAATTATGTTCTGTTTGTAATATTGAACCTGCTACTATGGATTTTAATTGTGATTGCTCTGTTAAAGTTTGTAATAAATGCTTTAATGATAATGTTTATATTTTTAATATTAAAAGATGCCCTGGATGTAATAAAGAATATGTTGAAAAATAATTTTTTTTATTGTTTGTAATATATATTTTATTTTATGAATTTTTTAATTTATTATTAATTAATCTGAATTTTAGTCTTTATAAATTTATAGGTTTGAAATGATAATGGAATTAAAAATAATATTTAATTTTACCATAAATTTAAAAAATAATTTTTTTAATGTTTTTTTTTAATTTTAATAACGTATTTTAATATTGAAATATTAAAATAATATTATTCAAATATTATTCAAGAAAAATAATAGTCAAATATTATTTATGAATAATAATATTAAAATAATATTTAAGTAAAGATTTTTTTAATAATTTAATTTATCAATTTCTCTTTTTACAACATTTAATTCATTTTTATTTAATTCTTTCAATAACATTAAAACACAATTTAATACATTATTATTTCCTTTATTCTCATTAGAAAAATTATCATTATCTCTATAATCATCTTTAAATTTTTTATTTTTTTGTTTAAAATCTTCAGAATAAAAATTATCATTAACAACTTTAGAACTAGAATTTCTTTTATTTCTATAATTATCATCTCTTCTCATATCATTATCAAATCCTCTTTCTCTTTCTCTTTCTTGGTAAGTTGGTGCTTTTTTAACAAAATTATTTTGATTATAATCATCATCATATTGATTATATCTATTTCCTTTATTAATAATATTATTATTTTTTCTTTGATTTAAATTTCTATCATCATTAAAATTATCATTACTATTTCTTTGATAATCATTAATATCATCATCATAATTATTAGAAGATAAATTTTTTTTATTTTGTGTTGGAAGTGCATTAAAAATTCCTTTTTCTGCATTTAATCTTTCTTCTTCTGTTATTAAAATATCATCTAATTTAACTAATTGAGGAAGTGCACTTATTATAATATTTCTGTAATTTGGATTATCTGCAATTGGATTTTCTTTTAACCATAAAATTTGTAAATTTTCACAATCCATTAAATTTTTAATTTCATTTAAATCTGATATCATATTATTTCTTAAATATAATTCTCTTAAATTAGGTAATCCTGCAAATGGTTTTAATGATCTTATTTTATTTACACTTAATGATATTATTTCTAAACTTGGCATTTCTTGAATAAGAGATACATCATCTAAATTTGTTCCCCATAGATTTAAGTTTTTTATACTTCCTAAACGATCACTTCTTATTTTTTGAACTATTAATTCTCGAGTTAGTTTTTTTGACATTTTTAAAATTTTTATTTATATATTAAATTAAAATTAAATATAAAATCTTAATAAAAAAATTATTATTAATAATGTTATATTTTATAAATTTAAATAATTTTGTAAAATTAATTACAATAAAAATAAAATTAAATGAATATAACTTAATAGAATTATAAAATTTAAAAAAAAATATATAATTTATAAAAAAAAAACTGAAAAAATAAAGGAAAAAAATAATATAAAAACTAATAAAAAATGAGTAAAGAACCAGAAAATAAATTACCACCAAATTTTAATCAGCAAGAAGATATAGAACATCCAGGAGATATTCATGAAGAAAATAATAATGAAGATAATTTACAAAATGAAAATGAACAAGAAAAAAATGTAAAAAGTGAAAGACAAGAATATTTAGAAAAAAAAATAGAAAACTATCATTTTAAAATTAATACATCAAAACTAATTGAAAATGCTATGAAAGATATTCAAGAAGATTTTAAACAAGATAAAATTAATTTAAGTGAAAATGTTAAAAATTTAAATAAATTAATTGAAAAATATGAACAAAATGAAAAAAATCAAGATAATTTTACTTTAAATGATAAAAAGAATATTTTAAAAAAAAAAAAATTTACAAAAATTAAAAAATTTAAAATTAGATAAAGATAATTTATTAAAGAAAATACAAAAATTAGATTCTCAAAGAAAATTAATAGAAGATGAAGGAATGTTAAATTTAAATGAAGTAGATAAAAATTTAAAAAATGAAGAATTAAAAAAAATAAAAAAAGATTTAACTGAAAATAATGAAAAAATAAATCAAATTGAATATAATATGAAAAATATTTTAGCAGAAGAATCTGGATTAACAAAAGATGAAAAATTAAAAGAATTTATTAACAATTTTGAAAGAGATAAAGAAATAATTGAAATTAAATCAAGAGATTATTTAAAAAAATATAATGAAAAAAAAAAAGAATATAAAAAAAAAGAAAATAAAATAAAAGAAATTGAAAAAAAAGAAAAACAAAAAATTTTTGAATATGAAAAAAAACAAAATGAAATTATTTTAGATAAAGCAAAAGAAAGACAAATGAAAGAAAAAGAAAAAAGAGAGCAAATAAAAAAATTAATAGAAGATAAAGAAAAAGACACTTTAGAAAAGTTAAAAAAATTAAAAGAAGAAAAACAATTTGAAGATCATTCAAATATGAAAGAAAAAGATTATTTATATAATAAATATGAAGACAATTATATTAAAAATCAAAAGAAAAAAATGATGGGAATTTTAAGTGAAAGAAAAAAAAAATATCATTCATTAATTAAACAAGAAGATTTAAAAGATTTTAGAAAAGAAATGAAAAAAAAACTAAAAGAACAAGAAAAAAAACATGAAGAAGATAAAAAAACTTTAATTGAAGAATGGAGAAGTAGAAATAAAAATTTACCTAAATTTAAAACTTCAATTTTTCAAACTTATGAAATTGAAAATAAAAAAATAAGAGAATTAGAAGAATTTAAATTATTAAATAGAAAAAAATCATATGAAAAAAAACTTTTATATTCAAAAAATAATGTCGAAAGACCAGAAGAATCAGAAAAATTAAAAAAAATAAGAGAAGATAATATTTTAAATTTATCTGAAAAAACAAGAATCAAAAAAGATCATAGTTTTAAACATAAAAAAAATTATTTAATTAATAATGAAATATTAAAAAATTTTAAATATAATTATGAATTAAAATTAGATGAAATGGATCTAAATAATCCTTTAGGAACTTCAGTTCAAATTCAAAAAGCAATCAAAAAAAAACCAAAAAAATTATTATATCCAGATGATAAAAAAATAATAGTTAAACCAGAAAAAAAAATTAATTATTTAGATGAATTTACAAAAGAAAAAAGTGATATAAATGATAATAATAAAATAAATGGTGATGAATTAACTAAAAAATGGGAAAAAATTATTAATAATAAAAAATCACCTTTTAAAGAAAATTTACAAAAAGTACAAAATCAAGCTAACTATTTAGTACAAAAGGCTTATGAAAATGAAAATATTTTAAGAATTAATGGAGGAATTGAAAAAAATCCTCTTTTAGGAAAGAAAGTTTCTAATTTGTTAATTGATTCTATTCATGCTAAATTAAGTATTATTGATTCTTTAGAAAATAAGTAATAATAATAAATGAGTGTTACTTTATATTATAGTTAATTTTATTTATATTTTTTTTATGATGTTTCAATTTTTTTATAAAATATTATTTTTTTAAATATTTTTCAAATATTAAAGAATTATTAAAAGGAATTATTAATTATAATATTTTTAAACAACTTTTAAAAGAATTATAACTTGATGAATATAATATAAAATTTACTGCATTTATATTATAATTATTAAATGATAAAAATTTATATAAATAATAAAAATATATATGGACATATAAAAAATGTATTAAAAAAAACTTTTTAAAAATTATTTATAATAAAATAAAAACAATATTAATATACATAAATTAATATACATAAATTTTTAATATAAAAATATCAATTATCATACATAAATTTTTTTTTCTAACATTTTTATTTATGATTTGTTTCTTTAATATTAGTTTTATTATCATCATCATCTTTAGCATTAATAATATTTCCCAAATCTAAAATATAATCAACATACGATTCATCTAAATTTTTATTTTGTTCATTAATTAATAATGGTTCATTAACACTTTCTTTTAAATTTTCAACATCAACATCAATTTCGTTAACTTGTTTATTATAATTACAACATTGAAAATTAATAGAAAAAATTTTTTCAAAAAATGTTAAGTTTTGTTCAAAAGAAAATGAAAAAAAATGTCTTCCAGAAATTAAATATTCAGTATAATCTTTATTATTAAAAATATTTAAATGAATATTTTTTTTAAGATAAAATAAAGTACCAAATTTACTTCCTTTATCAATAACATATAATTTATTATTTTTTCTTATTATATTACAATGAATTCTACTAACACTAATATCTTTTAATTTAATTCTATTTGTTTGAGTTCTTCCAACTGGAATTTCATCATAATCATCATTAATTTTAAATAATATTATTCCTCTTCTAAAAGTTTTTTTTTTACTATCATCAAATAATATATAATCACATATTGAATATGAATCAAAATTATTTTCAATATCAACCATATGTAAAATAGTATTTTTATACTTTAAATATTTTGGATATTCCATTTTACATATTTCACATTCAAAATTATTCCAAAAAAAAAATTTAAAATTTTCATCTTCTTTTTTTTGTATTTTTGCTTCAATACATTGTTTTAAACATTTATAATGAATAAATTGCATTGAACCAATACATTTACAAGGAGAAATTAAAGGATTATTTAAATTACTATCTCCAGAATAACAAATTCGACATAAATATTTTGAATTTGAATTTTGAGAATTATTATCATTATTTTTAAATTCATCATAAAATGTATTATTCATATTTGAAATATTATTATTTACTGAATTTGTTCCATTATGATTTGTATTTTGAAAATTTGATTGATTCATTGATGTTTGTAAATTTATATTTTTTAAATATATTTTATCAAATTTTAATCTTACTCTTCCTAATTTTATTATATCTCCTACTTTAATTTCTGTTTCTATATTTTTTGGAGAAATTTTCCATGTTCTTGTAATTTGATTTTTATATTTTATATTCTTATTTAATTCATTTGATAATATTGGATTTTGAATTTGGAAATTGTTATTTTTATAATTTAATTCACTTAATATTAAAAAATTATCTCTACAATTATCATTTGATTCCATTTGAAGTTCAGTTAAGGAATTTATTAATGATATTTTTTCATTATTACTTATTAAGTATGATTTTGACGAAAAATTGTTTATTTTTATTTCATTTATTTTTACATCATCTGATTCAAAATCAAATAAATCTTCTGTATCTTTATTCCATATTTTTGTATGAATTACACATGTACTATAAAATTAACAATTTTATATATTACAGATTATTTTTTTGAGTATTTGACATTTTTTTATTTTTGAAAAATGGAATAAGTTAAAAATATATATTTTATAAATTTTAATATTTTATTATATTATTTCATTTATAAATTAATATCTTTTTGTATTGATTTGATGGTTGATAAAAAAAAATTATTTTTTTATTTAAATTGTAATTACATACTAAACCAATTTTAATAAATTAAATAACAAATATAGAATATATAAATGTTGTTCAATTATTATTATATTATGTTTTAATTATCTTCTTATGAATTAAAAATTTGTAAAAAGAATATATTTTACAATTTGTATTATTTTTATTAATGAATAAGTAAATATATATTAAGTTATATCTTTTAATAAATAATAATTAAAATAATTGATATTTTAAAACATTTATTAAATAAAATCCTTTAAATATTTCCTGAGAACTTCTTTTATAAAAAAATATAATTTTGATTTAAATTTAAATTTTTACAAAATAATATTCATTTTTGTATTTATCATATCTGATGTTATGAATATTTCTTTATCTTTTATTTTTATCTTATTATAAAAAATGAGTTTTAGATTAGTTTTAACTCTTTTAAAAATAAATTTTAAAATAGTAAGTTATTTATGAAAGTCTATTCTTTGCTTTTTTAATTTTCAATTAATTCATAAAATTTATTATCTATTTTTCTTCTTTTTAAAATAATAAATTGAATTAATTAATTTTCATATGTAAATAACCATTTAATCTTAGTTTCCATTTTATGAATAATTATTGAGTAATGATTTTAATATATTAAAATAAAAAGATTAATTTAATTATAATATATGATTATGAGTTTTTAGAATTAATAACGGAATTATTGATTTATAAAAAATATTGTAATAATAGTAAATAATGTGAGGTGATTTGATTTATAATTGTTAATATAAATCATATTTTAATATTGATTGGATTTCTTTAATTGTAAAAAAATTTTAAAAATGCTTTTAATTTTTGAATTTTTTATTTTATTTTTTGAATTTATAATATATCCATATGATAATATTAATCAAATCTAATTTTTTTATAAATAATTTTTATTTATTAATTTTTCAGAATAGAAATTTTTAATAAATTATGGATTATAAAGGAATTTATTATGGAGATAATAAAGTCCAAAAAGTATATGAATATGGAGCACATTTTAGTTATTTTGATTTATATAAAAAATTAGAATTATTAAAAGGAATTAATGACGAAGATAATAATAATTCAATGAGAAATAAAAGTAATGAAAATCAACATCATATAATGTATATAACGGATAAATCAAAATATACAATATTATCAAGAAATAATAATAAAATATATTATAATAATCCTAATACTCAAAATCCAAATAATAAAAAAATTGAGAATACGGTTAAAATAAGAAAAAAATCAGCACATTTTCCAATTGATTTTATTAATGATAATATTGAATCTTATCATAAAAATAAAAATACAAATTTACAAAAACAGGAAATTAATGAAAAAAATATATCTAATCTGAAATTAAATCAAAAAAATATATTTAAAATTAATTCAGATAATGTTGAATATTATAAGAATTTAAATATTAATAATAAAAATGATATTAATAATCATAATTTTATTCATTTAAAACATAATAGTTTAGATAATTATAATAATCCAAATATTACAAATAATATAAATTTAAGTGTTCGTACAAGAAATATTAATTATCCTTATAATGTTTCTGATTACATTAAATCTGTTGAAAATAGAATTAGTAATATTATATTTAGTCATAGAGAAAAAAATAATAATAATAATAATGATGTTTATTTTAATAAAACTATACATCCAAAAAATAATAAATTCATATATGGTTCTCCAAATGTTTATCGAAAAAAATTGAATAATATTAATATACAATCTGGGAAATATATTAATAAAGATTTAATTAATTATAAATTAAATCCAAATAGATTTAATTCAGGAGATAATATTTTTAATAAAAATATTGAATGTTTTTCAAACTATAATATTTATAAATAAATAAAATTATATATAAGGTAAAAATAAAATTTTTTTTTAAATTATTTTTTACTTTTTTAATAATAAATAATTAGAATATTGAATATTGAATATTTGTTTTCTTTTGAATTTTTTATAGAATAAAAATGCATTATTATTTAACATTTATATTAATTTAACTTTTTAATTTATTTTAAATTTAATATTCCTAATATTATAAACTTATAACACCAAAAAATAAATATTATTAATTAAATTTACAAACAATTAATTTTTAATAACTAATTTATAAAAATTTTTTCGAAAATTTTTTAAATCTATTTCATTACTTTCAATTAATCTTTTAAAATTTTTATGTTTTTCTTCAATTTTATCATATCTAATTTCACGTAAAATTTTATTTTTTGGTTTTTTTCTTTCATTTAATATATTCATCATAGCTTTAATATCAAAATTTTTATCTCCAACAATTAAATCATCAAAATATTTATTAAAATTATTTTTTCCAGGTTTAAATCTTTCAGTAATAAATTCATCAGTGTCAATAATCATTTTATTATTAAATTTTTTTAATCTTTTATTACATTTTCCAATCATTTTTTTATTATATTTACTATTAACTTTTTTTTTATGTTTTAAATTATGAATTTCAACATTTGCATCTTCTGTTAAATTATTTAAAGAAGAAAAAAGATATTGATTAATTGAATTTGAATCATAATTATTTAATAAATCATTACTTAAATTTCTACTTTTTTTATTAATTGTTCTTTCTGTTAAACAATGAATTTCTGGTAAAGAATTATTTGTATTAATTATATTATTATTATTATTTAAATTTTTATTTTTATTTATTTTATCATTTAAATTTAATAAATTTTGTTTTCTTAATGATTCTCTTATTTTTATTAATTTTTCATTTTTAATTGATAATTTATTAAATATATCATTTCTTTGAGATGATGATATTATATTTTCTGATAATACTTTTTTATGTCTTGATGATATTTCTGGTGATTTACTATTTATTAATTTTATTTCATTATAATTTTTAGATTTTGATAAATTTCCAAATTTCAATGTATTAATTCCATCATCTACTTTAGTAGAATATTCTTTTATTGATATTGGTAAAGATGGTAATTTTTCATTAAAAGGAACATAATTAAAAGGTTTTACATTAACTAATTTCATTTCAGCTTTCATTTAAAATTAAAAAATAAAAAATAATTTTTTAAAAATAAAAAAAAAAATTAAATAAAAAATCTGAATAAAATTACTTTCTAAAATAACTAATTTAAAATTAAAAAAAAAAATTAGAATATCAATTCATTAAAAAAAAATCTCTTATATAAAAATAAAAAAAATATTTTGCATTTATTTTAAGAATAATAATATAACTTAGCTTTTTTCTTAGCTTTAACTTGATTAATACCTTCAACATAATCATTATGTGAAACTTCACTAGCACCTCTCCTAAGAGCAATCATTCCAGCTTCAACACAAACAGCTTTTAACATAGCTCCATTAAAATCATCAGTCATTCTAGCAAATTCTTTAAAATTAACCATTTTTTCATTATAATGCATTTTCCTAGAATGAATTTCCAATATTTTAGTTCTCCCTTCTTCATTAGGCATAGGAAATTCAATTTTTCTATCAAGTCTCCCACTTCTTAACAAAGCAGGATCAAGAACATCAGGTCTATTAGTAGCAGCAATAACTTTAACAGATTCATTAGAAGAAAAACCATCTAATTGATTAAGTAATTCTAACATAGTTCTTTGTACTTCTCTTCCACCAGAAACTTCAGCACCACTTCTTTTTAAACCAACAGCATCAATTTCATCTATAAATATTATAGTAGGTGCTTTTTCTTTAGCTAAAGCAAAAGCATCACGTACCATTTTAGCTCCATCACCAATAAACATTTGTACTAATTGTGATCCTGCTAATTTTAAAAAAGTAGCATTAGCTCTTGAAGCAACTGCTCTTGCCATCATAGTCTTACCAGTACCAGGTGGACCATACATTAAAACACCTTTAGGTGGTTTTATACCAATAGCATCAAATAAGTGTTTTTTTTCTATTGGAAATACAATAGCTTCTTCTAATTCTTGTATTTGCTTATCAACACCTCCTAAATCAGAATATTTTTCAGTTGGTTTTGTATCAAGTTCCATTACTCTTACTCTACTATCATATTCACTTGGTAATTTCTCATATATTAAATATGTATCTTTATTAACTCCTACTAAATCCATTGGATGAAGATCTTTTGCATCAACTAATCCTGTTACTGGGAGAAATATTGTTGAACGCATTGTTGTTTTTATTATTACTCCTTTGTTGTTTAATTTTGATTTTTCTTGATTTAAACCACTTCCTTCATCTTTATTGTCTATTTCTTCTAAATCAAATATTTCTGCTACGTTTGATATTAAATGAGGTAAACCACATGACATTGTTAATTTTTTTTTGTTTTCTTTTATACGAGAATTAAATTTTTTTATGTCTACTTTCATTTTATTTATGTCACCTTTAAATGTTTGAGTTTGAGATTCTAATGATTTTATTTTTGATTTTATTTGATCTAAGGGAAGAGATGATATTTCGGTTTTCATTCTTTCTATATAGGCGTTTAAGTCTTCTTTTGGTTCTTCTTTTGATGGTTTTTCTTCTTTTTTTGATTGGTCTTTCATTTCTATGTCTTTTTCCATTTTTTTTTTTACTTTTTTATTTTTAATATGGTTTTATATTTTTGTTTTTTATTTTATGTTTTTTTTTATTTTTTTAATTTTTTGGAGATTACTTTTAATTTTTTATATTTTTTTTATTTTTTTTTTATTCATTTTTTTTTGTTTTTATTAACGTTTTTTATAATATATTATTATTTTTATACATCAAATATTTTGAATAATTTTTTTTAGGTTTTAAAATGGAAGAAAAAGGGAAAAATCTATTTGATAATATTGAAAGTCCAAAATGTTTATCTAAATTAAATAAAATGATTTCTAATTTATTAGGTTATGAGAATAATTTGAAATCTTTAATCAAAAATATGAGTCACAAAAAGAATTCAAAAAAATTAAATAATTCCGATTTATCAATTGAAGAAGATAAAATAAAATATCATAGAATTTCTTTATTAATAGATGATTCAAAATTAAAAAATTTCAATTTAGAAGATTATAAAAAAAAATTAAAACAAATAAATAAAGAAGAATTACAAAAAAAATTAAGCAAAAATATTTATAAATATAATATAAGCAACCAAAAGAAAAAAAATATTGAATCAATAAAAAAACATAATATATCAAAAGTATTAAAAATATATAATCCAAAATATGATTTAATATTTAAAAGAATACCAAATGTAATTTTTTCATATCCAAAAATAATTCAAAAGAATAAATCAAATGCAAATATTTTATTAAAAAATCCAAAAAAATTAAATGATTATATAGAAAATAATAAAAAAAATAATAAAACAGAAAATAATTCTCCAAATAAATCAATGCACCCTAACAAAGATTTAATTTTTAATTCTCAAAAATCAAAAAATGTAATTAGTAGAAATAATTTACCAAGTATAAATTATCATATTGATGATTCTATAAAAAAATTATCAAAAATAAATTATCTTACTAAAAATCATTCAGATAAAAATTTTACTAGTTTATCAAATAATAAAACAAATAAAACTGTTTTAAATAAAAGAATTTATTATTATCCAGATTATAGTAAAATTTCAAAAAAAGATAAATTAGAATATTCTAATAAAATAAATAAAAATGATAATTTATTAAGTGAAGCAAGTATTGGTTCTTATGATCCAAAATATGATTTTGTAATGGAAAAATCACCTGAATTTTCTTTTACTAATAAATATTGTTTTGATAATGTTTCATTTCGAAAATTTATTATTAAAAAATTATGGAGTGGATATAATAGAAGTTTAAATGAGGAATATCAATTAGTTGAATTACCTCCTAAAATTAATAATGAATAATTGTAAATTTTATTTATTTTTTTATGGGTTATAAATTATATAATATTGGTTTTTAAACTTTGGGTTAAAAGGTTTAATTTATATTATTAACTTTACTTATTTTTTTTTATATTGTAATTAAATTTTCAATAATTATATTTAATAAATTATTAAAAAAATAAAAAATATAAATTTTATATTATAGAAAATTTGAAAAATAATTCAATTAAAAAAGAAATATTCATAATAAAAAGAAAATTTTATAAAAAAAAACTGAAAAATTAATAAATAAATGAAGTTAATTAGAGAGATGAATAAAATTTTATTTTAATTTGATTTTTTTTTATATAAAAATAAAAAGTAAAAAAAGGAGAATAATTATTTGAAAAACCTAATTTTTATAATAATTAAGAAAGTATCTGAATAAAAAAAAAATTTATTTTAAAATAAATAAAATATAATTATTATAATATGATGAATAAATAATATATTCAATTAATATTAATAAATGTCTGGAAAAGTAATCGGTGATCAAATTGAAATAGAAGAAAAAGAAATTAATGAAGAAAATACTTCATTTAATAGTGAAGATTCAAATACAAATGCAGAAGAATTTAATGTTGATATTGAAAATGAAAAAATAAAAGAAAGAGAAAAAATGATAAAATCAATATCATATATTTTATCAGAAATTACAAATTTAAGTAAAACAAATACAAATTATAATACAATAAATGATATTTTTAATCCAAAAAAAATGCCAAATATTTCTATTTCAGATTATATAAATCGTATAATTGAATATACAAATATTGAAGAAAATACATTAATTTGTGCATTAATATATATTGATTCAATATCAAAAATAAAAAAAATAACTATTTATAATATTTATAAAATTTTATTTTCTGCTGTTTTAATTTCTATTAAATTTAATGAAGATGAAATTTATCCTAATAATTTTTATGCACAAATCGCAGGAGTTCCTTCACAAGAATTATTACAAATGGAACATGAATTTTTAATATTAATAAATTTTAATTTATTAATTGATGAAAATAAATTTTCTTCTTTGAAAATTGCATTAAAAAATTTAAATCAAATAATGTAAATTATTTTAATCATTATTCAATGAAAAAATATTTATAAATAGGAAAAATGTAAATAGATATTCTTTATTAGTTATTTTTCCAAATTTGAAAAAAATTATATATTGATGACTTATTTTTACATAAGAGGGATATGGTATTTAAGTTTTTAATTGAAATTATTTTTAATTATCAAAAAAGCGTCTAATGATTTAATGAAAAAAAATAGTTTACAAAAAATGATTTTTCTAAATAAATTTAATTTTTAATGTATATAATATTATAACAAAATTAAATTTTTATTTATGGAAATAAACAAAAGAATAAACTATTTTAATTTAAACTCTATAACATATTTTATTAATTTCAATAATAAAAATTAAAATAAATTCTAAAAAAAATAATTAATTTCTAAATAACTATCATTAAAAAAAAACCAAAAAAAAAAACCAAATATATAAAAAAAAAAATTAAAAAATAAAAAATGAAACGAACAGAAATTTTACCAAGTATATACGAATCATCAAAAAGTCCATTAAACACAGATGGAAATGTAAACCAACGTTTTAATACTCATCATTTTGCATCAATAATGCGTAAATTCCAATTAAAAAAACTAGCACCAATCGCAAATAAAAGTTTATCATCAAACAGATATCAAACAGATCCAAATGAATTACAAGAAATGGATGAAGAAGATAAAAAAGCAAATATAGAAAATGAAAAATCAATAATTAAAATATATGAAAGTAATGCATCAGACATAATTCAAAAAATAAAAGATGAAGCAAAGAATGGAATTCCATATATATTTGATAATAAATATGGATTTGGTCAATTTAAAAGTACAAATTATGTAGAAAAAAATTGTATGAAAGGTTTTTTTAATAAATATCAAAAATTTAAAATTTTAAATAGAAAACAACCAATTTCAAAAATTACTCCTTCATTTGCTTTTATACAATCATCAAATGAAGAAAAAATTATACCTAATCCATTAGGAATTTTACAAAGAAGTGGTGATGATACTATTTTAAAAATGAATTTTCAAAAAGTTGGTGATAATTATGCGAAAGCTCTTGGAAATTCACTTAAATTTTCACATCATATTGAATCAATTGAATTAAATAATAATCGATTAAGTAGTAATGGTACTTCTATGATTTTAAAATCTATTAATGATAATAGAGAATTACTTCCTAAAATTAAAGAAATGGATTTAAGTGAAAATAAAATATTTGATAATGATATTACTGAATTAGTAACTTATATTAATGATACAAAATGTAATTTAGAAATTTTTAATGTTTATGGTAATTTTTTAGGAGATGAAAATATTAAATTAATTTCTGATGCTTTATGTAAATATGCTTCTTATAAATTGACTTATTGTAATTTTGGTCTTAATAATATTACTGATAGTAGTATTAATTCTATCATAGAAATGTTAAATTCTTGTAATATTTTAAAAACTTTTGTTTTAAATCATAATAAAATTTCAAATAATGCAGCTGGGCAAATAATAAAAAAATTAAAAGCACATCGTGAATTAAAAGTACTTGATTTAAGTTGGAATAATATTGGAAATAATTTTTCAAAACCTATTATTTATGAAGAATTAGTTAATCAAAATTTAACAGATCCAAATAGAAAATTTAATAATCATTTAATTGAAGAAGGATTAACAAAAGGTAAATTTACTTATAGAAGAAATCCACTTTTACCTCCTTTAGATCAGAAAGGTAATGCAAAGAAAGATGATAAAAAAAAAGGATCAGAAAAACCAAAAGTACAAGAAGTAAAAAAAATAAAAGAACCAGTTCAAAATCCAAGTTCATTTGCAAATGAATTAGGAAGTTATTTTAAAGAAAAAAGTATAACTTTAGTACATTTAGATATATCACATAATAATTTATCAGCAGTTGATTGTGAATATTTAGCAAATCAATCAAAAGATAATCATATTATTTTAGGAATGCATGTTGATGGTAATGAAATGAGTATTGATGCTTTAGGTTTTCTTCATCCTTTATATGGTAAAGAAGAAAAATTTTTTGCTAATTGTCAATTATCTTATCCTATGAATAAAGATTATAATTTAAGAAAAAGTCATATTGATAATGTTAGAAATTTAAGAGGATTAAATAAATGTTGGATTTGTGATGGTTATCGTGAAATTGAATTTACTTTCGTACCAAAAGAACCTATTCTTGATGCTACTTCTCATATTGTTAAAATTCATTTGAGTTTTGATAATTATGAACCATTTGGTATGCATTGTTTAGGAAGTAAATTTCAAATTGTAAGAATGTGTCCTCCTGGTGAAATTAGCTATTTTTTTACTGTTGATACTATTCCAGTTGAAGAAGAAGGTGAAAATGGTAATAATGAAATTATTGAATTAAATAAGAATCATTATATTAATATTAGTTTTGATAGTGAATACATGGAAGAATTAAATAATATTAGAGCTAGATTACTTTATCAAAAAAGACAAGAACTTGAAGAAAAAGAAAAGAAAATAATTGAAAGTGGTGGTAATCCTGATGATATAAAAGATGATTTTCATACTTTAAGTCCTGGAATGAAAGTTTTATATACTCAACCAAGTGCTGGTGAAGTTATTACACGTACTATTATGAAAGTATCAAAAAAAATTGTTAATGTTAATAGAAATGTTGTTAATGAAAACTTTATTAAACAACTGCAATTTGCTCAACCAAGACCACCTAAAATTATTAATAAATTTGTTAAACCTAGAACACCTTGGATATTCCCTATTTCTATTTGGGCTTATTATGGTTATGAATTTGAAGGTGATAGTGAAGAATATTTAGATGAATGTTTCGAATTTGATTTTAATAGATGTTTATTTAATAAAGATTTCAAAGATGAAAATCAATTAGCAGAATTAAAGAAAATGTTAAGAGAAAGATATCGTGATATGATTGATTGTTATAAATATTATGCATCAATGAGTGGTTTTACAGTATGGCAAATTACACAAAATTCATTAACTGAATTTATTAGTAAATGTCCTGGAATGTGTGATAAAACATATGATATAAATAATGTTTACTTAACACAAAAAGTAGTTTGTGCAAATGCATATGATATAAATGATAGAAAAAAAAATAATAATAAAAATTTAAGTGATAATATAGTAAGACATCAATTTATGAATTTATTAGTAAAAGCAGCAAAAGATAAATATGTAACATGTTTAAAAACAACAACAGATGTATTAGAAGCAACAAAAAAAGCATTTACAGAACATTATGATGTAGCA
>JAEEGK010015296.1_pt1 | contig 17027 bp, 7 predicted proteins | sample 8958771 | NCBI WGS metagenome assembly JAEEGK01 (sample SAMN16246547, study PRJNA631951) | gut metagenome | biome: gut microbiome; feature: rumen; material: SC-attached | host: Bos | place: Iran: Karaj | collected 2018-10 | reverse complement strand
TATTTTATAAATAATAATATGATTATATATTTATATTTTAATCTTAATTGAATAAATAGAATATATTTAAATATTATAATAGTTAAAAAGTAATTATATTATAATATATAATTTAATTATTTCTTTATTGTTTTCAATAAATTATAACTTCTCATTTCAATTTCTTCGGCAATTCTTAAATTCAATTCTTCTTTTTTAATATTATCTAAAACTAAAATAAAATTCTTTTCCAAAACTCTTTGAAAAGAATCTATAAACAAATTATTCATTACTTTATTTAATTCAGTAGTTATTAAATTTTCTAATAATTTTCCAATACCAGATGAAATATCATCTTTACTTCTCATTAATTGAGAATTAGAAATTTGATTATTTGCTTTAAATAATCCATTCATTTCTTGACTAATACTTATTAAAGAGTCTTTCCAATTTTTTGTATTTTGTTTTGCTTCTTCATAATTCATTGCTAATCTAGCACAAGTTTCATTAATATAATCACAAAAGAATTGTTTAAATGTAGTATAACAATAATCATATAATTTATCAATAAAACATTTAATTTCAATTTTTGAATCTTGAGTAATAAAATTTTTATTATTATAAATTAATTTTTGTGTAATATAAACTAAATTAGATAAACTAATAACTGGTAATTCTTTAAAATTACAAATATTTTCCAAATATAATCTTTTTAATTCTTCACATCTATTACTTAAATTATAAAAATATTTATTTTTTAATTGACTTCTTACAGAATGAAAACAAGAAGATTTAACAGCAAATTGCATTTTTGTAAAAGTTTCAGTAATTAATTCTTTAATTCCAAAAGCTTTAAAAATATATTTTTTATCATTGTGAACAATTTCTTTATCCTTAGCTAAACATTTCAAAATACAAATATTTAAACCAATATTATTAAATCTTTTTTTAATTTTTTCAATCATAACATCATCAATTTTATCATCAACTGCTTTAGTATAAACAATAACAATAGGTAAATTATCATCAGTATAAATCTCCATTAAATTCTTAATAAATTCTAATTCTTTTTCTTCAAATCTTTCTCCATTAACACAATACCAAATACAATTAATAAATAAATCTGGATTATTTGTTAAAACTTGATTATTAATAAATTTAGTAATTGATTCTGTACATTTATTCATTTCATTTGATAAACTTATTCCTTCTGTATCATAAAATCTAATTCCTTTAATTTTATTTGAAGTATAACCTTTTGGTTCTCCTTTTGTAACTGAATCACCAGTTATTGAATTTGTTGGAATTGCTTTTTCATTTTTTAAATGAAGTATTGTATTAATTAATGTACTTTTTCCAACTCCTGTTTTTCCTAATATTAAAATATTGAAATTATTTATATTTGATGTAAATGTAAATTTTCCCATATCATTTTTTAATATATTTAATATTGAATTTTGAAAATTTTGTTGAATTATTATTGTTTCTGTTATATAGTCTAAAGATTTTATTTGTTCTGATGTTGATATGAATTTTGAAACAAAGTTTGTTTTAACTTTTTTTATATCTGATTTTAAAAAATTAAGATATTCTTGTTTTATTTTTTCTATTTGTTTTTCATATTCTTTATTTTTTAATTTACCATGTTTTGCTAAATATGATATTAATGAAGTAAAACCAAAACCAACAAATGTTGGTATGACTTGTGTAAAAACTATTTCCATTGTTTATAATTAATTTTTTTATTTTAAAAAAAGGAAATAAAAATTCTTTTTTATATATAAATTAAGATTATAACTTTAATATTACTAATTTAAATTATAAACAAAATAAATAAAAAAAGATATATATTTAATTATCTTAAATTAAAGGATTAGTAAATTTTTCAGATGAATAATCATTATCTTTTTCTAATTCATTTGCTCTTATTTGTCTTTTATTATGAAATGAAATATAATTCTTAAAAATAATATAAATTACTAATAAACACATTTGAATAATAATAAATATTATAATTATATTCAAAATACCAAATGAAGATGATTTTTTAGGATAAATTCCATATATTTTCTTTTCTTTATCATAAAAACTTAAATATTTTTTAAAATATGGTTTTCCAAAAGTCCATTTACTATTCCAAAAATCATTTCTAAAAACAACTAAAAAATATAATTTATTTCCAAATTCATAAAATAAATCATTTTTATCAAAAGTAATATTATATTTTAATTTATGAACAGTAAATTCAAGAATAGGAAATTTTTTTAAATTAATATTATTTTTACAAACAAAATATTTTTCTTTATTAATATTTTTTTCTTCACATTCTTTTTTATGTTCATTAAAAAATACTTTTTTAATTTTATTATAAAATTCAGGAATTCCTAATATAAAACCATATTCAATTTTAAAAGTAATGCCTCTAAAAAAATCTTCAACAACAATTTGATTAATAGTAACTTTATCAAATTCAATTTCCCAATCTAAAATTTGTTTTGATATGTCAAGACTAATAAAATTAAAATCTTCTTCTTTAAAATTTTTATCATATTCATGTAATAAATCACCAATAATAAATTCTCCTTCATCATCTTTAGTATATTTAATACCAAAAATATATGAATTAATTATCTTTTTTATTTTTAATTGTTCTATAAAATTAGTTTCATAATTTTCTGAATTATTTCTTCTAAAAGAAAGACCTATTTCTGCACTTATTTTTTTTGCTTCATTTGATAATTCTTTAGCTAAAATAAAATTAAAATCTTTTATTTTAATATTATTTCCTAAATCAAAAGTATCATTAGATAAAAATCCACTTAATAAATCAGTTAGATTAAATTGATGAGAATAATTAGATGATTGAAAAGTACTTGAATTATTTTCATTAAATTTAATAATATTTTCTTGGTAATTATTTCCTATTATAAATACTGGATTTTGAGTCATTTTAAGAATAAATGGTATTTCTTGTGATGGTTCTCCTATTTTTAAATTTACTGTTAAATAATTTGTTTGAAGTTGTTCCATTATATTTTCTGATGTTAATTTTTCTAAAAATCGTCTTTTGAATGGAATTTTTAATACACATAATATTTTTAAAAAAAGGAAATTCAATATTATAAAATTAAGTCCCATGTTTTCTTATTTTACTATTTTTATGTGATGGAAATTTTGTTTTTTTTTTTTTATATATAATTTTTTTATTTTATGTATTAAAATAATAATAAATCTTTAAAAATAATTAATGTCATTTGTTTTATATGACTCATTATGTGATGAATTTTTAAATTTAATTTCAAAAGAAAAAATATTGAATTTTCAAAATGAATGTAATAATTATTTAGATAATAATAATCAAAAATTTAAAAATAAAATACCTAAAAATATATTTATAATATTATTTCAAAAACTATTTTCATCTTTACCTTGTTTTACACCATTATATGAAATTATTTTTGAAAAATTTAAATGTAAAAAACTTATTTTTAAAACTGAAAAAAAAAAAGAATTATATTCATTAAATGACATATTATCAACAGACGAAATTGATATTAATAAAATACCATTTATATTATTAGCTTTTTATAAAAGTGATTTTGATAATAAAATAAAAATACTTTTTGATTTAAATGATCTTGACTCTGATGGTTTAATTAATGAAATTGAAATTAAAAAAATGATTTATTCTTTTATTATATTATTTTCTCAAAATGAATGTCAATTTAAAACTCAATCTAATTTAATTCAACGTTCTTTAGCAAATTCTAAAGCAAATAAAGTTTATTTTTCTATTATGTATACTCCAGGTGGATTACTTAAAATTTTAAATAAAGAAAAATATATTAATTTTGAAATTTTTTATTCTTCTATTTCAAAAATTAAAGATTATAAATTTAATTTATTTCCTTTTCATTTAAGTTTTAAAGATTTTTTTTCTAAATCAAATAGTGAAATTGAATACTCTCTTTCACAAAATTTAATTCCTGAGTTTTTAAGTATTTCTAATTCTTATATACAAAAATTAAATAGTGAAGAAAAATATAACTTTAATAAAGAAAATAATAAACTTAATTCTTATTTTGATGTTAAAGTATCATCTAAAAAGAAAAAGATTATACCTATTTTCAAATTAGAATTAAGAAAAAAACAAAATTTAGAAAATATTTTTCATAAAGAAAATATTAAAGACAAGAAAAAAAATTTGTTAAATTGTTGTTCAACAAGTAATATTAAATATATAAATCCTATTATAAAAAATCAAACTGAATCTTATTTAGATATTTCAACAAATGAATCAAATATATCACAAATAAAAAATAATTTAAATAGTAAAGAATTTAAATATGAAAAAGCAGATTTTGATAAATTTAGAATATTAAAATTTCCACCTTGTAAATTAGTATCTTTAAATAAAAAATCTAAAGTTGTTTTACCTAATTTAATTAGCAATAAAAATGAAAATGCAACGAAAGAAAATAATTCTCTTACTTTAAAGTCTATACAAGATATCAATAATGAAATTAATAAAATTTATATTAAAAAACATTTTTTTGAAGAAAACAAAAAATATAATTTAAAACCTTTAGAAGAAAAAATAATAAAAAGAGCTTATTCAATGAAGAAATTATTTACCAATGAAAATAAAATAATATCAAATAAGTTTTTTAAATATTATAAAAATAAAAAAAAATTTAAATAAAAATTTTATTCCTTATATTTTATGAAAATAAATAAAATATTATAATTCAACAATGAAAAACAACATTTTAAAACATAATTTATCAAATATAAACAAAAAAAAAGTTTCCAATTTTAAAAAAATATGTCTAAATTTTGATTTATTTGGAACAATATATTTTCCAACATTATTTCATAATGACAAACACAAAACATTATATGGTGCATTTTTAACAATAATTCTCTTTTTAATAATAATAATAAAAATAATTTATATTATTTTTCATATAGTTACAAAAGATAATTATCAAGTAAGAACAGAAAAATTTTCTGACACTGATATTAGAACAATACTTAGTAATTTTTCAATAACAGTTTGTACAGATGAGACTTTTTCAATTGAAAAAAATGTAAGATATAATCCAATTTCATCTTCAAATGAAAGTACTAATGAATCTTCAGAACCAATTTTATTAAATTTAAATAATAGTATACAATGTTTATTATATGAATTAGATAATTTTACTCTTAAAGATAGTGATTATAAAGAGAATATTGAATTTCTACAAACTTCAATTAAAGTAAATAAAAATAATACTACATCTTTATTTACTTTAAAATTTGGTTTTCCTTTAATTTATCCTTCTATATCAAATTATTATAATCCACTTCAAAATAGAACAAAAATGATTTATTTAAGTGATGCAAATAAAAAAGGACAAACTATAAGAATATATTTAGATAAATTACAAGTAAGATACAAAAATAATTATTTTATGAATTTATTGGGTATAGATAAAACATTTAATTATACTGTTTTAAATTCTGTTGAATTAATTGATAATTTAAGTATTTTTGGTACAAGTGGTTATTCTTTTATTGAAGTATATTATACAGGATGGAGAACTTTATATACTTTTACTGCTTATGATTTAGATAATGATATTTGTGCATTTGGAGGTTTTATTAATATTTTTTTCTTTATTTTTAATTCAATAGGTAAACTTATTAATACTATTTTTTTAAGAAAAAAAATAGAAAAAAGTTTGTCAATTACAAGAGCAAAAACTATTTCTACTATATATCAAAAAACTAATACAAATAATACTTTGATTAAAAATAGTAATAATAATATTATCAATTTTTCTATTAAAGATAAAGAATTAAAACAAAATAATTATATTGATAATAAAAAATATTTAGATGTTACTCAAAATGTTCTTATTAATACTAATGAACTTGAATCTGAAATAATAAAAAATTTTGATGAACTTGATGAAATTTCTAAATTTGAATCAGAACAATTTAATAAACTAATTGATTATGGAAATATTTATCAAATGTTTAAAGATATTATTTTATTAGAATTATTATGTTTAAATTCTGACACTGCGAAAATATTTTTTAAATATAGACATAATGGAATTGATTTAAAAAAATTAGAAGACAATATCATTGATAATTGTTTCTCTATAAAAAAAAACAATGGATTTGATAATATTATTGAAAAGATAAATATTCTGAATAATAATTTATATTGTTCATCAAAAATTTTACCTTCTTCAATTGATAATAAAAATTCAAATAATTTTATTTAGTTCATGACAATCATTTTATTCTCCATTAAATAATATTTAAAAACATATTTTATTAAGTTAACTACATAAATTAGTAAAAATAATAAAATGAATAATTTGATATAATTTTATGTAAAAAAATATAATTTTAAAAGGTTAGTAAATTTAATTAATATTAGTTTAATGTTTTTTTTATATAAATAATATTTTAAAATTGTGAGAAATTTTGTAATAGTTTTCATTTTTATTATATATTCTTTTATATACTAATATTAAAAAAAGTAAATTTATTCTATATCTTTAAAAAATAAAATTTCATTTTTTAAAATTTCTAACATTTTAGTTTTATCATTTGATAAATTTTTCTTTTGAAATAATTCTTTATACTTATTATATAAATCATCTATTTGTTTTTTTTTGAATTTATTCAAAGAAATATTATTTGTTTTATTATGAGATTTAAATATTAAATTATTTTTTTCAATTCTCATTGAAGGTTTACTTATAAAAGTAAAAATATTTAAATATTCTTCATCAAAATAAAGATTTTTAAACATTTGAAATTCTTGAATTAAAGTAATATATGTTTCAATATCCATATAATAATAAATCTTATTTTCTGCTTTTTGTATTAAATCATATTTTCTATCTGTATAACAAAAAAAACAAAAAATATTACCAATTATTTCACAAATTGATAATTCAAAAATATCATAATTTAAATTTGTGTTTCTTTTCTTTTTTGAGATAATGAATTGTCTATTTGAATTTAAAGAAGATAATTCATTAATTTTTTTCCTACTAAATATATTTATCCTTTTTTTTTCATTTAAATTATTTTTTGATTCTAATTGAATCAAATTCTTATTCAATATTTTATTATCCTCTATTATATTTTTTTTATATATATAATTATTTGCTAAATTAAAAAATTTAGTTTTTTCATTCATATTTAATTCATAATCCTTATTATCAGTATTATTTAAATTATTAAATTTCTTAATTAAATACTGAATATTATATAATTTATTCCCATTAAATTTAATCATTTTATGAATTAAAATTTGATCAATTATTTTTCTTTGAATTAAATTAGCAATTACAACATTACAAACTAAAAGAAAACTTAATAAACCAGATAAACTTGCAATAAATTCAGGAATTTTTTGATATCTTCTTTTTAAAGTAACTATTTTAGGACTTGCTCTTAATTCAAAACTAAATAAATCATCATTAATTAATTTTTTTTCTCCCTCCTCTAAATAAGTATTAATTCTAAAAGAATCATCAGTTCTATCAAACATATTTTCTTTTATAATTTTATTATTTGTAAAAAAGTATTTTTGATCATCTTTAAATTCAAGACTAGAAATAAAAACAATACTATTTTTTATATAATCAATTTCAATATCTTTATAAATATAATTTATATATTCTGGTATAGGCTCTTTTTTATTTTCATAATTAATTGCAGAATCCTTAAAAAATATAGACATAATAATAGGATTGTTTCTTATAAAATCTTCAACATAATTTAAATTATTTTTAGCATAATCACTTAATTTAACAGAAATAATAATATATTTATAATAATCATCAGTATATAAACCATCCAAAGAAAAATTCATATTATTAAAATTTGGGCAATATAATTCAAATAATTCATTTAATTCAAATTGGTCTTTTAAACTTTCACCAAAATCATTTTCATGACATAATTGAAAAGGAATATTAATATCATTTATTTCATCAATTCCAATCCATTCTCTTAAAGTAATAGAATAATCAAATAAATCTATAGTATCTTCAATTGCTCCTGAATCATCCGATTTAAATAATAATCCAAATGCAAACATAAAATTTGATGATGTTAAATTTACAAAAGGTGATTGATTTAAAATTTTATTTGAAAATGTAAAATAAATTTCTTTTCTTTTTATAAAAGGAATAGCCATATATAAAATATATATTAATGCTATTGTAATGTATATTATTGTGCTTGCCCCTCCTACTAATGATTTATATTCTCTTTCTTTTTCTACTCTAAAATTTATAAATGTTCCAAATAAATCAACTTTTTTTACCATGTTTTTAATTTTTTCTTTACATGAGGTCATATTAATTTAATTTTTTTTAAACTAAAATTGATAATATATTAAGCAAATTATGGAATTTCATATCTAATTTGAATTTTTAAAAAAAAATATATTAAATTTAAAAATATGTATATGTTTAAAAATCCAAATAATCCACAAAGAAAACCACCAAATGAAAAATTTTTTAGTGACATGAATGGAATTAAATTTGAAAATGAATTAATTTTAGAATGGGCAGATGAAAAACAATGTAAAATATGTTTACAAGAAATAAAAACATCTCCTTTTGGAAATTTTAATGGTTTATTAAATCCAATAAATAATATAATTTTATATGAATGTAAATTAGTACTTACTGAATATAGATTAATTTTAATACCAAAAATACCAGAAATTTCATTTGATATATATAAAGAAGATTATTTTACAGTTCCAATATTTAATATATCAAAAGTAGAAAAATTAATTGATAAAAATAATTTATCTAATTTCAAAATTGAAATTCAAACATCAGATTTTCGTGATTTAAAAATATCATTACCATTAGAAAAAAATAGTATATATGAAACATTAATAGATATTACAAATCCAAAAGAGTCTAATTCATTTTATCAATTTGCAATGAAATATAAATCAATTCTAGATATAAATGAAGGTAAAAATGAAAAAAATCAAATAAATGGATATGAGATATATAATATAGAAAAAGAATTTTTACGTCAAAAAATAAATACAATCCCAGAATTAAAATTATTAGAAATAAATAAAGATTTTAAATTATGTTCAACATATCCTGAAAAAACATATCATATGATAACAGAAAAAATAACAGAAGATGATATAATAAAAGCAGCATCATATAGAACAAAAAATAGATATCCAACATTATCATATTATTATAATAAATCATCAGGAAGTATTTGGAGAAGTAGTCAAAATAAAGCAGGAATAATTAATTCAAGAAATAATTATGATGAAAAAGTTCTTGAGTCAATTGCTCAATTAAGTAAAATTAATGTTAAAAATAAATTAATAATATTTGATGCAAGACCTTTTTTATCTGCTTATGCAAATAAATTAAAAGGAGCTGGATTTGAAAATATTGAAAATTATCCAAATACTCAAATTGTTTTTTGTGATATTGATAATATACATTCTGTAAGAACTTCTTTTATGAAATTAAAAATACTTTGTTTATATTCAAATGATAATAATTCAAATAGATTTTTTTTTAGTAATAATAATATAGAAGGAGATTTAAGTTTAAATATAAATTACTTTTCTCAATTTGAAACAACAGGATGGCCTTATTTTATTTATCAAATAATAAATAATAGTATTGTAATAAGTAAAAGTGTAAAAGAAGGAAGAGCAAATTTAATTCATTGTTCTGATGGTTGGGATAGAGCAAGTCAATTAACTGCTTTTTCTCAATTATTAATTGAACCTTTTTATAGAACAATTGAAGGTTTTATTATTTTAATTGAAAAAGAATTTATTTCATTTGGTCATCAATTTAAATTGAGAAATGGGTTATTTTGTTTTAATGAAAATTCTTCTGATCAAAAAAGTCCTATTTTTATTCAATTTTTAGATTGTGTTCATCAATTAGTATTTTATAATCCTTTTATTTTTGAGTTTAATATGGATTTTTTAGTTTTTATTGTTTATCATTTAACTTCTTGTAAATATGGAACTTTTTTATGTAATTGTGAAAAAGAAAGAAAAGATTTGAAAATTAAAGAAAAAACTGTTTCTATTTGGACTGATGTTTATAGAGGAATTGAAAGATTTAAAAATAAATTATATGATGAAGAAATTAATAATACTTGGAAATTAAATTTTTTTCCTTTTAATCGTATTAGATTATGGGAAGAATGTTATTTAAGATATATTAAAAAGAAAAATAAAGATGGTGATTCCTTAAATCCTTATCAGAATATTTTTAAAGTTTTGAATATGAAAGATGAATATATTGAAAATTTGAAAAATGAAAATGAGGTTTTGAAAAATATTTTAAAACAGAAAATTAATGAAAATCCTGAATTATATTTAAATAAAGATGAAATTAAAATTTTAAATGAAGAAAAAAATAAAATTTTAGAAAATGTAAAAGTAGAAAAATAAAAAATTCAATATTATTTAAAATTATTAATTATAAAATAATAAATATTTTATTATAAAGAAATTTAAATAAATATTACAACAATAAATTATATAAAATAATATCAAGAATAAGATTTAATCTTTTGAAAAAGTGGCATATAAAGCATAAATATATTCTTTTTTTTCTTTTTTAATTCATTTAAATTATCTTTTTTTTCAATCTTTATATTTAAAATATTAAAAAATTAATTAAAAGAACAAAAATATTTAAATTTTTTATTAAAATTTTTATTTTACTATTATTTCTTTTTCTATATTATATATTAATCAAATATATATATATAATATTTGAAATTTAATATGATAAAAATTATTTTAGCATATATTAAAAAGGATTAATATTTTACAAATATTTATATCACATTCAAATTTTATATTTAAAATATTTTTCAGCATTTTTAATAATTTCAATTCCATTTTTATATTTCGATATTATATTATAATTTTCAATAATACTTGGAATCAGATTATTAATAGTATAATATGTTCCCAATGAAAGAATTTTACAAATTATTATTGAAGAAAAAGTATTTGTACAATAAAAAATAAAATTTGATAAAATAAAATAAAGTATTGAATTTGTTATATTTATTTTTTCAAGTGAAATTAAAAATAATAATGATAAATATCCATTTTTATTAATAATTATTTCTTGAGTATGCTTTAAAATCTCATTTATTAAAATATTTATTTCTTCATTTGTCAAAAATTTAAATATATTTTCTAAAAAATTTTTGTTATTATTTAATATATTAACAATATTTGTTATTATATTATTAAAAAGAAATTCATGTAAAAATTTTCTATTTTGACATAAATAAACAAGTTGAATAATTTTTTTTTCATATAATTGATTTTTGGAGAAACAAAAATTAATTTCTTGAGCAATTTTTTGTTCATATAAAAAATTTTGATTCTGATTAATTTCAATTTCTTTTTTTTCAATTTCGAATTTTATATCATTTTCCTCATTTGAAATTGATCTTGTTTCAGATGAATTTTGATTATCAATTTCTTTGCATATATCAACAATAAATTCTGAGTCATCATTTAAAAAGGAATTATTTTCTTCCTTTGAATCATATGATTCATTAAAATCAATTGAAATAGAATTATTTAATAAACTTTTAATATGATAATCAAAATAATTTATTGATTGATTTAAATTATCACTCTTTTCGTTTTTACACCAAGAGACAATCATTTTTTTATAACAATTATTTTATTTTAATTAAGAATTAAAATTATATTTAATTTTAAAATAAAAATAGTATAAAATTAATATAACATTAACATATAAATTATTTAATTTATTTTTTATTATCAATCTTTTCAAGCCAATTTTCAAGAACTTGTGTTGATGAAATATAGCTTGAAGGAATTATATATATAAAACTTCTAGATATAAAAATTCTTTTATTTAAATTTGGAAGAAATATAAAATTAACATAACAAAGATTAAAAAAAGTTAATACAGCATAAATTATATTAATAATAATTAAAATCCTTTTTTTTGTATTAATATAATTTTTAAAAGATTTTTGAATAATTTTTCTTAATTTATCAACTACTGGTATATAATATAAATTATAGATTTGGAGAATTAATGAATAAAAATCAGTATTTAATAAATTATAAGAATCATAATTTGGATTTTCAAATAAAGAAGTTTCTAATTGATATAAGATTTTTTCAATATTTTTTAATAAAACAATTTTTGTTGCATCAGTGCTATTTAAAATAGAAGTAAGAACATTATTATTTTTACATTCTTGATAATTTTTTGTGTTTTTATCATATAAACTATAACAATTATCTTTCATATATCCATTATAATAAAAATCTTCATAAACAGAAAATTTAGATAAAGCATTATATAATTTAGATTTAAATTCAGAATTTAAAATCTTAGAAAAATTTAAATCTTTTGTTATATTACATTTATTAATTCTACATTTCATATCAAAAACAGCAGCTGAAGAATATAAAAAATTTTCAAATAAATAAGTATTTGCATATATTAATAAACAAACAGAATTTATTATATTTGGTGGTATAAGATATAAAGGAATTAAAAATCCTATTAATACTAGTAATACTAATACATAATGATAAGTTAGTTCTTTAGAAATTTTTATTTTTTTATGTTTTTTTGCATCAAAAGAAAAATCATTTGTTATACTTGTTTTTTCTTTTAATTTTTGCTTTGTATTTTGATTCTCATTTTCTGCTGTATTTGATTTAATACTTTCATTTATTTTTCCTTTTTTATCTTCTTCATCAAGATTATAAAGTTTACATAATTTTTTTTTATAAAATGTTTTAAAAGTCATTATTTGTTTTAATATATCATCAATTTTATCTTGTGAAATTTTAACAACTTTTTCAATTCCTTCACCTAAATGATTATTAGTAAAATAAAAAAAACAATAATAAATAATAAGAAGAGTTACTGAAAAAATAAAATTAAAAATAATAATTAACTGAATTTTATTTTTTGTATTTTTACTATACTCAATAAAATTATCAATTATATATTCCATAAAAGAAAAAAGAATAGGTAAAAGAGTATTATATGATTGTTCAATAGACATATAATTGCAATATAAAATTTCATAATAATTTATTTGATAATAATCAATAACTGATTCAGTTCCATTTGCAATTATTTCTGCATAAGTTAAATTTAAAATTGGACTTTGTACAATAGAAAAAGCATTTACTAAAGCTTGTTCTATTAAAATTAAATAATATTCATTATCTTGAAATGGCATTTCTAATGGATAATTTATTGGTACTTTTAACCAAATTTGTTTTTGATATTTTCCAATATATTTATGAATATTTTTTACTATTTCATTCATTTCAATTGAAGCTTCTTCATACATTAATATTGTTTGATTTCTACAATAAGAAAAATATTCTATTTCTGATAAAAAAAAAGTTATTGTATAATTTAAATTTTGTCTTTTAATTGTAAATATTGTTCTCATATCAATAATATTATTTATAATTTGAATTAATCTTAATTCTAAAAGAAATATTGAAGTATTATAATTATTTACATGTTTTAATTTTGAAAAAGTACAAAAAAATGTCCATATATAAAGAAAAATAAATATAATACTTGAACAAAAAAAAATAACAGGAATCAATCTAATATATTTCAAAGAAAAATAATTAGAAATACCATTATTTAAATTATTTTTTATTTCTTGAATTTTACTCAATTTTGATAAATCAGAATTATATCCTGTAGCAGAAGTCTGAGAAGCATTTTCATCATCTGCAATAATATTTTGTTGGGCGCCATGTACTCTACTAAATGATTTAATATCATTTAAATATTCTTCATATAATTTATTTAATTCCTCATTTTGTTTTGAAATTTTATTAAAATTTATAATATTTGAAAAAAAAAATTCTTTTTCTTCAATATTTATTTCTTTTAATTGTTTTAAACTATCAATTTTTTCTTTTAATAATTTATTTCCTGCTTCTGCATTTTGAATATTCTTTTCATCATCAGAATCAGAACTTACAATATTATTTTTATTATCAATACATCTTATAATATAAGCATATGAATTATCTCCATAAAGATATTTTTTAAAAGTAAAATTAAATTTAATAACATTACATTCAGGGTCATTTGTATCATCATCCATTAACTTTTCTAAATCATTATATCTTTCAAATATGAATAAATTTTTATATTGTTTTAATTTATTTTCAAAAGTATAATTTTCATCTTGATTATTATCATCATGTGATGGTGTAGTATTATTATTATCTGTTATTATATTTGGTGTATTATGATTTGTTTGTAATATTCCTGGTGTTTCACAATATTTTTTTGTTATTGTTTTTGTTACTTTTTGAATTGAATCTTTTACTAAATTAAAATTTACTATTTTTTTTCCTGTTGCTTTACAATGAAGTAAATTTGATTTTTCTTCATTATCACTTTCTGAACTTGAATCATTACAATTAATATTTATTGTTTTTTCTTTATGATAACTAAAATATGAATAATCTAATATAAATTTTGGTATTTTTATTTCGTATTCTAATTCTATATTTTCATTTATTTCTATATTTTCATTTTTTTCTTGTTCAGAAATTTCTTTTTCTTTTTCATTCATTAAATACTCTTCAAAACTTTCTTTATCACTTATTATTTGTGATGATGTATTATTATTTATTGTTGTTGTTAATGGTAATATTTTTTTTTTATTACCTTTTAAAAATATTTTATAAAAGTTAATAAATTGTTTACAAATAGCATAAAAAGGAATATTATTTTCATTAAAAATATTTTGATTAACAATTTTAAATTTATTAAATAATTTCTGACTCATTCCTTGAATATTAAATTTTGAATCTAAAAATATAATATCATCAATTTTTTCATGTGTCAATAATGCAATATATAAAATATTATGATTTAAAATAGGAAATAATTTAACATTTTTTTCCATTAACATCATAGCATTTTTTCTATCAAGAGCAAAAATTTTTCTTCCTTTTACATCTAAAAATTTCTTTTCTCCAACTTCATAAAAATTTCTCATAAATTTATAATGTTCATTTTTAAATAAGTTTGGCATTAATTCAGTAACATTCATTCCTCTCATTTTAGAAGAATTATATTTAAAAATTAAACCAAATTCATTATTTGCTTTTAAAATTATTCCTTCTTTTCCTTTATCTCCATTTACTAAAACAATTCCAGTATCATTTTTAAATAAAATATTATAATAATTTAATTTAATATTTTCTGCTGAATTTTCTATTTTTCTTTGAATGCTTTCTAATTCTCTTTTAGATAAATTATCATCATTTATTGTTCCTACGTAATCTAAATAAAATAAAAATAAATCATTTACTCCTGAATAAATTGAAAAAAGTTCTTTCCATAATTTTTTAACTTTTAATTTTGCTTCATGTATTTTTTCTACTGTTTTAAAAACATCATTAAAATTTATTTCTGATTCACTTTGATTTGTTTTTAAATAATAACTCCAAAATTCAAAACACAAATCTAAATCATCAAATATTTCTTTAACAAATTTATTGCCATAATATTCATATTTATAATATAAAGAAGTATTTAAATCTTCTAAAAGAAAACAAGGTTCATTTCTTTTTCTTAATTTTTCAATTAAAAATTTAGAAATATTTATTTTTAATCTTTTCAAAAGAAAATGTTCACTAATAGTTAAATTCATTGCTTTTACTTTTTTATAATAAAAAATACTCATGCAAATATTACCAATTATATTAAGATAATAATAAGATAAATTTATAATTAATTCAGGATTAAAAAAATTAATAGAAACAAAATAACTCATTATTACAACAATAAAATTTCTAAGAAAAACAGAATCTAAAATAAAAGGTTTACTTCTATCACTCCATTCATTAGTTAAAGGTAAATATAATTTTTTTTTATTTTTTGATACACATTCTGGATTTGGACATTCAATAACATGTAATTGTATTATTCCAATTAATAAACTTTTTGCTTCTGCATCATGCTCACATGTTCCTATTAAATTTATCATTGTTTTTAAATAATATAATAAATAATATTTATTTGCTATTTTATGATATGGAGTTGATTTAATTAATTTATCATACAATTTCTTTTTTATATTATAGAATATTGAATATAATAATAATAATGATAAAACAAAAATTAAACCTTTTTCAGATAAGTTTATAAAATAAAAAATAAAAAAATATATTGATTCCCACAAATAAGTAAAATAACAAAAACCCATAAAATTATTTAAAAAATTATGATAATATACCATTTTTGTAAAATAAGTATAAAAAAGAAATGAACTCAATCCTATATTTGTTAAAAAAAAAATTCCATGATGAAATTCATTAATTAAACTTAACATAATTGAATTAATTAATATAATAAAAAATTGAAGATTATAAATATTACATGACATTCCTGCCATTGGAGATGTTGATAAATAAAATGATTCAATATAAAAAAAATTCATTAATAATGTAAATAGTATTAAATAAACTGCATTAATAAATGAAAAAAAAAAATATAAAAAGTTATCAAATGGATTACATTTTAAATCTTTTATATATCTATTATATTCTCTATCAATACAAATTAAAAAAGTAAAAAAATCAAATACTACTGTAGCTAAAAAATAATAATTTATTTTTATCATATTATTCAAAAGAAAATAATTATTATTAAATGTGGAATTAAATGTTGTTTTTTTTAACATATGAATAAAAAATAAAGTGAAAAAGCATAAATATATTGTCACAATCAAAATTGTAAATTCATAATTTTCTCGTTTATAAAATAATAAGTCTTTAAATCTTAGAATTTGATAAATATAATTTAATATTGAATCTGATATATTATTATCTATATCTAATACATGAACTTCTTCTGAAAAAAAAATTGAAATAAATTGTAAAGAATATATAAAATAAAATAATATAGTTTCAAAAGTAGTCATTGCTTGATTTTGAACTAATAAATTCA
>JAEEGK010015294.1_pt1 | contig 17029 bp, 14 predicted proteins | sample 8958771 | NCBI WGS metagenome assembly JAEEGK01 (sample SAMN16246547, study PRJNA631951) | gut metagenome | biome: gut microbiome; feature: rumen; material: SC-attached | host: Bos | place: Iran: Karaj | collected 2018-10 | reverse complement strand
CAGCAACTCGTCGTATCCCTCATTGGCAGTGCACCCCATCTCAATCGCGAGTACAAAGGTACTAAAAATATAGATGCGATGCAAGCATTTCCGGATTTTATTTTCAATTTATTTTAAATGTTAAATTGTAAAGAATAATAACTTTCGTTTTGATGACCTAACATCCTAACAACCTAACGTCCTCACATTTGTGTTTGTGCAATTGAGAAAACTAACAAGAATCTTCTATATTAATTTTATATATATTATAATATATATAAAATATAGATATGTATAATAGTCCAGTTAGGCTAACATGCGGAATTCCTAAAGTGAGTACGTTAGGTCGTTAGGTTGTTAGATGTCAGTTGAAAAAATCTCCTGAAGTTTTGCAGTTTCATTTTATTTCACTATCTTTGCAATCAAATATACTAACCTGTGAGCATCGGAAGCGCGTGCTATTGACGATGTAGAGTGTGTATGACAAGTGTCGAACTGGATATGATACAGACTGCAGGCATAGGGTCGTTGGCCCTGCTTGTCGGTATGTTTTTAACGAAGAAACTGGATTTTCTCCGAAGATTCTGTGTGCCCTCGCCCGTTAGTGGTGGTATCATTTTTTCGTTGCTGTCACTAATGCTGTATGGCTGGTTCCATATTGAGATGTCGTTTGATGGTGCATTGAAGGATGTCTTTATGTTGGCATTCTTTACCTGCGTAGGTTTTCAAAGCGATCTTAAAGTATTAAAGCAGGGTGGCAAACTTCTGCTGATCATGCTTGCCCTGTTGGTGGTCATCATTGCTTTGCAGAATTTGCTGCCGTTGGGCATTGCCCGACTCTTGGGTATTGACCCCTTGGTCGGTTTGGCGGCAGGCAGCGCATCAATGACCGGTGGACATGGGACTGCTGCGGGATTTGCGGGAATCTTTGAGGAGATGGGACTACAGGGTGCTGCGACGATAGGTATGGCTGCTGCTACTTTTGGCTTGGTTGCCGGTTCCTTGATAGGTGGTCCGTTGGCAGAGCGACTTGTTCGCACGAAACTGACCCGTGAGGAAGTATTTCCACAAAAGGAAGAGAATGGTCCTGAAATGTCGGGTGCCAAGAGCGATGAAACGCAATCGGCAAATCGTACCAGTCAAGTTCCAGCAAACACTCAGGGACTTCAGCAGTATGCAAAGGCTATTTATAGCATCCTGCTAGTCATGGGCGGTGGTACCCTGATGAGTTGGCTGTTGGCAAAGACAGGTGTCACGTTTCCGACCTATTTCGGTTCCCTGATTTTGGCTGCTATCGCTCGTAATGTTATCGGATTTGTCAAATACAAGGAAGACGGCAAATGGGTGAAAGCCGAACAGCTTCTTGATATAGAACACATTATTGGGGTGGGGAACTTCTGCCTGTATATGTTCCTCGGTATGGCCATGGTGTCGCTAAAACTTTGGGAACTTCAGAGCCTTGCCCTTCCGTTGGTTGTCATATTGATATGTCAGGCAGTCATCATGGCACTGTTTGCATACTTTGCAGCATTCCCCTTGTTGGGTCGAAATTACGATGCTGCCGTCCTGTGTGCAGGAATGTGTGGCTTCGGGCTTGGTGCAACGCCCAATGCGATGGCCAACATGAGTGCCGTGTGCTATAAATACCGTCATACGGTCAAGCCCTTCCTTATTGTTCCCATTATTGGCGCCATGTTTGCCGATTTGATCAATACGGGAATGATAACCTTCTTCCTGAATATCCTGAAGTGATACGGGTGGAATTTTAACACTTGAGAAAAAACCGAAAATAATTTCGGCTAACACTTGTTTTGTACAGATATTTTTCGTATCTTTGCATTGTTTTTAGAAATAGAGCTACTGAAACAATGAAAAGACTGACAACAATCGTATTGATAGCCCTGCTGATGCAGGTTGTAGGCGCCCAGGCACAGAGCGTCCGCGAGGCCGTGCTGTTGGATAAGGGGTGGAAATTTGCGTTTGGTAATGCTGCCGACCCGAAGAAGGACTTTGGCTGTGGCACGGAGTATTTCAACTACCTGACGAAGGCCAACTCCATCCATAATGAAGGCCCTTATGCGCAGAAGTTTGACGACTCGACGTGGCAGGACGTGCAACTGCCCCATGACTGGGTGACGACGCTGCCATACGCTTGGGATGCCAGTCATTCGCACGGCTATAAGACGGTAGGGTGGAAGTATCCGGAGACCAGTGTGGGCTGGTATCGCAAGACATTGACCATCCCTGCTGACGACCTTGGCAAGCGCCTTGTGTTACGCTTCGACGGTATCTTCCGCAATGCACGTGTGTGGTTCAATGGCTTCTATATGGGTACTGAGTCCAGCGGTTATGCAACGCAGGTGTACGACATCACACCCTATGTGAAATACGGTGAGCAGAACCTTATTTGCGTACGTGCCGATGCTACGCTGGAGGAAGGCTGGTTCTACGAAGGCGCAGGTATCTATCGCGACGTGTGGCTGGAGAAAATGGCTGAGGTCAGTGTAGCACCCTTCGGTACGTTCATCTATGCCGAATTGCAGCAACCCTATGACCAGGCTGTTGTCCATGTCAAAACGGAGGTAACCAATAGCGGACTGAAGACCCAGCTGTATGAGGTCGAGCAGCGAATGTTGGATGCTGAGGGCAGAGAGGTGTCACACGTCAGTGGATTTATGTATCCATTACTTGCCAAAGAGACACGAGCATGCGACCATCGGATAAAGATTTCCAATCCGCATCTGTGGAGTACTACGGATCCCTATCTGTATAAGGTGGAGACAACGGTGAAGGTGGATGACAAGGTGACGGATGTCTATACGACGACCATCGGTATCCGCGATATCCAGTTTGATGCCGAGAAAGGTTTCCTGTTGAATGGAAAGCCGCTAAAGTTGAAGGGTGTCAATATGCATCAGGACCATGCAGGTGTGGGCGCAGCCATTCCCGATGCCCTGCAGGCGTGGCGTATCAAGCAACTGAAAGCCATGGGCTGTAACGCCTATCGTGCCTCGCATAATCCGATGACTCCCGCCGTGCTGGATATCTGTGACCGCGAGGGTATGCTGGTCATTGACGAGAACAGACTGATGGGTATCAATGACGAACACCTGCGACTACTGGAACGTATGATCAAGCGCGACCGCAACCACCCCTGCATCATTCTGTGGAGCGACGGTAATGAGGAGTGGGGCCTGGAGAACAGCATTCAGGGAACGCGTCTGGCGGAGGCGATGCGCGAATACACCCGTCTCTATGACCCCACACGACCCAGTACGGTGGCGAATGCTGGTGGTACAGAACTGATAAAAGGTCTTGATGTGGTGGGCTTCAACTACATCGTACAGAATGATGTGGACAATCGCAAGAAGAACAATCCCTCGTGGAAGATTGTAGGTACTGAGGAAACCAGCGGTTGTGGCACACGAGGCTGGTATTTCAAGGACGAGAACTGCAAAGGATGCATGGTCAGTCTGAATCGTACCAACGAACAAAACTACGAGAACATCATTGAACGTGGTTGGAAGTTCTATGATGAGCGTCCATGGGCGGCAGGACTGTTCTATTGGACGGGTTTTGACTATCGTGGCGAACCCAATCCACTGTCGTATCCTGCCCATGAATCGGAATTCGGTATCCTGGACTACTGCGGATTCTGGAAAGACGAGGCGTGGTATCTGAAGGCGTGGTGGACCAACGAACCTGTGCTACATATCTTCCCCCACTGGAACCTGCAGGGACATGAAGGCGAGGAAGTAGAACTTTGGGCGTATAGCAACTGCGACGAGGTGGAACTGGTGGTCAATGGTAAGAAGCTTGGTCGTCAGCCGATGCCTAAGAACGGTCACCTGAAATGGAAGGCGATATACCAGCCTGGCAAGGTGGTAGCCTATGGTTATAAGAACGGCAAGCGCACGCTGACGCAGGTGATAGAGACCACGAAACCTGCCTACAAACTGGTGCTGAAGAGCGATCGTCAGGAGCTGACGGCCGATGGGCGCGATGTAGCCATCATCACCGTGGAGGTGCAAGACCAGAAAGGGCGCGTCGTACCTGATGCCTGTCCTCTGTTGAATCTCTCGTTGGAGGGTGATGGCCGTATTCTGGGCGTGGGCAATGGCGACCCAATGTATCTGGGAGCAGACCATCCGAAGGAACTAAACTGCAAGGCGTTTGCTATTCCTGCCTTCAATGGTTTGGCACAGGTTATTGTGCAGAGCGGCGAGATGCCGTCGACGATGACACTGCGTTGCCAGAGTGAAAAACTGCAAACGGGGAGTATCAATATCGTAGAAAGAAAATAGCAAATAAATTTGCATTTTTCCTTGTTTCTTAGTACCTTTGCACCCTCATTTAAAATTAGTAAGGTGAATCAGGAAATAGAACGCAGGCGAACATTCGCCATTATCTCGCACCCAGACGCTGGTAAGACTACGCTGACAGAGAAGTTTCTGTTGTTTGGTGGTCAGATCCAGGTGGCTGGTGCAGTGAAGAACAACAAGATTAAGAAGACCGCTACTTCCGACTGGATGGATATTGAGAAGCAGCGTGGTATTTCAGTGTCGACGTCCGTGATGGAGTTCGACTATATGCCCGAAGGGTCGGACGTTGAATATAAAGTTAACATCCTCGATACCCCAGGTCACCAGGACTTTGCCGAGGATACGTACCGTACGTTGACGGCCGTCGATTCTGCTATTATCGTGGTGGACGGTGCCAAGGGTGTAGAGACACAGACGCGTAAGTTGATGAACGTGTGCCGTATGAGGAATACGCCCGTCATCATCTTTATCAACAAGATGGACCGCGAAGGTCGTGACCCCTTCGACCTGCTGGACGAGTTAGAGCAGGAACTGGAAATCAAGGTGCGCCCGTTGTCGTGGCCTATCAATCAGGGTGCGAAGTTCAAGGGTGTGTACAATATCTACGAGAATAAGCTTGACCTGTTTACGCCTGACAAGCAGCGCGTGACAGAGAAAGTGGAAGTGGAGCTCAGTTCCTCCGAGCTTGACAAGCGCGTCGGGGAACAGGACGCCGCCAAGCTCCGCGAAGACCTGGAACTGGTAGACGGCGTGTACCCTGAATTCGAAGTAGAGACATACCGCTCTGCTGAGGTGGCTCCCGTGTTCTTTGGTTCGGCACTGAACAATTTCGGTGTGCAGGAACTGCTGAACTGTTTCGTAGAGATTGCCCCCAGCCCCAAGCCTACGAAGGCTGAAGAGCGCGACGTACAACCCGACGAACAGAAATTTACGGGTTTCATCTTCAAGATTACCGCCAATATCGACCCCAACCACCGCTCGTGTATCGCCTTCTGTAAGGTGTGCAGCGGTAAGTTCCAGCGCAACCAGCCCTATCTGCATGTGCGTCAGGGAAAGACGTTGCGCTTCTCCAGTCCTACGCAGTTTATGGCACAGCGCAAGAGTACCATTGACGAGGCATGGCCTGGCGATATCGTGGGTCTGCCCGATACGGGTGGTATGTTCAAGATTGGTGATACCATCACCGAGGGCGAACAGCTCCACTTCCGTGGTCTGCCTTCGTTCTCGCCCGAGTTGTTCAAGTATATCGAGAACGACGACCCCATGAAGTCGAAGCAGTTGCAGAAAGGTATTGACCAGTTGATGGACGAGGGTGTCGCCCAGTTGTTCGTCAACCAGTTTAACAACCGCAAGATCATTGGTACCGTGGGTCAGTTGCAGTTCGAGGTTATCCAGTATCGTTTGGAGAACGAATATAATGCCAAGTGTCGCTGGGAACCCGTACACCTGTACAAGGCGTGCTGGATAGAGAGTGACGACGAGAAAGAACTGGAGAACTTCAAGAAGCGCAAGTACCAGTATATGGCGAAGGATAAGGAGGGTAGGGATGTGTTCCTGGCCGACTCCGGCTATGTGCTCTCGATGGCACAACAGGACTTCGAGCACATCAAGTTCCACTTTACATCAGAATTTTAGCAGTGGACTAACACGGACTTTTACGGATTATTTTATGACAAGAGAAGAAGATATTAAGAAGGCAGTAGAAGTGTTGAGAAAGGGTGGAATCATCCTCTATCCGACAGACACCGTGTGGGGCATTGGTTGTGATGCGACGAATGCAGAGGCTGTGAAGCGCGTGTATGACATCAAGCAGCGCGACGACTCAAAAGCCCTTATCTGCCTGGTGGATAGCGATGCCCGTATGCAGCGTTATTTCCGTAATGTACCCGATGTCGCCTGGCAGCTTATCGACAGTCTGAAAGAGGCTGAAAATGCTAAGCCAACAACACTGATTCTGGATGGTGCCATCAACCTTGCTCCAAACCTGATTGCTGAGGACGGCAGCTTGGGCATTCGCATTACCAACGAGCCCTTCTCCAAGGAACTCTGCTATCGTTTCCAGAAGGCACTGGTTAGCACTTCTGCCAACATCAGTGGCGAACCCGCTGCACAGAACTACTGCGACATAGACCCGCGCATCATCGAGCAGGTGGACTACGTCTGCTGGAGCCGTCGTCAGGAGCATAAGCCCCATACGCCCAGCAGCATCATCCGACTGAGAGAAGATGGCGAAGTAACGATTATCCGTCCATAGAATCATCATCATGAATCGCGACACAGAAAACAGACCACAGTGGCTGCAGCGCTTGCACGACTGGCGCGTGGCGAATGTCAGTGACAAGATGTTCTTGCTTATCCTGGCATTCCTGGTGGGTGTGTTGTCTGCTGTTGCTGCCTTTGTGCTACACGGACTCATCAACACCATCGTGGCGCTGTTGACGGGTCGTTTCCATGCTGACACCTACAACTGGCTCTATCTGGTTTATCCTGTGGTGGGTATCTGGCTGACGTCGTTGTTTGTGCGCTATGTGGTCAGAGACAATATCTCGCATGGTATTACGCGCATCCTCTATGCCATCTCATCGAATCGTTCCCGACTGAAAGGACATAATACGTGGTCGAGTGTCATTGCCTCGGCTATCACCATCGGTTTCGGTGGTTCGGTGGGTGCCGAGGCACCTATCGTACTGACGGGTTCAGCCATCGGCTCTAACTTGGGACAGCTGTTCCGACTGGACAACAAAACACTGATGACACTCGTCGGCTGTGGTGCTGCTGGTGCTATAGCGGGCATCTTCAAGGCCCCGATAGCAGGACTGGTATTCACGCTGGAGGTGCTAATGATTGACATGACGATGTCGGCCCTGTTGCCCATCCTCGTGTCGTGTGTGACAGCCACCTGTTTTACCTATCTGTTTAGTGGCAATGCGGTACTCTTCTCGTTCCACTTGGATTCCGACTGGACGGTAGAGCGTGTGCCTGCCAGTATCCTGCTGGGAATTACGTGTGGCCTTGTCTCGCTGTACTTTATCCGTACAATGAATGCTTGTGAGGATTTGTTTGCTCGTTTTAAGAACAAACCCTATATCAAACTGCTCATTGGTGGTGCTATTTTGAGCACACTTATCTTCCTCTTCCCGTCGCTCTATGGTGAGGGCTATCACAGCATCAACCTCTTGCTGAATGGAAAGACGGAGGCTGACTGGAACCAGATACTTGATGGTTCGCTGTTCTACGGACATAGTGAGTTCATTATTCTCTACCTCGCCCTCGTCCTCTTTACGAAAGTCTTTGCGACGAGTGCGACAAACGGTGGTGGTGGCTGTGGTGGTACGTTTGCCCCCTCGCTGTTCATTGGTTGCTTTACGGGTTTCCTGTTCTCCAGACTGTGGAACATGCACCAGATAGGTGTCTATGTGCCAGAGAAGAATTTTGCCCTGCTGGGAATGGCTGGCGTGATGTCGGGTGTGATGCATGCACCATTGACAGGTATCTTCCTCATTGCTGAGATTACCAGTGGTTACAACCTCTTTATGCCACTGATGATAGTCTCTGTGTCAGCCTATCTCACCATCAACATCTTTGAACCTCACAGCATCTATGGCATGCGTCTGGCCAAGCAGGGACGATTGGTGACCCACCATACCGACCATGCTGTGCTGACGCTGATGAGTCTGGACTCTGTCATTGATCGTGACTATCAGGGTGTGGATGCTGATATGGAGTTGGGCCAGATGGTGCATAAAATCAGTCGTTCGCATACGGACGTGCTGCCTGTCACCGATGCTGCAGGAACGCTGTTGGGCGAGATAGACATCCGTAAGATTCGTCATGTGGTGTTCCGTACCGAATTGTATCACCATTTCAAGGCTCATCAGCTGATGGTGGAGCCTGCTGCTGTGCTGGCTGATGGTACACCGATGACGGAGGTTATGAAGACCTTTGAACGTACGCAGGCCGACTGGTTGCCTGTGCTCGACGAAGATAACCATCTGAAGGGTTACATCTCGCGTAAGCGTATGTACACGATGTATCGTAAGATGGTGCACGACTTTAGTCAAGAGTAATCAATGATCGTAATAACGACGTTATAACGTAGTACCGATATGACGAAAAAAGACCTTAGAATTGTTTTTATGGGAACACCGGAGTTTGCTGTAGAGACGCTGCAGGCACTGGTGGAGAATGATTATAATGTGGTGGCAGTGGTGACACAGCCAGACAAACCAGTAGGCAGACACCAGACGGAGATGCAACCCTCGCAGGTGAAGCAGTATGCGGTGGCTCACGGTTTACCCGTGCTACAACCTGAGAAGATGAAGGACCCTGAGTTCATCGAGCAGCTGCGCTCGTACAATGCCAATCTGCAGGTGGTGGTCGCTTTCCGCATGTTGCCAGAGGTGGTGTGGGCAATGCCTGAATACGGCACGTTCAATGTCCATGCTGCTCTGTTGCCCCAGTATCGTGGTGCTGCTCCCATCAACTGGGCAGTTATCAATGGTGAGACGGAGACGGGTGTGACGACCTTCTTCCTGGACCACGACATTGATACAGGTCGCATCATCCTGAAGAAACCCTTCGCCATTCCTGACGATGCTGATGTGGAGTATGTCTATGATGGGCTGATGCACCTCGGTGCCCAGATTTGTCTGGAAACCCTCGAAGCCATCATCGCTGCTGATGGCCATCCTGCCAGCATTCCCCAAGATGATTCTCAATTCTCAATTCTCAATTCTCAATTAAAGCCCGCCCCCAAAATCTTCAAGGAAACCTGTGAAATCGACTGGACGAAGAATGCCAAGCAGGTCTATGACTTTGTTCGTGGACTGAGTCCTTATCCAGGTGCTTGGACGACACTGGTAGGCAACGACAAGGAGAGTGTCCTGAAGATTTACAAGACCCGTAAGACAGGAAGTGCTACTGGTCAGAAGCCAGGAACCATCCGCGTCGAACAGAAGGCTCTGCAGGTGGCTGCAGGTGACGAATGGCTGGAAATAGTGGAGCTTCAGATGGCTGGTAAGAAGCGCATGACAGCCCGTGATTTCTTGAACGGAATGAAGATTGAAAATTTTTTTGTACGTTGAGATAATAAATAGGTATAGCTGTGCGTTTCACTAATAGAAACTCAAATACAGAATGCCTATGCAACATTTTACACAAAACGAATTCCAACCACATCCATCCACCATTCTGTTTATCAAACAGTTTGCGAGAATGTGTAACACTAAGAAGACTCAGACAAATGGCTACAATGGTTTCTCCGTCGCTGCTTGCAGCTGACTTCCTACATCTCGATGAGGAGATGGACATGATTAATCGCAGTGAGGCCGACTGGCTTCATCTGGATGTGATGGATGGTGTCTTCGTACCCAACATCTCGTTTGGCTTTCCTGTTCTGGAGGCTGTTGCCAAGAAGTGCAAGAAACCGTTGGACGTGCACTACATGATTGTGCACCCTGAGCACTACATCCAACAGACTGCGAAGTTGGGAGCGATGATGATGAACGTACACTACGAAGCTTGCACGCACCTGCATCGTACCATTCAGGAAATTCACCAGGCTGGTATGAAGGCTGCAGTGACGCTCAATCCTGCTACACCTGTCTCTGTTCTGGAGGATATCATCTGCGATGTCAATATGGTACTGCTGATGAGTGTCAATCCTGGCTTTGGTGGTCAGACCTTCATTGAGAATACCATCAAGAAGGTGCGCCAATTGCGCCAGTTGATTACTGAAAGCGGTTCGAAAGCGCTGATAGAGATTGATGGTGGTGTACAGCAAGAAACAGCACCACGCCTCGTCGAAGCGGGTGCCGATGTATTGGTCGCTGGCAGCTATGTGTTCCATAGCCCCACACCAGAGAAGACTATCCACGAATTGCGTATTCTCTAGGCGGTCTAGTATTTCTAGTCCGTCTAGAGTTCCATACTTAGTTGGAGATGATGGCTCTTGGCCATGCGTCGCATATTGATGAGGGCGTAGCGCATACGTCCCAGTGAGGTGTTGATGCTCACACCTGTCATCTCAGCAATCTCCTTGAACGACAAGTCCTGATAGTAGCGCATGTAGACGACCTCGCGTTGGGGGGCAGGTAAGGCGTCCATCAGGTGACGTACGTCGTCCATCACTTGAGTGTTGACGTATTCGTTCTCGCGGTTCAGGTCCATCACCTGGCTACCACTCAACTTGTTCAGGTCGTTATCTTCCGATGGTTCTACGATGTGTGCAGAGCGCTGCTGGCGATAGGTGTCCATGATGATGTTGTGGGCAATGCGCGTCAGCCAGAAAGCAAACTTACCAGAATCGGTGTACTTGCCTTCCTGCAACTTTGTGATTACTTTGACAAAGGTCTCTTGGAATACATCGTTGGCTAATTCGGGGTCGCGAACCACGAACATGATATACGAGAAGAGTTTTTGCTGATTACGAGCTAATAACTCATCGAATGCCTTGTTGTCTCCGTCTATGTAAAGTAGTGCCAACGCTTCGTCGGTACAACTTGCATAATTCTTCATATTGTTACTTCTATTGGTTATGAAGTAGAGCTTTTTCGATAGGCAGAATTGTTTAAGTTATTAACTATTTTTTATGTTTTACCGCTGCAAAAGTAAGCAAAATTATCATTCTTGCAAAATTTTTCACGAAAAAAATGCCATTTTTCACGAAAAAAGTGTACCTTTGTAGATAGTTTTACTAAATATACTACTAAAAAGTTATGATAAAGTTGTTTGTGCCAGGCCGTCTGTGCCTCTTCGGTGAACATACTGACTGGGCAGGTCACTATCGTACGATGAATGCTGACATCTTGCCAGGTGCCTCTATTGTGACGGGTATTGAGCAGGGTATCTATGCTGAGGTGGAGAAATCGCCCGTCTTCGAGATGTGTAGTGATGCGCCTGAGATTAAGGAAGTGTGGAGTGATTTCTCGTGTAAGATGAGCGAGACGGAGTTGAAGACTGTCGCTAAGTCGGGGTCGTTCTTCAGCTATTGTGCTGGTGTGGCCAGCTATATGCTGGAATGGTACAAGGTGGGTGGTGTGCGCATCCGCATTACGGATATGACGCTCCCCATGAAGAGTGGTCTGTCGTCGAGTGCTGCCATCTGTGTCCTCGTAGCGCGCGCGTTCAATCAATTATATAAGTTGAACCTCAATACGCTGGGTGAGATGAACATCGCCTATCTGGGTGAGTTGCGTACCTCCAGTCGTTGTGGTCGTCTGGATCAGGCCTGTGCCTTTGGCGTGAAACCCAATCTGATGACCTTCGATGGTGATGAGATTGAAGTCAAGGCGCTGAATGTGAAGAAGACACTCTACTGGGTCTTTGCCGACTTGTGTGCTGAGAAGAACACCATCAAGATTCTGTCAGACCTGAACAAGTCCTATCCTTTTGCTACGACAGAGGCTGAGCAGAACCTCCATAAAGCACTGGGAGAGTGGAACCATGAGAATGTCGGTCGCGCCATCCGCTATATGGCTGAGGGCAACGCACAGGCACTGGGTCAGCTGATGACGGAGTCTGAGGAACAGTTCGACCAGTATGTAGCCCCCATGTCGTCTGCCTTGTGGGCTCCTAAACTGCATGAGACATTACGTGACCCGAATATCCAGCCGTTGGTCTATGGTGGTAAAGGTGTGGGCTCTCATGGTGATGGTTCTGTGCAGTTCCTGGCTCGTAATGCTGAGGCCCAGCAACAACTCATCGATTACCTCAATGCCAAGGGTATGCGTGCCTATGCCTTGACGCTGCACCCTGTCCATACGGTGCGCAAGGCCATCATCCCTGTAGCAGGTTTCGGAACGCGTCTCTATCCATCTACACGTATTATGAAGAAGGATTTCTTCCCGATACCTTGTCCAGACGGTATGGTGCGTCCTGTCATCCTTATCTTATTGGAGGAACTGGTCAAGAGTGGTGTCGAGGAAATCTGTCTGGTGCTGGGTTCTGAAGAGGAACGTAAGATTTATAAGGAGTTCTTTGAACGTCCGTTGTCTGATGAACACCTGCACAAACTCAATGCCGAGGCTCAGGAGTATGAGAATCGTATCCTGGACATTGGTAAACGCCTGCGCTACGTCTATCAGCGCGAGAAACGAGGCTTCGGTCATGCTGTCTATCAGGCTGCTGAGTTTGCTGGCAACGAACCTGTGCTATTGCTCTTGGGCGACACGCTCTATCGCTCGACGACCAACAAGCCCTGTGCCCTGCAGATGATTGAGGAGTACGAGCGCTATAACCAACTGTTGGTCAGCATCCATAGCGTTCCACTGGTAGATGTAAGTAATTATGGTATCCTCAGTGGTGTCTGGGAGGACAAGGAACGCACTGTCCTGAATGTCTCTGTGATGCACGAGAAACCGAAGGCCAGTTATGCAGAGGATTTCTTGGGTGTGCGCAATGCTGATGGACAGAAAGAGTACTACAGCGTTTTTGGTCAGTATATCCTGACACCAGAGGTCTTTGCACAGTTAGCCAGCGATATTGCTCAGGCTGACGAGGCAGGAGATACCACCAAGGAGATAGAACTGACTGCAGCCTTAGAGGCCGTTCGCCAACAGAGTGGTATGATGGGTGTGCGCCTCAATGGTACCATGTACGACATGGGTAACCCCAAGGCGCTCCGTCGCTGCATCCAGGAATTCGCAGGATAAAAAGAAAAGGAATGCACTCGCATTCCTTTTTCTTTATCTTCATGTTTCCTTATTTCTCTTCTGCACGGCGCAGCAGATATTTCCCGTAGTCGTTCTTGGCCATGGGCTCTGCCAACTTGCGGAGCTGCTCGCGGTCTATCCAGCCACGCTTGTAGGCAATCTCCTCCAAACAAGCCACTTTCAGACCCTGACGCTTCTCAATGACCTCAATAAATGTGGAGGCTTCTGACAGTGAGTCGTGTGTGCCAGTATCTAACCATGCAAAGCCTCTCTGCAAGGTCTGTACCAGCAGGTTCTTATCCTCCAGATAGCGTTGGTTAACGGTGGTAATCTCCAGTTCACCACGTGCTGAAGGTTTGATGGTTTTGGCAATATTGACCACGCTATTGGGGTAGAAATACAATCCCACGACAGCATAGTTGCTCTTGGGTTTCAGAGGCTTCTCTTCGATGGAGAGGCAGTTGCCGTCTTTGTCAAATTCAGCCACGCCATAACGCTCAGGGTCGTTCACATAGTATCCGAAAACGGTTGCCTGACCTTTCTCCTCTGCATTGGCAACAGCTTGTTTCAGCATACCTGTAAAGCCACTGCCATAGAAGATGTTATCGCCCAAGACGAGGCAGGCACAGTCGTCGCCAATAAACTTCTCACCAATAATGAAGGCCTGTGCCAGTCCATCAGGAGAGGGCTGTTCGGCATACTCGAAACGTACACCCAAGTCACTTCCGTCACCCAGCAGACGCTTGAAGGCGGGCAGGTCGTAAGGCGTCGAGATGATGAGAATCTCGCGGATGCCAGCCAACATCAGTGTCGAGATGGGGTAGTAGATCATAGGTTTGTCGAAGATGGGCAACATCTGTTTCGATACTCCTTTTGTGATGGGGTAGAGGCGTGTTCCACTGCCTCCTGCTAATACGATACCTTTCATAGTTTTTCAATATTTGGCGACAAATATACGAAATAATTCATAATTCATAATGCATAATTCATATTTTTTTGTAATTTTGCATCCGATTTAATTGAAATTTTAAGATAATGAGTTTTATAAGTAGATTATTCGGAAAGAAAGAGGAGGAACAGAAGGTCGGTGGCATGGAGGATTTCATGACACTGATACGCGTATATTTCCAGGCTGTGATGGCAGCAGACTTGGGTATTACCAATTTGGCAGCACTGCCCGACTTGCGTACTTTCAAGGCCACGCTGAAGGTTCCCACACAGAACAACAAACTGGGACTGGCTGAGAAGACGCGTTGCAAGAAGATGCTCAAGGTACTCTACCAGATGGATGACAACTTCACCAAGGAGATTGAGACCAGCATTCGCAAACGCTGCAAGAAACCACAGGATGTGCAGACCTATATGTATCAGTTCTCTGGTTTCTCTCAGGACCTCTTGATGCTGACAGGCAACCTGATGAAATTCAAACTCCGTCTGCCCAGTTTCTTCAAAGGTGCTATCCGTACGATGACAGAGAAGACTGTTAACGACATCTTTACAAAGAATGACTTTACGGATGCTGCTGTCATGAAGACGGTAGTTGCCATTCGTCAGTACGACCAGAAGTTAGGATTCTCTCAGCAGTGGGTAACTGATTTCGTCTTCCGTGTCGTGATGTTGGCTAAAAAAGAGAAACAGGCGCCAGAGAATTGAGAATTGAGAATTGAGAATTGAGAATTGAGAATTATGGCAAAACCCAATGTAATAGCTGAAAAGAGTGAGGAATTTGCTGTAAGAGTGATTAATCTCTCCAAATATCTCATTGCTGAGAAGAAAGAATATATTATATCTAAACAGATATTTAGAAGTGGTACCAGTATAGGTGCTAATGTGAGCGAAAGTCGTAATGCACAAAGCAAAGAGGATTTCATTAGTAAACTGAATATCGCTTTGAAAGAAGCAGATGAAACTGCTTATTGGCTCCGAATACTGAAACGTACTGAGTTTATCTCTCAAGACCAATTTTCTTCTTTGAATGAAGATGTTCAGGAACTGATTTCTATATTGGTCAGTATCATTAAAACTACAAAAGAAAAATGATGCGCAGCACTAATTCTCAATTCTCAATTCTCAATTCACAATTAAAAAATATTAAAATGGCAGGCAGAATGCTGTCATTTCAATATTTTTACATTACCTTTGTGGAATAAAGTGAGAAAAGTATGACTGCTAACGAGAAAACTTTGGCAACGTTCGAGACCCGTCTCCGTCAGCTCCTGCTTCGTTTTCAGGAACTGAAGAAGGAGAACGGAGAGCTTCGCGTGACGCTCGAAGCCAACCAAAAGACGGTTAAGGAGTTGCAGGAAAAGGTTAATCAGAAGCAGACAGACTATGAAACACTGAAGATGGCCAAGATGATTGAGATTACCGATGGTAACCTGGATGGTGCCAAGGAACGATTGTCGAAGCTTATCCGCGAAGTCAATAAGTGCATTGCAATCCTCAGCGATGAAAACCAGTAACTAAGGAGAAACAAGCCATGGCAGAACAGAATCAGGACAGATTACATATCAGATTGCACGTCTACGACGAAGAGATAGAGGTCGTCATCAAACGCGATGACGAAGAGTACTATCGTGCTGCCGCCAAGCTCATCACCGAGCGCTACAATGCCTATGCACAGGCATATAAGGGTCGCAAGACAGACCATACAATAGCGCTGATGACGCTTATCGACATTGCATTGATGCATCAGAAGGAGCGTGCAAATAATGATACTTCGCCCTATGATAATGTTCTTGCACGATTGACTGCCGAGATTGAAGAAGCCCTTGCTGAGAAGTGAGGAAAGTCAACACGTAGTTTTGAACATTAACACTATATATATACATTATTTATGAACATTATTGTTGCGATTATTGCCATTGCCGCTGCCCTCGTATTGGGTGGCGCCGCTGGCTTCATGATTTTCCGCTTCGTCATCAAGGGAAAATATAATGAGATGGTCGATGCTGCCAAGAAAGAGGCAGAAGTCATCAAAGAGAAGAAACTGCTGGAAGTCAAGGAGAAATTCCTGAACAAGAAGTCTGAGCTGGAGAAGGAGGTGCAACAGCGCAACCAGCACATTCAGCAGAGCGAGAACAAACTGAAACAGCGTGAGATTTCGCTCAACCAGCGTCAAGAGGAACTGGGACGTCGTAAGAACGAACTGGACAACCAGCAGACGCGCATTGACAACGAGAAGAAACTGCTGACCCTCAAGCAGGAGGAGTTGGAGAAGATGCAGTTGCAGGAGCGTGCCAAACTGGAAGAACTCTCTGGACTGAGTGCCGAGGAGGCTAAGGCTCGTCTGGTAGAGTCGCTGAAGGACGAGGCAAAGACCGATGCTCAGGCTTACATCAACGAGATTATGGACGAGGCAAAGCTCAATGCCAATGCCCAGGCCAAGAAGATTGTCATCCAGACCATTCAGCGTGTGGCTACTGAGACCGCTGTTGAAAACTCTGTCAGCGTATTCCATATCGACAACGACGACGTCAAGGGTCGTGTCATTGGTCGTGAGGGTCGTAACATCCGTGCTTTGGAGGCTGCCTGCGGTGTTGAAATCGTCGTCGACGACACTCCTGAGGCCATCGTCATTTCCGCCTTCGACCCCATCCGTCGCGAGACCTGTCGTCTGGCCCTCCACCAGTTGGTGGCCGACGGACGTATCCATCCCGCACGTATCGAGGAGGTCGTTGCCAAGGTGAAGAAACAGTTGGAGAACGAGATTATCGAGACGGGTAAGCGCACCACCATCGACCTTGGTATTCATGGTCTGCACCCTGAACTTATCCGAATCATCGGTAAGATGAAGTATCGTTCCAGCTATGGTCAAAACCTGTTACAGCACGCCCGCGAGACGGCTAACCTCTGTGCCGTGATGGCTGCTGAGCTGGGTCTGAATCCCAAGAAGGCTAAGCGCGCCGGTCTGTTGCACGATATCGGTAAGGTGCCTGACGAGGATACTGACGATCCACACGCTATCTATGGTGCCAAGATTGCCGAGAAATTCAAGGAGAAGCCCGATATCTGCAATGCCATCGGCGCCCACCATGACGAGATGGAGATGCAGACCCTGCTGGCTCCTATCGTACA
>JAEEGK010015291.1_pt1 | contig 17032 bp, 14 predicted proteins | sample 8958771 | NCBI WGS metagenome assembly JAEEGK01 (sample SAMN16246547, study PRJNA631951) | gut metagenome | biome: gut microbiome; feature: rumen; material: SC-attached | host: Bos | place: Iran: Karaj | collected 2018-10 | reverse complement strand
CGGCGACGTGCAGAAGAACATCGTCCACATCGCCTCGCACGACCGTGTGGCCGGCTACCTGGAGCTGAAACGCGCCCGCGTGCGTTACTTCCTCAGCATCAACGGCGACACCCTGCCGCCCAATGCCGTGGAAGGGGAAAAGCGCACCTTCCGCACCATCATGATCGACGGCGAGGAGTTCGAGTTCAGCCAAGGCTTCACCGAGTTGCACACCAAGAGCTATGAGGAGATCCTCGCGGGTCGCGGCTTCGGCATCGAGGATGCACGTCGCTGCATCGACATCGTCTACGAGATCCGCAACGCCACCCCCATCGGCCTCATCGGTGACTACCACCCCCTGGCCAAGCTCCCGCTGAGTGGACACCCCTTCGGCTGGAAGTGATAGGCCCTTCTTTTCGGCAGTCATAGCGGTTCCGCCTCTTCGGAATGAGACGATCCGCTATCCTCTCCCCACCAGAACCATCCTTTTTCCTCGGTAGTCATAGCGGACTCGATCCGCTATCCCCTCCCCACCAGTACCATCCTACCAACAGGCAGTCACTGCGGACCTGATCCGCAGTCTCCTCCCATACAGAGCAGTCCTTTTTCTCCAGCAGTCATAGCGGATTCGATTTACTATCCCCTTCATAAAAGACAATACCCATGTCAAAGCGTGGATACGTTTACATTCTAACCAACAATCACAATACAACCCTATATACCGGTGTCACCAACGACCTTATGCGCAGAACAGCAGAGCACAAGCTTCATATTAATAAGTGTTTCACCAGTAAATACAAGACAGAGAAGTTGGTTTATTATGAAATAATAGAGGGTTTTTATAAAGCCATTCAACGAGAAAAACAGTTGAAAAACTGGCACAGAGAGTGGAAAGAGGCGTTGATTAATGACTTTAATCCGGAATGGAAAGACTTGTCTGAGGATATTGGTGTGAATGAAGAGTATATGCAATCGGTGAAAGCGGCTTATTCCGAGGCTTCAGGAGACTGCGGATCGAGTCCGCAGTGACGCCGGAGAGAAGGTTTGTTACGAAAAAAAGTAAGAAGAGACACCGAGGCTTCAGGAGACTGCGGATCGAGTCCGCAGTGACGCCAGACAGAGAGAAGGATCCATACTAAGAACAAGAAGATTAAATCCTAATTTATAATGAAAGACACTAAAATTTGCGTCATCGGTTTGGGCTATGTGGGCCTGCCGTTGGCGCGCCTGTTCTCGACCAAGTTCGAGACCATCGGCTTTGACATGAACCAACGCCGTGTGGATGCCCTCATGGCAGGCCACGACGCCACCCTCGAGGTGGCCGACGACCTGCTGCAAGACGCCATCCATAACCATGGCTTCCGCTGCACCACCGACCTTGAAGAGATCAAGAAGTGCAACTTCTACGTCGTCGCCGTCCCCACCCCCGTCGATGCCGACAACCGTGCCGACCTGCGTCCCCTTTGGGGCGCCTCCGAGACCGTCGGCAAGGTCATCAGCAAAGGCGACGTGGTGGTGTATGAGAGCACCGTCTACCCAGGCGTCACTGAGGAGGAGTGCCTCCCCGTAGTGGAACGCGTCAGCGGGCTTAAGTTCAACATCGACTTCTATGCTGGCTACAGCCCCGAGCGCATCAACCCCGGCGACAAGCTGCACACCGTGGAGAAGATCAAGAAGGTGACCTCAGGCTCCACGCCCGAGATCGCCGACTACGTCGATGAAGTCTACAACAGCGTCCTCGTCAACGGCACGCACAAGGCCCCGAGCATCAAGGTGGCCGAGGCCTCCAAGATCATCGAGAACTCACAGCGCGACGTCAACATCGCCTTCATGAACGAGCTGGCCAAGATCTTCAACGCCATGGGCATCGACACGCACGACGTCATCGAAGCCGCCTCCAGCAAGTGGAACTTCATCAAGCTCAGCCCCGGCCTCGTCGGCGGTCACTGCATCTCTGTCGACCCATACTACCTCATCCAGAAGGCACAGGTCTATGGCGTGTTGCCGCGCATCATGCGTGCCTCGCGCCGCCTCAACGACGGCATGGGCGCCTACGTGGCCAACCAGACCATCAAGTGCATGAACAAGAAAGGCGTGCTGGTGAAGAACGCCAGGATCCTCATCCTCGGCGTCACCTTCAAGGAGAATTGTCCCGACATCCGCAACACCAAGGTGGTCGACATCTACAACACCCTGCGTGAGTACACGCCCAACATCACGGTCTACGATCCCTGGGCCAACGCCGAGCACGTGTTCCAAGAATACGGCGTGGTGATCACCAACGAGTTGCCCACGACGCAGTTCGACGCGGTCATCCTCGCCGTGGCGCACAATGCGTTCCTCGACATGGACGTGAAGTCCTTCGTCAAGGACAACGGCGTCATCTACGACGTGAAGGGCATCCTCCCGCGAGATATTATTGACGGACGCTTGTAAGCCGCTAGAATTGAAAGTTAAAAATATGAAAAAAGCATTGATTACCGGTATTACCGGGCAAGACGGTAGTTTTCTTTCCGAGTTCTTGATCGACAAAGGCTACGAGGTCCATGGCATCCTGCGTCGCAGCAGCTCGTTCAACACAGGTCGCATCGAACATCTATACCTCGACGAGTGGGTGCGCGACATGAAAAAGAAACGTCTGGTAAACTTGCATTGGGGCGACATGACGGACAGCAGCTCGCTCATCCGCATCATCGCTGAGATCAGACCTGACGAGATCTATAACCTCGCTGCCCAGAGCCACGTGAAGGTGAGCTTCGACGTGCCAGAGTTCACTGCCGAAGCTGATGCTATCGGTGTGTTACGACTCCTTGAGGCAGTGCGCATCGTTGGCCTTGCCGACACCTGCCGCATCTACCAAGCCTCGACCTCCGAGCTCTATGGCCTCGTACAGGAGGTGCCGCAGAAAGAGACGACGCCGTTCTATCCCCGCTCACCTTACGGTGTGGCCAAGCTCTACGGCTTCTGGATCATGAAGAACTATCGCGAGTCGTACAACATGTACTGCTGCAACGGCATCCTCTTCAACCACGAGAGTGAACGTCGTGGCGAGACCTTCGTCACCCGCAAGATCACCCTCGCCGCCGCCCGCATCGCTCAAGGCTTTCAGGACAAACTCTACCTCGGTAACCTCAACAGTCTCCGCGACTGGGGCTATGCCCGCGACTATGTGGAGTGCATGTGGCTCATCCTCCAACAGGAGCAGCCCGATGATTTTGTCATCGCCACCGGACAATACCACACCGTACGCGAGTTCTGCACCCTAGCCTTCAAGGAAGTCGGCATCAACCTGCGCTGGGAAGGCGAAGGTGTGAACGAAAAGGGAATCGACATCGCCACTGGCAAGGTACTCGTGGAGGTCGACCCGAAGTATTTCCGTCCCGCTGAGGTCGACCAGCTGTTGGGCGACCCATCGAAGGCCAAGCAACTGCTGGGCTGGAATTCCCAGAAGACATCCTTCGAGGAGTTGGTCAGGATCATGGTGCAACACGATATGAAGAAAGTCCACAAGCTCTATCTCCGCGATCACCTCGAAGACTAACTCTCAATTCTCAATTGTCAATTATCCATTATCAATTATCAATTCTAGCCCATGCCCAAGGTTTTCGTCAGCGGGTGCTACGACCTCCTGCACAGCGGTCACGTTGAGTTCTTCCGACAAGCGGCGCAATATGGCGACCTCTATGTCGGTATCGGCTCCGATGAGACCATCTTGCACTATAAGAACCATAAGACGCTCTATCCTGAAAAGGAACGCCTCTTCATGGTGAAGGCCATCCGATACGTGAAAGACGCTTTCATCAACGATGGCGACGGTGTGATGGACTTCGTCGGCACGGTGGAGCGGGTGAAGCCCGACATCTTTGTTGTCAACGAAGACGGCTCCACCGAGGAGAAACGTCGTTTCTGCGAGGAACATGGCATCGAATATGTCGTCCTGCATCGTGTCCCCTCCGACGGCCTCGAGGCCCGTTCGTCGACGGCCTTGAAAAGGGATATATGCCAAATCCCCACCCGCCTCGACTTGGCTGGCACATGGATCGACCAGCCCTACGTCTCGTGTTATGCCCCCGGCTGGGCCATCACTATCTCATTAGAGCCTACCTTCGAGGTACGTGAACGTTGCGGCCTCTCCACCTCGACGCGCAACATGATCAAGAAAATATGGCCGATGCAGCTGCCCGACATGGACCCCGAGACCCTCGCCAAGCTCGTCTTCTGCTTCGAGAACGACCCCGAACGCAGCGATGGCATCATCAGCGGAGCACAGGACAGCATCGGCATCTGCATGCCAGGCTTGGCGCGACATTATTACGACAAGCTCTATTGGCCACTGAAGATAGAGACTTGTCAGGACGAAGACATCCTCTCATGGCTCGAAAGCCATCTTGTCATGATTCCCATGGAGCCACGCCGTCCCGGCTGCTCTGTGGTGGAAGGCAAGGACATCACCGAGACCAAGGTCAAGGCGCTGGCCCAGGCTGCGGACGACTGTTGGCAGGCCATCATGAACAAAGACTTGGACGCTTTTGCGGCGGCCTATAAAGCCTCATTCGACGCCCAAGTCGCGATGTTCCCTGCCATGATACAAGGCAGTGTCCCACAATACATCGAACGATACAAAGACAATGCGCTGGCCTGGAAGATGCCCGGCGCCGGCGGCGGCGGCTATCTCGCCTGCGTCGTTGCCGATGTCTCTCATTTCTGTCAAACCCACCCAGAAGCTATTTTACTCACTATCAGAAGAAAAGGTGATATTTCATAGTGACTGAACCACTCTCACAACAGCCAATCACTGTGGATCTGATCCGTAGTCTCCTCCTCAGCAGAGCAATCCTTATCCTCGGCAGTCATAGCGGACTCGATCCGCTATCCCCTCCCTAAAAGACAATACCCATGTCAAAGCAAGGATTCGTATACATCCTCACCAACAATAATAATACAACCCTATATATTGGTGTCACGAATGACCTAATGCGAAGGGTTGCAGAGCACAAGCTTCATATTAATAAGGGTTTCACCAGTAAATACAAAACGGAGAAGTTGGTTTATTATGAAATAATCAAAGGTTTTGATATAGCCATTCAGCGAGAGAAACAATTGAAGAATTGGCATAGGGAATGGAAAGAAACCTTAATTAACGAATTTAATCCAGAATGGAAGGATTTATCTGATGACATTGGTGTGGATGAAGAGTATATGCAATCGGTGAAAGAGGTTTATTCCGAGACTTCAGGAGACTGCGGATCGAGTCCGCAGTGACTCCTGTAGAGTGGGTTGGATACGAAGAAAAAGAAACTCCGAGACTTCAGGAGACTGCGGATCGAGTCCGCAGTGACTCCTGTAGAGTGGGTTGGACACGAAGAAATAGAAAAAACAAATCTAGAATTCTCTAATTCTTGATAATGAACAAACTCGTTGAGAAAAAATACCTCCTTCCCTTCATTGCCATCACCTCGCTCTTCGCCTTGTGGGGCTTTGCCAACGACATCACCAACCCCATGGTGGCGGCGTTCCAGACGCTGATGGAGTTGCCAGCGGCCAAAGCGAGTTTGATCCAGTTCGCTTTCTATGGCGGCTATGCCACTATGGCGGTGCCTGCAGCACTGTTTATCAGACGTTATAGCTATAAGAAAGGCATCCTGCTCGGTCTGGCACTCTATGCTATCGGTGCCTTTCTCTTCATCCCTGCGGCGGCACGGCAGAGCTTCACCTTCTTCTGCTTCTCGCTCTATATTTTGACTTTCGGTTTGGCTTTTCTGGAGACGACGGCCAACCCTTTCATCCTCTCGCTGGGTTCCAAGGAAAACGCCACACGTCGTTTGAATCTCTCGCAGGCCTTCAACCCTATGGGCTCGCTAGCTGGCATGGCGGTGGCCTCGATGGTCGTGTTGCCCAACTTGCTTTCCGACAAGAGGGATGCCGCAGGCAACATCCTCTTCCCTATGCTGAGCGAGGCTGAGAAAGCGGAGATCAGGTTGCACGACTTGGCGGTGATACGCGACCCGTATGTGGCCTTGGGCATTGTGGTGGTCGTGATGTTTGTGATCATCGCATTGGTAAAAGTGCCGACGAACAAAAGCCAAGAGTCAAGCGTCACTAAGGGAACGCTTAAGCGGCTGTGGTCTAACAAGGTATATCGCGAAGGCGTGGTGGCCCAGGTGTTTTATGTGGCGGCACAGATCATGGTGTGGACGTTCATCATCCAGTATGCCGACCATCTGGGTATCGACAAAGCCACGGCACAGAACTATAACATCGTTGCCATGGTCTTGTTCTTGGCAGGTCGTTTCCTCTCCACTTGGCTGATGAAATACATCGATGGCAGGCGACTGCTGGCCATCTTTGGCATCTGTGCGGGTTTATGCTCGTTAGGCGCCATCTTGATTGTAGGGAAAGCAGGACTATATTGTCTGATAGGCATCAGCTTATTCATGAGCCTGATGTTTCCCACCATCTATGGCACGGCATTGGAGGATGTGAGTCTTGAGGACGTCTCCTTGGGAGCGGCTTTCCTCGTGATGGCCATCGTGGGCGGTGCCCTCATGCCCCCGCTGCAGGGTATGATCATCGACTGTGGCACGATTGCTGGACATCCAGCGGTAAATGTAAGTTATGTGTTGCCGTTGCTTTGCTTCATCGTGGTGACGGCGTACGGAATAAGAAGCAGAAAATGAAACGTTATTGCCAAACTCTGACGCTCGTGGATGATCCCGAGCTTATTGCAAAATATGTGGAGGCTCACGCCCATGTGTGGCCTGAAGTCATCGCAGGCCAACGCGAAGTGGGCATCCTTGACATGCAGATCTATCTTCATGGTCGTCAACTCTTCATGATCTGCGACACGGTTGACGACTTCGACTGGCAGCGCGACATGGCCCGTTTGGCCACCCTCCCCCGCCAAGCGGAATGGGAAGCCTATGTGGCACAGTTCCAAGGCTGCTCGACCGACGCCCGCAGCGACGAGAAATGGAAGTTAATGCGCCGCATCTTTTAAAGTAGAAAAATGAAGACAACCAGCAAAATATACGTCGCCGGCCACCGCGGCATGGTGGGAAGCGCCATCGTTCGTGAGTTGAACCGACAAGGCTACAACAATATCATTACTAGAACACATCAGGAGTTGGACCTCACACGGCAAGACCAGGTAGAGGCCTTCTTCGAAAAGGAGAAGCCCGAATACGTCTTCCTCGCCGCAGCCAAAGTAGGCGGCATCGTGGCCAACCAGAGTGCCTTGGCCGATTTCATGTACGACAACATGATTCTCGAGATGAATGTCATTCACGCTGCCTGGAAGAACGGCTGCAAGAAACTGGAATTCCTCGGCTCTTCGTGCATCTATCCCCGCATGGCGCCGCAGCCGATGAAGGAGTCGTGCCTGCTCACCGGTGAGTTGGAGAAGACCAACGAGGCCTACGCCTTGGCCAAGATCAGCGGCTTGAAATACTGCGAGTTCCTCAACCGCCAGTACGGCACAGACTATATCAGCGTGATGCCTACCAACCTTTACGGACCCAACGACAACTATCACCCCGAGCACAGTCACGTGTTGCCCGCCTTGATCCGTCGTTTCCACGAGGCCAAAGTCAACGGGCTGAAGGAGGTGACCTGCTGGGGCGACGGCTCGCCCCTGCGCGAGTTCCTCTATGTGGACGACCTCGCCAACCTCTGCGTCTTCCTGATGAACCACTATTCGGGCAACGAGACCGTGAATGCCGGCACGGGCAAGGAGCTCACCATCAAGGCGCTCACTGAATTGGTCGCCAAAGTGGTGGGTTACGAAGGCGAGATCAAGTGGGACACCACACGTCCCAACGGCACGCCGCGCAAGCTCCTCGATGTGAGTAAGGCCACGGCCCTCGGCTGGACCTATAAGACTGAATTGGAGGACGGCATCCGCCTGGCGTATGACGATTTCCTGAACAACCCGATGCGTGCAGAGAGATAATGAAGACCGTAGAGAAGAAATATCTTTTGGCGTTTATCCTTATCACCAGCTGCTTCGCCTTATGGGGATTTGCCAACGACATCACCAACCCCATGGTGAAGTCGTTCAGCAAGATCTTCCGTATGAGCGTGACCAGCGGCGCCTTGGTGCAGGTGGCTTTCTATGGCGGCTATTTCTGCATGGCCTTGCCTGCGGCACTCTTCATCAAACGTTTCAGTTACAAGACGGGTATCCTGATGGGTCTGGGACTCTATGCCGTCGGTGCGTTGATGTTCCTGCCTGCTGCCAAGATGGGCAACTACTATCCTTTCCTGGTGGCCTATTTCATCCTCACCTGCGGTCTGAGTTTCTTGGAGACCAGCGCCAACCCGTTTATCCTCAGCATGGGTGATCCAGAGACGGCCACACGCCGACTCAACCTGGCACAGAGCTTCAATCCCATCGGCTCCCTTTGTGGCATGTTCGTGGCCATGAATTTCATCCAGGCCAGGATGAACCCCATGAGCACCGCAGAACGTGCCATGTTGGATGACGCCCAGTTTGAGGCGCTGAAGACAGCCGACCTCAATGTGCTCGTTAAGCCCTACGCTGCCATAGGCGTGGTGCTGATCGTGGTGTTTGTGCTGATTGCAGTGCTTGTGAAAAGGGCCAATGTACAACAGCCTGGTGACACGCAAAGCATCAAACAGTCCGCTTTCAGGCGGCTCTTTGCCAACAAGGTCTATCGTGAAGGTGTCATCGCCCAGTTTTTCTATGTTGGGGCACAGATCACCTGCTGGACCTTCATCATCCAATACGGCACCCATGTGTTTATGGGCGAGGGGATGGAGGAGCAGGCGGCCGAGATTCTGAGCCAAAGACTCAACATCATCGCCATGGTGCTCTTCTGCTGTTCGCGATTCGTCTGCACCGCCTTGATGAAACGCTTCAAGCCCGCCTCCATGCTGGCGGTCTTCGCCATCGCCGCCATCGCGCTGACTTTGGTGGTGATGCTGGTGGGTGGCAGGGTAGGCGTGTATAGCCTGGTGGCCGTCTCGGCTTGTATGAGCCTGATGTTTCCCACCATCTATGGCCTTGCCCTGAAAGACGTTGGTCCCGATGCCGAGGTGGGCTCTGCCGGCCTCATCATGGCCATCTTGGGCGGCTCGCTTTTGCCTCCACTCCAAGCCATGATTATCGACCACGGCAGGCTCAATCTGTCATTCATTGTGCCGATGATATGCTTCATCGTGGTAGGTATCTATGGATTACGATGTAAGCGTGCTGTATCCATTGAGCCGCAGGCGCAATAAATCTGTGAAATCTGTGAGATCTGTGTGAGATTAACGTATATAATCTGTGTGAAACAACACTCATTGTGAGATGAAGAAAGTATTCGTTTCAGGATGCTACGACCTGCTTCACAGCGGTCACGTGGAGTTCTTCCGTCAGGCGGCGGAATACGGTGAGTTGTATGTGGGGATAGGTAGCGACAAGACCATACAGGACTACAAGCACCATAAGACCGTCTACAGCGAGCAAGAGCGCCTGTTTATGGTGAAGAGCATCCGTTATGTCAAAGAGGCTTACATCAATGCCGGCAGCGGCGTCTTGGACTTCGTGCCTACGCTGGATATCGTCCACCCCGACATCTTGGTCGTGAATGCCGACGGCGGGAGTGAGGAGAAACGCAGGCTGTGCGAGGCGCGTGGCATGGAGTATGTGGTGCTCGCCCGTGAGCCTCATCAGGGGCTTGACGCGCGTTCGTCGACGGCCTTGAAGCAGACGGAGAGTCGGATCCCCACCCGTCTTGACTTGGCGGGCACTTGGATCGACCAACCCTACGTGAGCCAATATGCTCCGGGCTGGGCCATCACCATCAGCCTCGAGCCCACCTTCGAGGTGCGCGAGCGTTGTGGACTGAGTACCTCGACGCGCAACATGATTAAGAAGATCTGGCCTTACCAGTTGCCCAACATGGATCCCGAGATGCTGGCCAAGCTGGTGTTTTGCTTCGAAAACGACCCCGAGCGTTCGGATGGCATCATCAGCGGAGCCCAGGACTCGATAGGTATCTGTATGCCCGGCCTGTGCCGTCATTGGTATAACAACCGCTTTTGGCCCGAAAAGATAGAGAGCTGTTGTGACGAAGACGTGCTACGTTGGCTGGAGGGTCATCTGGTGATGATTCCCATGGAGCCGCGGAGGCCAGGTTGCAGTGTGGTGGAAGGCAAGGACATCACCGAACCCAAGGTGAAGGCTTTGGCAAAAGCTGCCGACGACTGCTGGCAGGCCATCATGAACAAGGACTTGGAGGCTTTCGCTAAGGCTTATAAAGCTTCCTTTGAAGCCCAGACCGCCATGTTTCCTGGAATGATACACCCCCACGGAGTCATTGCGGGCGAAGCCTCATTCCGCGAAGGCGGAACGCAATCTCCTACGATAGAGGACTACATTGAACGATACTCTGCTATTCCAGAAGTGCTGGCCTGGAAAATGCCTGGTGCCGGTGGTGGCGGCTACCTTGCCTGCGTGGTGGCGGACGCCTCGGAGTTCAGCAAGGAACATCCCGAAGCCATTTGTCTCACCATCCGCCGCCCTGGTTTGTAGTTCATAGCGCGCAGACGAAAAGAGAGGTCACACAGATGCCACAGATCACACAGAGGCTATCCAGCGGTAGCCATTGAGCCGTCAGGCTCAATAAAATCCGAGCCATCTGTGCAATCCATGTGACAAAAAACACATCTGTGAGACAGATTCACCGCAAGGTGAATAAAATCCGAGCCATCCGTGTAATCTGTGTGGGATAATACGCATCTGTGAGATACATTCACCGCAAGGTGAATAAAATCCGTGCAATCTGTGTAATCTGTGTGAAATAAAAACAAAATCTGTGAGAAATATAAAATCAGTGTGCAATGCAACGTTACTGCCAGACTTTAACCCTAGTTGACGACGAGCAGATGATAGCGAAATACGTGGAGGCTCATGCCCACGTGTGGCCCGAGGTCATCGCCGGCCAGCGCGAGGTAGGCATCCTCGACATGCAGATCTACCGCCACGGTCGTCAGCTCTTTATGATCATGGACACGGTGGACGGCTTCGACTTCGACCGCGACATGGCCCGTCTCGCCACCCTTCCTCGCCAAGCGGAGTGGGAGGCCTACGTGAGCCAGTTCCAAGGCTGCTCGGCTGACGCCCGCAGCGACGAGAAGTGGCAGCTGATGGAGCGGATATTCTGATAACTCCCCTCTGACTCTAAACTCTAAACTTTAAACTCTCAACTCATAACTGACTCTCAACTCTCAACTTTAAACACTAAACTTCACCCAAAAAATCAACAAATTTTCAATTATAAACTCTCAATTCTCAATTATCAATTAAAAAACCCTTATCTTTGTCTTCAAATTCCAATACGGACCACCAAAAACCAATAATCCCCGTGTTTTAGTGTGTCTGTAAAACCATGAAGACCAGCCCCTTGTCACCACGGAATGTGACTGACGGGGCGGAGCTGTGAAGGGGAGGAAGGGAAGGAAAGGAAGGTAGGGAAACAAATCTAACACAAATCTATCATAAATCAATAATCCGCGTTGCCCTTATCGGGCTCGCTCCACCTCGACCCTTAACTCACTACTCTCAACTTCCCACTGACTCTCAACTCTAAACCCTAAACTCTCAACTCAATGAAAATCTCCGTCGCTGGCACCGGCTACGTCGGCATGAGCATCGCCACGTTGCTGGCACAACATAATGAAGTCACCGCGGTGGACGTCGTCCCTGAGCGCGTCGACATGGTGAACCACAAGAAGTCGCCTATCCAGGATGACTATATCGAGGAATACCTCGCCACTAAGCCTTTGCACCTGAAGGCGACCCTCGATCAGGAGGCTGGCTACAAGGATGCCGACTTCGTCGTCATCGCTGCACCCACCAACTACGACACGCAGAAGAACTTCTTCGACACGTCGGCGGTGGAAGCCGTCATCGACGCCGTGCTGAAGGTGAACCCCGACGCGGTGATGGTCATCAAGAGCACCATCCCGGTGGGCTACACCCGCAGCCTCTATGTGAGATACCAGAAGAAAGGCGTGAAGCAGTTCAACCTGTTGTTCTCGCCCGAGTTCTTGAGGGAGAGCAAGGCCCTCTACGACAACCTCTATCCCTCGCGTATCATCGTGGGCATCCCCAAGATGATGAGCGAGGCCTTTGAGGAGGAGAACGAAGCCATCAAAGCGCTCACCGACCTCGACTGGCTCACGGAGAAGGCGCATCAGTTTGCCGCCTTGCTGAAAGAGGGGGCCATCAAGCAGGATGTGCCGACGCTCTTTATTGGGATGAAGGAAGCCGAGGCCGTGAAGCTTTTTGCCAACACCTATTTGGCTCTTCGTGTGAGCTACTTCAACGAGTTGGACACATACGCTGAAATCAAGGGTCTTGACACGCAGGCCATTATCGATGGCATCTGCCTCGACCCGCGCATCGGTAGCCACTACAACAACCCGAGTTTTGGCTATGGGGGTTACTGCCTACCCAAGGACACGAAGCAGCTCTTGGCCAACTACGAGGACGTGCCCGAGGACTTGATCCGTGCCATCGTGGAGAGCAACCGCACGAGGAAGGACTTCATCGCCGACCAGGTGCTGAAGAAAGCGGGCTATTACGACTATTACGATCGCGGCGACTTCGATGCCACGCAGGAGAAAGAATGCATCATCGGTGTATATCGCCTCACCATGAAGAGCAACTCCGACAACTTCCGCCAGAGCAGCATCCAAGGCGTGATGAAGCGCGTGAAGGCCAAGGGAGCCAAGGTGATCATCTACGAGCCGACATTAGAGGATGGAACGACCTTCTTTGGAAGTCTTGTGGTGAACGACCTTGCGAAGTTCAAGGCTATGAGCCAGGCCATCATCGCGAATCGTTATGACAGCTGCCTCGATGATGTGAAGGAGAAGGTCTATACCAGGGATATATTTAAGAGAGATTAATGTTTCGCTTTTGAGAATCATGAAGTTTTTTAACATATCCTTTTATCGCAATCCATGCATTCTATCGACCAGAAAAAAAACGTTGGAGATGATAGATGCTGTGAATGCGGAAGGCGCAAAGGTGAATAGCTAATTCAAGGAGGTTTTAATAGACTAATGACTACACAGCGACTCGTATCTATCACTGTATAGAATGCACAAATTGAATTAATATAAAATAAAGTCGCTGGTTGTTTATGGTAATAGGTATATTATAGAAAAATGCATCATTATGGTTATTAATAATCTTAACGACGTAGTAGCAAAAGTATTAGAGGGAAATTGTGTGTTGTTCCTCGGTTCTGGCTTTTCTGCGGGTGCCAAGAATCTCCTTGATGATCAGATGCCGATAGGAAGAAATTTGTCCGATATGTTGGATAGTGAAACTGGAGAATCTAATGATGGTGATTTGGAGGAAGCCGCAGAGAATTATATTGAGATATTTGGTGAAATAGGACTTGTCCAAAAATTAAGGGACACATTTACTGCAAAGGAACTCTCTGTGGGTCAGAAGACTGTCTGTAGATGTCAATGGCGTCGTATATACACTACCAACTATGATAATTCATTTGAACTGGCTGCTAATAAAGAAGGAAAGCACTTTACGCCCGTTACGCTTTCATCGGATGCTCAAAGCTATGTGAACAAGAGGGATGTTGTAGTTCATCTGAATGGCAGTGTTTATAACTTGTCATCAGATGCATTGTCGAGTGAATTTAAGTTGACAACTGTCAGCTATCTTACGCAACAGTTTGTTGAGAGTACATGGCAGAAAATGTTTGAGTACGACATTAAAGATTGTGACTTAATAGTGTTTATCGGATTCTCTCTGAATTACGATTTAGATATCAAGAAGTTGTTGTGGGAAGACGGCGATACCAAAAACAAATGTGTCTTCATTATGGCGGATGGTGAAAATCCAAAGAATGTCAAGAAAGCTAATCGGTTCGGTACAACATTCCCTATAGGTTTGGATGCATTTTCGAAAGCAATTGAAGATGCGAAACATTCAACCCCCGTGGTTGCTACAAGACTGCCCCGCCCATTATTGTGTTTCCGAACGCCTGCCATTCAGAAAGCCTCTGTGATGAAGGTCCCAGATGATAGTATCACTAAATTATTCCTTTTTGGAAAGGTTGATGAATTGCTGTTGCAAAGATCAAGTGACTATCCTGATGATTTGCATTATTATATCAATCGAAAGGGCATTGAGCCTGTTGTGAACCAACTAAAGAATGGCGCTAAAGAAATCCTGATTCATAGTGACCTTGGCAATGGCAAAACTCTTTTCTTGCGAGGACTTATTTATGCATTGCTTAAAGATGGTTACAAGGTTTATGAATATGGTAAATACTATGCTAATCTGAACGATGAAGTAGAGAGAATATGTAATGATGGTGACTCTCAGACAGTCATTGTGGTGGAAAACTATAATGCCAATCGTAAAATCATAGAAGCAATTCAAACGTTCCGTACCAAACAACGTTTAATTGTTAGTGAGCGTTCTGTAACCAATGATATGTCGTATGATTGGCTCAGCGGATTGGTAAAAAGAGATTTTTTCGAAGTTGATGTTAATCGGCTCGAAGACGATGATATAGAGAAATGTATGGTTATCCTTGACCAGTTTGGGTTGTGGCGCAAGTATTCAACACTTAGAGATGATAACAAAAAGGAACTCTTAAAAACCAAATGTAAGAGCAGTATGAGGCTTATCCTATTGGATGTTATCAATTCGACTGATATTAGGAAGCGCATAGAAGGCGAAATCAAAAAGATTAGTGAAGATAAAGACATTTATCAAGCGATGGTGTTGATGATGGTTAGCAATCTTCTGGATTGGAATACCAATCTTGACGACATATCTTATGCTTTAGGCAACACAATTAAAGGTAATGCATCATTCCGTCGTAATGAGGTAATCAGGGAATATGTTGACTTTAGCAATTCCGAATTGAAAGTAAAGTCATCAATTCTTTCTGAGGTTATCCTCACGCATATTATGGATGTCAATGTGGTTAGAGAAACACTTGTGAAAGCCTTCCGTAATTTTGACAAACAGCCTGGCATTGGTGAATATCACAAATACATGCAGACCATCCTTTCATACGCCAACCTTCAACGTGTTTTTAACAAAGAGGAAGGAGATGTTTTCAACAACAACATAGTCTTGTTATTCGAAGATATAAGGGACTGCCGCTTCTGTGAAAACAACCCCCATTATTGGTTACAATATGCAATTGCTAAATTAGGGGAGCAGAAATATGAAGAAGCAAAGCTGTATTTTGAGAATGCCTATTCATTCGCCAAACGTAAAGCAGGTTTCGACGCATATCAGATAGATAATCATTATGCTCGTTTTTTGCTCGAAAGTGTTATCTACACAGATGCTGATGATGAATTCTTTAAAGCGTTCAAGCAAGCACACAATATTCTAACCGACAAGAGCCATATAAAATTCACAAAATATTATCCTTTCAAGGTTGCCCGAAACTATCTGCCCTTCTATGAAAAGTTCAAAAGTAGAATGAATAAAAAGGAAATGGAACAATTTTGCGCTGCTTGTATGCAAATTGAATCGATGATTAAAAATTATAAGACAGCAATACCCGCCTACCGAACCAAGCATGAAGTGAAAGAAGCCGAACAGAATATCGGGAAAGTTTTAAGTGAGATGAAAGTATAAAAAGACCACACTATGTCGAAAGCGTTTTCAAGTGTTGAATAGTAATTGTGTGATGTGACAACCACAATCAGTAAATCAATTTTTAGGATGAAAGCAAAGGCATGGATTTTTTCGTTAATCGCATACGTTGTTTTAAGCGCAGCGTTGATTTTTTTGTTCGACTGGATCTGGCCAGATAATAGGGTGTGGACAACGGTAGTGCCGTTAATCGTTGGTGCGCTAATAACACATCTCGTAAGAAAATTATTTGATTTTGTTTTTGACTATTTCAACAGGAATAAAGCAAACCCTTTATTAGGGGTATCAATTAAAATTGATTATTCTTCCCGGAGATTTGTAGGATACGGTGTTTCAAATGGAGAGGTAATTCAAGCGGGAAATTTTAAGGCTAATTATGAGGTTGAGGTGGAATTGAAAGTTACGATCCAAAACGAGTCGCTTGATACCATTTACGGCCTTGAAGTAAGTTTTGTTCCTAACTCAAATCTGAGCAGATACAAATACACCATCATTGACCCACGCGAAAACAAGTTGCAACCGTTAGAAGGGAATGATCATATTGATTTCAAATTACGGTTGATAAACAATTATTATGACGTATATGCATATGAAGTTGATAAAGAACTACGAAAGATACATCAATTTGGAAAAGGTCCAAGTCTTTTAAGTGGCTCAGTGCTGAACTTGAAATACAGAGACTCAAAGCAAAAGACTTTTAGTAAATCAGAAATCCTCGAATAATATTACCATAACTAACCAAACAACTATAAACTTCAACTGCCTATCAACTATTAGCTCTTTAAACATTAAACTATCAATTATCCATTATCAACTTACTACTCTCAACTTTCCACTGACTCTAAACTCTAAACACTAAACTCTAAACTATCTAATTGTAAGTTATCAATTCTCAATTATATAAATCATGATCAACGTAGGAATTATCGGCTGTGGCTTCGTAGGTGGAGCCCTCAAAGATTGGTTGGAACACAACAACCCGGAATGCAAACTTTTCATCAGCGACCCGCCGAAGGGGTATAATGATGACTTGAGCAACATCGACATCGCTTTCTTGCAGATTCACGTCCCAACAGAAGATGACGGTACCCAAGACCTCCGTCTCATGAAGGAGCTGATTCGCAAGCTGCCCGATGTGCCGGTCTTCGTGCGCACCACCATCCTCCCTGGCACCAGCGAGATGCTCTCACGCGAGACCGGCCACCAGGTGTGCTATATGCCCGAGTTCCTCACCGAACGTACCCATATCGAGGACTTCAAGAAGCAGACTATGGTGTTCACAGGTGCACACGACTTGCTCACCAAGATCTTTGTGGGCAAGAAGTTCACCGTCGTGACCCCCTTGGAGGCCGAGCTGACCAAGTACATGCACAACGTGTTCGGTGCCTATAA
>JAEEGK010015288.1_pt1 | contig 17034 bp, 10 predicted proteins | sample 8958771 | NCBI WGS metagenome assembly JAEEGK01 (sample SAMN16246547, study PRJNA631951) | gut metagenome | biome: gut microbiome; feature: rumen; material: SC-attached | host: Bos | place: Iran: Karaj | collected 2018-10 | reverse complement strand
TTCCGGATTGCAGACGAACAACAACCCCCGCAGTGTGTATTTGAGAAGTATAAGCCTTGGCGGACAGAAAGACCCCATCTACCAAGAAACCAACCATTTCAAGATTGCAAGAGCTTTCAGGAAAGCGAGTTCGAATCTTCAAAGAAAGAACTTTGGCGGACCAGTTTGACGAGCGGTACGGCGATGCTCCCGAGGCCTTTTTAGAGTATATCAAATCCAAGAATTTTAAATTCCGGTCAAGTCATCATTTTTTTTCGGGGATAGTTGCGTTTTGAAGTTGCCTCTTTCGCGAATCGTGTAAATCCGTACCTTTGATTTCGCAATAATCTATGCCTTCGTCAGTTCTTCTTCTGAACTTGCAGATTTCTTCAACTCCGCCACAATGGGGTGGTACATCTCTGGGCATTCGATTTGCATGATGGTTGTAATCTTGTTGCCGCCGTCCTTGCTCGATGCTCCGCAAAGGAACAGCTTTTCGCTGCGGGTGCCGTAGTCCAAGAATACGTAGCGGTCGTGGAACTTGCGGCTCGGGCGGTCAATCTTCAAAGAAACATCTGGCCGCACCTTTTCGTAATCCGCCTTTATCGCCGGTGTTATCCGTTCATCGCCCCACTGCTCGCTGTAAATCGTCACCTGGGCATTCTTTGCTATACCCCGTAGCAAATCCAAGGTTTTCACGCCCACATAGTTGTCTATAATCAATATGGACTTCTTCGCCATGCCGTATATCTTCGTGAAGGCGACATCGGATTCCAGCTTCTGGCCATCAAGAATCAGGAAATGCTTGTAAGTCGTCGGATCGATGAAATTTTCCTTAATCTTCTGAACTTCGCTGGAAAGTTTCTTGACTGAATGCGCCGTATTGACAAAAAAATCTACACGCTGCTCGACCGCTGTGAGCCGAGTATCGACATTTTCAATCAGCTTTTGTTGGCTCTGGAGCGTCAACAACCGCGGGTTAACGACATAGCCTTTGAGCATATATTCTTTCAGTACTTTGTTTGCCCATTGGCGAAAACGAGTGCCTTGAATCGACTTTATGCGATAACCTACGGAAATGATAACATCCAAGTTGAACCATTTTGTTCTATAACATTTGCCATCAGAAGCAGTTGTCAAGTATTCCTTGACAACTGAATTTCGGTCAAGTTCGCCTTCTTTATAGATATTTGCTATATGGAGACTTATATTTTGCTTTGTCGCGTGAAAAAGCTCCGCCATCTGCGCCTGCGTGAGCCACACCGTCTCGTTTTCGACACGAACCTCCAGCTTCACCGCCCCCTCGGGCTGGTAAAGTACGATTTCTCCGTTTTTTTCTTGATTCTGGTCCATTTTCACCTCAAAAAAAAGACCGCATCCATTTAATCCTCAACATGAGAATCGATGATAAATGGAACACGGTCGTTGGCAGGTTTAGCCCGCCCACTATGTCTGTTTGGCTGCAGTCGTTCCCGAACAAACGAAACAAACTGCACGTATGTACACTGAATATAGTTTCGGAAAGCCCGATTGTCAATAGGTCCGTACGATTTTCTTGGAAATTATTTTGGAGGGGGAAGAATCCCCCTGGCTCCAGCCCCGGCCTCGTCATCCAACGCGAAGTTCACTGAGCCTGCCGAAGTGAAGGTTGTCGAAGTAGCCCGCCCCGCGTTACTCGGCCGGGTCTTCCGCGCACCCCCTCGAGCGGGGCTTCAGACGCCAGCCCCGCAACGCCCCGGGCTTCAAGGTTGCGATTTAAGCAATCCCGCCGCGGGCCCAGCCGTAACCTTGTACAGCCATATCAATGAAATGATTCAGTAGCAGGTTGCTTTTCGCGTTGAACAGGTCAATGTCGTAGCAGTCCGGCAAATGCGGCGGATTTTGCGCATCTAGAACTTCTTCAATCGTGCTCTTGACTTTGGCGCGAGTCTGCTCGTCCTTATACCAATCGACGACAAGAATCTTTTGGCGATTATCCTTCAACTTTTTGAACAAGGCTTTGGATGTAAGCAACACTTCTTGTTCTTGTGCTTTCGTGAGTTTCTTGCCCATCACGAGCAAGTCGAAAATTTCCAATTCTTCGTCCGACAGGCCCATTGTAGCAGCGCGGGAATCTTCTTTCTTCAATTCTTCGACAAGCTTGATTAGCTGCTCGTAATAATCTTCGTTTTCTGTTCCGCCCGCATTGTAGCGGTTGATGATATTGCGGAACCTTTCGGAGAACTTGATTCGAGTGACGTTCCTGTTGATCATCTGCTGCAAGGCTTTTTCAATGAATTCCTTCATGTCGTTGATTTCGACAGCCTTGTATTTTGCCTGTTTAATTTCTTTGCGCAGACCTTCCGCATCAATTTTGGAAAGGTCTATCAGTTTCGACCCGCGCACATACGATTGTGCGGCGCCGTTTTTCGCGACACTCGAAACATCGCGGATTTCGCCAGCTCCATCAACTTTCACGCTTTCCGATGAAACGCTGTTATCCAGCAAATCGCCCATGCGTTTGCGTGCCTTTTCAATCTTTTCGTCATTTATAAGGCGGAAAAATTGTCCGTGCAAATAGATGAGCGCACTGAAAATCGGATTGCTCCAGTCGCGTTCAAAAATTTCTGGCTTCGAAGCTTCGTAAAGGTTCAGCAAGGTGTTCAAAATGACCTTGAACTTTTCGGCGTCTTCGTCAATTTCAACAATTTTGTTATACGCTTCGCGAATATCATCCAACTTGTCGAAAGTAGACGATCCTTCCAAAATTTTGTAAAGATCGATGTTTCGTTCCAAAAGGAACTTATTGGCTTCTTCGATACAGGCGTCAATGTAGCCAATAAGTTGGTCAATATCTTTGGCCGGGAATTCGCTACCATCATCACCAATGGCGTATGCGGCCAAGGCCTGCTTCATGAACTTGAACACGTTCACGTAATCCACGATGATACCGCAGGGCTTGCCGGGGAATACGCGGTTTGCTCTTGCGATAGCCTGCATCAGCGTGTGGTTCTTCATTGGCTTGTCGAGGTAAAGCGTGCTGAGGCTCTTTACGTCAAAACCGGTAAGCCACATGGCGCAGACAAAGACCAATTGCAAATTGTCTTCAGGATCCTTGAATCGGTCTTCGATGTCGTTACCTTCGGGGGTAATTGCGTTCATCTTGTTGCGGTGAGCAACGATGTCCAAACCCTGCGCCTTGAACTTTTGAACTTCGTCCGCTTCTTCCGAAACGATAACCGCCATCTCGACCTTGTCCATGTAATTCAGGATTGCGGTCAGACGATTGTAATCGTCGCTATCCTTGACGACATTATTGCGTTCGATGGTCAGCGCCTTCTTTTCTTCTTTCCAATAGTGCTGAACCTTGTCGTACATCTTTACGGCGGTAAACTTATCGACGGAAACAACCATACCTTTGCCGAGGAATCCGCGACGCGGGAAATGGTGGGCGATATCCCTTGCAATCTTGTCGAGGCGGTCTTCGCGCTTGATGACTTCCAGAATGCGCGAACTGGAATTCTCCAAAAGATTCGCTTCGGCCTCGTTGAGGTTTTCATCTTCGATAATCGTGACGACATCATCATCGAGGAAGTTATTCTGGAGACCGACTTCGGGAACGCGCCTACTGTAAAACAGTGGGACGGTGGAACCGTCTTCTACGGATTGAGCAAAGTTATATTCCGAGACATAATCGCCGAACCACTGATTCGTAAGGCGCTTGCTACCGAGCAACGGTGTGCCTGTAAACGCAATGAAGTTGGCGTTCGGCAAGGCGGTTCGCATGTTTTCGGCTAAGGTCTTGTATTGCGTGCGGTGCGCTTCATCTACTAAGACAAAGATGTCGTCACGGGTCGAAAGTACCGGATATTTTTTGCCCTTTTCATAACCAAATTTGTGGATCAGCGTGAAGATGAAAGGCTTGTTGCCTTGCAGGTATTCTCTGAGCTGTGCTCCGTTCTTGGGTTGGCATTCATCCTTCGGTCCAATGATTTCGGTGCGAATGAAGTTCTTGTGAATCTGCGTGTCAAGATCGTCGCGGTCGGTGATGACGAGGAAAGTGAAATTCCCATGGAACTTGCGATTGACCTTGCGGGCAAACATCGCCATCGAATAACTCTTGCCGCTTCCTTGCGTGTGCCAGAAAACGCCGAGCTTGCCGTCCAGTTCCTTGCGGTTCTTTACCGCCTCGCACAAGTTGTTCACGCCCATGAACTGGTGGTTCTTGGCGATAATCTTGATGGACTGGTTCTCGAATAAGATGAAGTTTTCGATGTAGTCGATAAGGGTCGCCTTGCTCAGCAATCCCTTAACCATGTATTCGGCACTGACGCCTTCGCCGCGGATATACTTACGGTCAATCTTGTCGTTTTCGCTGGACTTGAGCCATTCAAAGAAATAGTCGTAGCTGGCGTTGAAAGCCCCAAGCTTTGTCTCGAAACCGTTCGAAAGCACGCAAATCTGGTTGAGCGCGAAAAGGTTCGGAATATCCTTTTTGTAACTCGTCAAGTTCTTGTTGTAGGCTTCTTCAATCTTGACAGTGCTGTTCTTCAATTCGATAAAGACGAGCGGTAACCCGTTCACAAATATCAAAACATCCGGGCGGCGGTAATTGAACCGTCCCTGAATCCACATTTGCGAAACAGCCGTAAATGTGTTGTTTTCGGGATTGTCGAAGTCGATAAAGGTGACATCGTCAAAATCCGACTTGCCATCCCTGATGAACTTTACGCGGACACCGTCTCGCAGCCTTTTGTAGAGCGTGTAGTTGGTCTCGGTGATGTCCGTGCCGGAATAGTCTCGCGACAGTTCGTGCGCAATTTCATCCAGCTTGTCCGAAGGAATGTATGGATTGAGTTTTGTGAGCGATTCTCGTAAAATAGTTGGCAAGACGCATTGCTTTTTATTCGCCCTGCCTGTACCATCGTTGAGGTCTTCCATTTTTTCCGGAGACGGGTCGCAACGGACAACCTGATAGCTGTAAGGGGCCGCCTCCAGCATTTTCAGGATTGCCTGTTCAATATCGTCTTCAGAAATAAAGGACTTCATACAATGTCAATATATAATAAATAAACACCTATAGGGAATTCGCTATAGGTGCTAGTATATAAAAGGCTAGTGATTTTGCCGTTATTTATCGGATTCTTTGATTATTTCCTTGAATTCGTCGATTTTTTCAGGTGGCAAACCCATGTTCTGCAGTGCAGAAATTGCTTCAGCGAGTCTTACTTCCTTTCCTTCGGCAAAGCCGTTTTCGTGTTCAGCTTTTAGGTCTGTCATGTTCTTTACCTCAAGGTTGAAGAGTTCTTCTGCAAAGTTAATCAATTTTACCGAATCTATCAACTTCTGGAAAGTTTCGTTTGCCAAAATCTGCGCGGGGGCTCGTTCTTCCTTGATAATCGCCTTGATAGCGCGAAGCCACTGCGCCGCTTCGGATTTGTCGCCCGCAGTGATCCCTGCGTTTTCAAGTTCAAAGAACTTATCGATTTCAACAAAGACCTTCTGGATTTTCGGGAAAAACTTCTTGCCATGGCACATTTCGTCCACATGGTGCAGGTATTCCTTGGGCTCTTCCGGGAACATTTCGAAATCCAGGAGCCCAATGAAGTAGATTTGCGGCAATTCATAGGTTTCGCTCGTATGCACCTGGTTCTCGATAACGCGGGAGATGTAATATTCCACACGGTCGCGGAAAAACTTGTCCGGCTTTTGCTGGACTTCTACCAGGACTTTTTCACCGGCATGAGTCGTGCCGATAATGTCCAGGATGCAGTTCTTCTTGTTGAAGATTCCGGGGTATTCCTGCATTTCGAGAGAGATGGACTTGATTGCCGCAGACCCTTGCAGGTTGAGCATCGCGTTGATAAGCGAAATAAGCAAGGAGTGGCCTTTCTCCTCTGCAAAGACAATCTTGAAAACGCCGTCGCTCAAAATGTAGGCGTACTTGTAAATCTGCTGGTACTTGACAAGGTTATTCTTGTCGATTTTCATAGCCTCCAGCAAGGCTTCGTGTTGTGTACGGTTCATGATAAATCCCTGTTTGTAGTTGTTGTTTAGGCTTGTAAACAGGGATATGCATTTACAACGCAGAACACCGGTTCACAAACCTGTTGATGACAGATTGATGTTGGTGCTCTACGTTAATCGCCAGGGGGCCAGTTTCCCCATAGGGTGTCTGTCTCGAATTGCCCGCTTGTCAAGCGCCACAAAGGGAGATCGGCGTTAAGCAGAGAGTTGAACTACCCGCCCTGAATAGTACTGAGTCGAGAGTCGCAGTTTCAAGCTTGCTTGAAACTATGACCGAGACTATGGTACGGACGCCAGCGGCGTCAATTTCTCGGTGTCGGCGGGACGAATGCTATCGCGAAAGAATATACAATTTTATTATTGACGAAACAAGCAGAATCTTTTAACAAATCTACCCTAAAATCTGTCCGATTTGAGAGCATATAAGTGCGGCTATAACATTTCCGGGGATGCTTTGGCAAATACTTTCTATTTTGCGAAGGATTTTGCGGACACCGGTTTCGTCTTTCTTGGCGACCATATCCTTGATTTCTGAAATAGCCGATTTTAATTCTGTTTCTTGATTGTTTGGCAACGCCAAGTCGGCAAGTTTTTGAGAAATATCTTCCATTAATTCGGAAATCTTTTTAAAATCAAATCCGTTATTTATAGTGTTGGAAGAATTAATTGGAGAATTAAAAAAATTTGCTCCATTCATATTCCAGTTTTGGATAATTTGAATAGATGGAACCTCTTTAACTTTACTCTGCTCTTCGTCAGAGAAAATAAGGCCTTCTCCCAAAATGCCTTGTTTTTCTAATTTCAAGGCCCAATCTAAAACGAGCTTACGAACTATTTTGAGAATCGACGTAACTTGCGCTGCCATGAAAATTTGATGGACGAATAATGGCTTGGGCATGTCGATTATTTGATAAATGGCTAGTTGGTCATCGTAATTCAGTCGAACTTCTAGCATTTCTTGTTTAGATTGTTCAAGTTTTTCAATTTCGGGAATAGATTCCACAACAAAACGCATGGATTGTGGATGTCCTGCAGGGAACGATACAGGTTCCCAACGCTTTGAAGTCTCTTTGTATGCTTCTGTATTTACGTGAATTTTGCGATATAATGGGATAAATTTATCCTCTATGTCGCAATAGCCGTTTATTTCGTTATTGCAAAATTCTGCCATGTCTTTGATGGACAGTTTTTCGGCGATGGCGTATGCCTTGAGTAGCAAGTAATAGCAAGATACTTTTTCGTCAAGACATGCCTGCTGTAAGTCAAGAACCATTTTTGCCATAATAAATTATCTGTACGGTGAGTGTCCCACTTGTTGGATGGGTCAAGAGAGCTCTTTATATTAAGATTCTAAAGAAAAACATAGATTTTTTTGTGGTTGTATAAATGATTTGTTTAATGATAAATATATCATATTCTCAAAAGTTTTGATATCCTTGTCACTAATGTCAAATACAATTTATACAGGGGATGTACAATTATTTTTTTTTTGATTTGATTTAATTATTTGACTCAAATCATTTAGTGTTCTTCTAAAAGGAATTAATTTCGCTAATTTGTTCTTCTCGCTTTCACTGCCGTTGTCAATTACATTCTTCAAGAATGGTATAACAGAATTGTAGTAGTAATCGAAGTCATTTTTATTCCATTCCATCAACAAAAATATCTTTATTGCCCTGCCATTATAAAAGAGATCTTTTTGAGTATCAAAAATTTTGTTGAGCAATCTTATTACATAGTCTTCTTTTTGATTTGTCTTTATTATATCCCAAATGGTAAATAGGCGCTGTCGCAATGTGTAATCATCGTCCTTATATTTAATATAAAGCTCTTCTAGGTGATTTTTAAAGCGTTCTAGAGAAAACAGCATATCACTATGGCTGAGTATCCATTTAGATTTTATGCTAGCAACAAGTAATTCCGAAGCAATATCTTCAATGACTAACATTTCGTTATAGGATGCTTTGTCAATTATAGACATATTTATATAATCTAAGTTGGCAAATAAACCGAATTTCAAATCATCTTCTTTTTTCAGCAAAGATAAAATGTGAATAAAAAATTGCTTGTAAACTTTTAACATTTCATAATCAAAATGTTTTAATGAAGTGTTAAAGAAAAGTAGTAAATCATATTTACTAACAAGCGAGTCGCTTAGCCATTGATTGAATTCATATTTCCCATTATTGTAATTTTTCCTTCTTAATAATGATTTGTCATCTAATACAGTCTCTTGCACGATGCTGTTTAGCAAGCTAGTATTGACAAATCTTTCCTTTGCGTTCTCATAGGCCTCAAGTATTTTTTTTAGAGAATCCTCGTCATTTTCCACAATAAATTGAGCCACATATTTTGCAGATAACAATCCGAGTGTATTAAATGCATTTTTTTCAATATCTTGATTAGTGAGTTTCTTATCTTTCCAAATAAGAGGGGTGGCTGAGGTGGCTTTGGCAATTAGTTCCTCAATGGATGTTGTTACGCTATTGATGTATTTCCCAACAGGTATATTTTTGCTGATGCATTTTTGAATGTATTTATAATACTTTTCTTCATTTCCTTTTGTGTAAGTAATGTCATGTCTTAATAGTTTGTATGAGAAATATAAGAAAAGGCAAAAAGTAATGAGAGAAAGTATGTTCCAAAAAATTGGGTAGCCAAAACAATAAAATGGAGGGCCAGGAATAATTGTAATGAAACTTGAAATGGCCGCACAAGCTAAGAAAATGATTAGGAATGCAATGAATTTTTTGTTTCCTAAACAATCAAGTTTTATTTTTATATGTTCATCTGAAGTTGTATTCAAATAGGAATATAACAGTGTGCCAACGATTAGCGCGCTGGCTATAGGGATAAGACTTGTTTTGAGTATAAATTCTTGCATTAATATTCCTTTAGTGTGATTAGACAAATACAAGTCTATATCTTTTATTATCAAAAAAAGTTTATTTTGGGTTAAATTTTGTTTACAAAACAAAAAGAATGCTTGGAATTTTTGACTAAGTCTTACAAATAACTTTCTTTTGATGTATTTTGTTGCCTTAATGTGTTTTTAGGGGTGTTATACTGCAAGTTTTCCGCTCATTAAGCGGGGCAAAAGCAGGTCGCGTTGTTTGATCAGGTTTTCGTTATGCATAGAAAGCTTTTCTATTTCAGAATGAATAGGAATGATTAATCTTTCAAATTGTTCCATTAGATCGCGTGGCGGTAACATCACACAACCCTTCTTTAGGAAATGCTCGAATTTGAAATTGATGATTCCTGTGGATTGCAATTGGAATCGGTCAATGATTCGAGTGTTGTATAGGAATTGCATCCAATAGTAGAAGAAATAGGGCGAGATAACCTTTTTATTTAGTCGGACAAGTTTGCAAAAACTTGCGCATATCACGCGGCCATTAAATCTGTCAATCAATTGTTGTGATACGAGAACCGTTCTTCCAACGGGCTGTTCTGCAGTTCCTCCAGAAACTTCAAGGATTATGTCTCCGTCTTCAAGTTTTCTGGATCTGTAATTGCTTGCTTTATGATAGCGAACAGGGCAGGTGCTCAAGTCCCCTTTTTTTACATAGGGAAAATCTGTTCCACGGATTACGCTAGCTTCTTCGGAAAAATCTTTGTCGCTCACATCATTTCCCCAACCGCCGCCAATATAATATTCAAAGACGTCCTGCATTTTTTTCATATTGAATGATGCAGGAATTTTTCCCATTTCGCTGGCGACGAGTTTAGTGGTTTCGTGGCCGGGGAATCGGAAGCGGATGAACCATTCTTTGTATAGGTTCTCCGCCATTTGTTCCAAGATTTTGATGCGTTTGTTGTTGTTTTCAATCAGGTTGTCATAGGCGGAGAGAATGAATGTGATTTTATTCTGAATGTTAATATTTGGAATTGACGCAACATGATTTGACAACAAACCCTGATTCAAATTTTGAATGTTTGCACCAACTGTTGCTCCAGAAATACTTTTCCTAAAAAGCTTTGTTTTAAAATAATATGCAAAAAAACGAGAATTATATTGAGCAAGATTGTTAAATCTTGCTCGAATGCAAAAACCGGAATATGTTGTTGGAAAGTTTAAATTCTCAATCAACATGCACCTTCCAACCAATTCCTTATTACCATTTGATCGGACAAATATAATATCGCCATTTTCTAAATAATCTGACTCTTTTAAAACATCAGCAGATATTTCTTCAAGTTCGTTGTAATTAGGCAATAGGCGATTTCCAAAATCAGAAACACCTATTAACTTAACACCTTTTGAGTAAGCGTTTTTGCTGAAATTAACGCCATTGCTAAAAGTTGCTATATCACCTAATTTTATTTTTTCCCAGTTCATTTTAAAGCATCCTAGATTCTTCGACTCCACTCAGAATGACATCTTCCTTCATCTAAAAAAGCCCCTTCATGTTCTCTGCAATCTGTTTTTCCAGTTTCTTCGCTTCGGCGCTCAGCTTGGCGAAATCGTCGTTCAGCCCGAGCATCGTTTCCTTGAATTCTTCGGCGGTCATGCCGTCGTCTTCAATGACAACGCCTACATATCGGCCCGCGTTGAGCGAATAATCCTGGTCCTTGATCCCGTCTTCGCCTTCGATTTTTGCGACCTTGCAAAGGCCGATCACGTCTTGGTATTTTCCGTCAGGGAATCGTTCGGTGAGCCAGTTGATTTGTGCCTGCCAATAATCCTTGGTTTTGACTTCTTTGTCATCGCTGTTTACGGGAGCGTTCTTGAGGTTTTCCTTGTATTCTTTGACCAAGTCCTTGAACGCCTGCGTGTCGCCTTCGTATAGGCGGCTGATGATGGCGAGGTTCTTGATTTGTTCGTCGCTGAACTTGCGGTGAGCCCTGTCAACTTGGGTGAACACGTTTCGTGCGTCGATGAAAAGGATTTCGTCTTTTTTCTTGCTGCCCGCTTTTTGCTTGTCGAAGAACCAGAGCGTCGCGGGGAGCGTGACCGAGTTGAACATGTTCGAGGGCAAGGTGACCATCTGGCTGATGACGCCTTCTTCAATCATTTTCTTGCGGATTTCAAGTTCGCTGCCGCCGGCATCGCTTGCGGAATTCGCCATGACGAGTGCAGCCTTGCCGTTTTCGTTCAGGGCTGTCGCGAAGTAGCCAATCCACAGGTAGTTTGCGTTGGGGACGGTTTCTTTCTTGTCCGATGCTTTTTTGCTGCCTGCCTTGGATTTGTTTCTGGGAACGCCGTACGTGCTGAAACGTTCGTCTTCCTTAACTTTATCAACAACGACTTCATCCACGTTGAACGGGGGATTCGCCATCACGTAATCGAATGCGCCGAATGCGTTGTATGGGTCGCTGTAGAAAGAGTTTGCTTCGGTGATGTCGCCGCGGACATTGTTCAGGAGCAAATTCATCTTGGCGAGTTTGACTGTATCGGGTTCCTTTTCCACGCCGTAGCAGCGGAAAGACATCGTGTCGTCTTCTTCGCTCTTGTTGTGCTTGTGCATGTAGCGGGCTGCTTGCACGAACATGCCGCCCGAACCGCAAGCCGGATCAAGGAATTTCTTGTCGTGGCCGCTCGGCTGCAAGACTTCGACCATGTAACGCACGACGGTCGCAGGCGTATAAAATGTTCCGCCATCCTTGCCTTCGGACAAAGCGAAATTACCAAGGAAGTATTCGTAGATTTCGCCAAACAGGTCGATGCCGATATCTTCGGGGATGTCCTTGAATATGCGGACAATCTTCGAAAGCAAATCGGGTTCCTCTTCGGGAACGAGCTGTGCGTAAACATCTTTGGGGAGGACCCCTTCCATCTTTTCGTTTTCGTCTTCAATAGCCTTCATCGCACGCTTGACGAGAGTCGCTTTCTTGGCGTCATCCGGGGCGTCATTGATAAAGTCGAAGTAGGCACATTCCGGCAAGTAGAAACCGCACTTTTCGATGGAGATTTCTTTGAGCGTGCGTGCACGACGGGTGCCCTTGAGTTTTTCGAACTCAGCGTTGATTTCGTCTTTATGCTGTTTGTAAAGAATGTCCGCATAGCGCAGGAAGATTAGGCCCAGAATGGGCTGGCCGTATTTGTTTGCGGCGAGGTGTGCTCCAGCGCGGAGAATGTCTGCGGAATGCCAAAGGCGATCTTTTAAATTCTTGAGTTCAATATCAGTCATAGGGGGTCCTTGGGGATCTCTAGGGGAATATAGATTATTTGGTGGGAAGCGAAGTGAAAGAGGGCGTCCGGAAGGCCTTTTAGACAGAAATTGCGTGTTTGCATATGGCTTCATGCTTGCGGAGGCGTTTTTTGGGGGAAACAGGCGGTGTTTTTTCGTGCCGACGGGCATTTTAGGGCAAAAAAGGGTATATTAGATTTGGATATGACGGAACGACGATGAGGAATCGGGATGAAAATGGAAGGAATGGGGTGATGACTAATAGAAATGCATCTGCTAGTGATTTCGGGTGGGATTTTCAACACAATGCAGCAATCGTTCTTGTTTTAAAGAATATCAAGAATGATTTTAAAAGCGTTCGTGTTGAAGGTGCTACAGAAGATATAGAAATCAATTTTAATGATGGTGAAACCTCATATATTCAAGCGAAGTCATCACAAAGCCCAGAGCAAGACACGAATGTTAAAAGTAAGTTGGAAAAGGCTTTGGAGTCTTTGAATGATGCCGGTGGTAAGAAAAATGTAAAATCGCTTGTTTTTACAACAAACAATCATATTTATCCATTCAATCATGCAGAGAAGGACAAAGATCCTTATATTTCTGGAAGAACAAGTCTTAAATACAGTGAATTGAGTGCGAACTCTCAGGGAATAATTGATGGTATTATAAAAAGCAACAATCTATCAAATATTGAAAAAGATAAGCTGTCTGTAGAGGTGATTCCATTCTATGGCGATGATGAAGATAATCGCTATAAAGAAATTAGCAAGTCAGTAGAAAAATTTATGGATGATGTTGCTAATCGGAATACTCCTAAAAATAAGATACTAGAAAAACTACAATTGAAATTTCAACGGAATGCGTCAAAAAAGGATGTTAATATTACCTTGACAAAAGAGAAAATAGTTTGGTGTATTATTGCGGTTATTTGTGATAGTGGAAATGAGTTTGTTACAGATGAGATGATAGATGAAGTGTTTGATGGTGATTATGGGTTGAGAGATTCTGTGAAGGAAACATATGGATTTGTTATAGAAGATAGTTCCCATAAATTTCAGTTGATATCAAAATTGCTTGCTGAATATCAGAAGTATAAAATGTTGAATAAGGCGAAATCGTACAAGGATTTTATTAAAACAAATTGGGCTTTATTTTTAGATTTTTTTCCTGATGTCAAACCGGATCAACAAAAGATGCTTGTTTATATGATTTTGGGAAAAATTTTTAACAATCAATCTGTTATCAATAATATCAGGGAAAATGTGGGTGGCATATGATTATAAACTCATTATTGATAAAAGATGGCTACTTTGAAAAAAGGTATGAATTTGAAAAAGGATTTAACCTTATTCATAGTGCCCCAAATAGTGTTGGCAAAACCACTTTGCTGAGAAGCTTAATTTATGCAATGGGATATCCGATTCCTGGAACAAAAAAGTTTCCATTAACAAAACCGGAATTTACACTTAACTTTCAACTAGAAAGTGGAGAAACTGCTCAAATTGTCAGAAAAGATAGAGAAGTGTCTTTTAACGATGAATTTTTTGTGGTTCCCGCGGAACAGTTGTCGTTGCAAAAGAGTGTTTTTGAGTTGAATGATGAAATTTTACTCTCAAACTTACTGGGCGTTTTTTATGTTGATCAGGAAAAGGGGTGGACTCTTTTAAATCGTGGCAAAGTTATTGGAAATGTTCGGTTCAATATCTATGATTTTATATTGTCTTTGACTGGAAAACATTCGGAGAATCTGTCAAGAAAGTTGGATTCTCTCAATAGAGCTATTGCCAAGTATAAGAACTTTCAAAATATCGTAGAATATCAAAGTACACTTAATGAAGAACACAATTTTGTAATGGATTCGTCAAGGGTTGCTCTTGAAAAAGATAAAACCTTGCTTGAGTATAAGAAAAGAGCTTCAGAAAAAGAAGTATCCATCCTAAAAAGATGCTTGAAAGATCAGAATAGTTTTGTGAATTTTATAGATTCTTTGCGGTTGAGTATAAAATTAGAAGATGGCCGAAGTCAAATTATAACGAAAGAAAATCTGATTGGTGTCGAAGAAAATAAATCTTTGATTAAAGCTAGAATTGAACTCCTTGCGGATGAAATTTGCTCGTACACTCAGAATCTTTCCAAAATAGATGCGGAAATAGAAAAAGCCGATTCTGATTTGAGCTTGATAGAAGTTGAAACCTTAGAAAGTCAATATGACCGTCAAATCAGTTCATTGAACATGAATCAAAGTGCGGTTAAGGGTGCTTTGACGTCGTTTGAAAAACAACGAAAAGAAGTTGAAGAAGAAATGGATGTCTTGGCAAAAACAGATACGTCTGTAATAGATAGAATCCATACCATAATCTATGGCTATGCACAAGAATTGGATGTTGTTGACTACACAAGCCCTAGTCAGGATTACATTTTTACATCAGATTTAAAGAGTCTATCAGGAGCAATTTTCCATAAAATTGTTTTCTGCTTTAAACTTGCATATGTAAGACTTGTTGAAGAAAAATGTAATTGTTATTTACCAATCATTCTGGATTCTCCAAGCGGACGAGAAGTTTCAGAGGAGAATGTCCGAAAAATGATGGGAATTTTGAAAAGAGATTTTTCAAATCATCAGATTATTATCGCGTCAATCCATGACTTTGGATATGCTGATAAGGTGATTGAAATTAAAGAAACGCTGATGGAAAATGCTAAAATGAAAGGAGTGTAAAAATGGAGAAGACTCGTTCGTATTTCGAATTTGATTTTGACACCTATAAACAAGAATTGATTAATGCAATAAACGACCAAGAAACGCATTTCTATTTAGATACAAGCTTTCTTAATAAATTACTCTTTACTCGAGAAGATGCTAGAAAACTAATTTTATCTTGGTTGGGTAATAGAATTGATCATGTCCATGTTCCGTATTGGGTGTATATGGAGTACATGAAAAGAGCTGTTAATATAGAATATTTGAAAAGCATAAGTCCATGGTCTGGGTTTAAATTTAAAAATGCTCTAGAAGCATATAAGGAAAATCTATATCTGTATTTAGATGATAAAGTCGCAAAAAGCAAATTTAATGATGCCTATGATTGTCGAAAAAAATATGAGGAAGCGGTTTCAACCATTGAAAAAATTGAAAAATTAACAAATGATTTTTCGGGAGCTCATAACGAAATTTCGGAGTTATTTTTCCCTAAACATGTAATGAAGAAAATTGAAAATTTAAGCGATTTGGAAAAAGATTTCAATATTCGTTGTGAAAATAAGATTCCTCCAGGATTTGATGAGAATAAAGAGAAAAATGTTTACGGAGATTTCTTTATTTGGAATGAAATTCTAAATAATCAAGAAAATAAACACAAAGCAATACTGCTTTCAAACGATTCTAAAAGAGATTGGGTGTATACGCCTCAAAAAATAGTATTAAAAGGGAAAATAATATCAAATGATGTAAAGCATAGCTTAGAAACTTTACGTCTTCCAGTACGTGTTGCAGCACCTCAACTATGTTTGGAATTTTTAAAAAAGATAGGTATGGATGATTTCTTTGTTGTTTCAGGAAGATCCTTTATGGAAATATTATATGATGAAGATAATATTTTGTATAAACCTTTTCTTACTTTGCTCGCTTGTGATGGAAAATTTGCCAATTCTCTAGCGTCAAATCCAGTTGAGGAATCGCCTAACTCCTCCACATCAAGTTTTGAAACAGGATCATGCTCCAATGAGAGTTTCGAAACTGAGTCGTTGAAAAAATACTCAATAAAAGCATTGCATGATTCTGAATATGTTATTAATACCTTTGAAAAACTTGATTTGTGTATAGAAAAATTCAAAAGTCATAATTGGTATATTCAATCAGACGGATTGCATGATTTTTTGCAAATATTGAGAGAACAAGATAAAGATACTTATTCAAAATTTTTAGACGATAATAAGAACGCATTGTTTGTTTTGGGGCGAAATATATATCAAGCGGCATGTGGGAGCGAAAATGATTCGCTTGCCTATATACAAAACTTGCATGAAAATGTTGTGAAATTGAATACAGACGAAAGGAATAATTACCTTTTAGATGGAATATTTTATGAAGTATATTTTAACAAATTCGGACAGTTGCGTGAAAAACCTAAAGCAAAATATTTTAATTATTTGATGGATGCGTTGGAAAATGGATCTACAACTGAATTGTTTATTAGAAATGCATTGAAGTCATTCAAAGATAAAATTATCTATTTGCTTGATGATTTAGAGGTATTTTTTGAGGTTGAGTGGTGTTCTAAAGATGACTCTAATGAAATTTACTCAATAAAGTGGAATGATTTAGAATTATTACGGCAATATAATGAATATGAATATATTCCTGACAATTGTTTTTTACATGATTCGCGTTTTTTTGGGCGTGAAGATAGCTTGGCGATTGGTCTATCGAAATTGTTTTTAATTCCCAAGAATAAAATAAAATTTGGAAAATTTCCATTAGATAAAAAATGGACTATAAAACCACAATTCTGTGTAAATCCGTCATTCCCATATTTAATGTATAAGGAATAAAATAGATAGATTGTAAAAAAACAATAGATATATCTAAAAAAAGCGGGTATGACGCCCGAAGGTTGCTTTGTGCGTGTGGGAAGTTCAGTCCATGGAATGAGCGAAAAGATAATTCTGGAGACGTTCGCCTCTCGTGCAAAGATTTCTCTTGCCAAGATTCCAGCTCCGCGGCAAGACCTGACATTTAGCCAGCTAAAAATCTACTACGAAGAGAACAAAAAGCCCTTGAACAGTCAATTTGCCAAGACGCTGGAGTTGCTTACTCCCGACGGAAAATACAATTACAATGCTTATCTCCTTGCTGATGAAAACGGAGTATCCATCAAAGTGGCGCGGTACAAAGGCACGGACAAATATGACCTTA
>JAEEGK010015287.1_pt1 | contig 17035 bp, 6 predicted proteins | sample 8958771 | NCBI WGS metagenome assembly JAEEGK01 (sample SAMN16246547, study PRJNA631951) | gut metagenome | biome: gut microbiome; feature: rumen; material: SC-attached | host: Bos | place: Iran: Karaj | collected 2018-10 | reverse complement strand
ATCTGCAGGCGCTGGTCAGCAACGAGGCCTGCCGCAAAGCCATCAGGCAGTTTGCAGAACAGGGCGGACGCATAGTTGCTGAGTGCGGCGGCATGATGTATCTTTGCAAGAGCATCATTACCGATAGCGGCGAATATCCCATGTGCAACGTCCTGCCCTACTCCATTACGGCACGTACCGCCGACCGCAAGCTCTCGCTGGGATATCGCCGTTTCATGCTCGATGGCAAGGAGTATCGCGGACATGAGTTCCACTATACGCAGTTTGCAAACGAAGTACCGACCTCCGACTGTCAGGTGTTCAACGCCAAAGGCGAGCCCGTTCCCACTCCCGTATTCCACTATAAGAATGTATTAGCAAGTTATACTCACCTCTATCAATTCCCCTACAAATGAAACAACTCCTCACGCTTCTTGCAGCCTCTGCCATCATCTGTGGCTGTTCGCAGAAAGCCGGACAGACCTCAGGTTCCACCAACAACGCTGGCGACTCGGTGGTAACCGTCGACGTGAAATACGCCACGGGCTTTACCGTACGCGATTCTGCCGATGTGCGCTTGGTCGACGTAGGAAAAAACGACCGCTTCGCCTTGGTACATAGCGATGATGTTCAGGTGCCCGAGGGCTGCGTCAAGGTGCGCGTGCCCATCAAGAGCACCATCTGCATGACGGCCCTCCAGCTGTCGAACTTTACCGTGCTCGAGGCTCACGACATAGTGAAAGGCATCACGGGCACGAAAAACCTCTTCAACGAGGATATCCTCAAACGGGTGAAGGACGGACGCATCGTGAAGATAGGTATGGAGGGCGAGTTCGACACCGAGCTCGTGCTGGCCGCCAATCCCGACGTCATCTTCATCTCACCCTCGAAGCGGGGCGGATACGATGCCATCCGCGAAACGAACATCACCCTGGTGCCACACCTGGGCTATCAGGAGCTCGATCCCCTGGGACAGGCTGAATGGGTGAAGTTCGTGGGCATGTTCATAGGCAAGGAAAAGGAGGCCAACGAGGTGTTCGCTGGCATCGAGCATCGTTACAACGAACTCAAAGAGAAAGTTGCCAATATCTCCACTTCCTCACAGCAAGGAGGGAATGCTGCTAATGACTCCCCTCCCTCACAGGGAGGGGCTGGGGGTGGGTCGCCTACCCTATTCAGCGGCGAGATGCACTACGGCAACTGGCACGCCGTGGGCGGAAAGAACTACTTGGCGCAGATATTCCGTGACGCTGGTGCCAGCTACGTCATCGAAGACGACGAGACGGCAGGCGAGAACCTGGAGTTTGAGAAAATGTACGCCTTGGCTGCCAACGCCGACTACTGGCGTATCCTCAACAGTTTCCAAGGCGACTTCTCCTATGAAGCCCTGAAGGCATCGGAGCCTCGCAACGAACTGTTCAAGGCATTCAAGGAGCGGAAGGTCATCTACTGCAACATGAAGCACCAGCCCTACTACGAAATATCGCCCGTAGAACCTGACGTGCTGCTGAAGGATTTCGTCGCCATCTTCCACCCTGAGCTCGTCGAACCCGACTACACCCCAAAATACTACCGTTTACTGAAATAACACAACGGATTACACGGATTTCACGGAATCAAATCCAACATCAGAAATCCGTTTAATCCGTGCCGCTCGGCTCTGCCGCTTGGCTCGTCCAAGAATCCGTTGTTTAGAAAGAAATATGAGAGTTTCGAAGTTTATAGTTCTGTTCGTGTCCATCGCTGTACTGCTGGTGGTGAACCTGCTCATCGGTTCCGTCAAGATTCCTATGGCGGAAGTCTGTCGTATCCTTTGTGGTGCCAACGACAACGAAATATGGACGAACATCGTTATCAACAGTCGACTGCCACAGGCATTGACGGCTATCGTGGCTGGTGCAGGACTCGCCGTCAGCGGACTGCAGATGCAGACCGTATTCCGCAATCCGCTTGCTGGTCCCTCCGTACTCGGCATCAGCAACGGCTCTGCCCTTGGCGTAGCCTTCGTTGTGCTGCTCTCAGGTCGTTTGGGAGGCGTAGCCTTGAGTCGACTGGGTTATCTTGGCGAAGCAGCCATGTCGGTGGCAGCTATCCTGGGGGCTTTGGCCGTACTCCTGCTCATCCTCTGGGTATCACAAAAAGTGAGGGGCAACGTCACCTTATTAATAATAGGTGTGATGATAGGCTACCTGGCCAACGCTATCATTGGCGTACTGAAGTTCCTGTCGCCCGAAGAGGACGTGAAGGCGTTCGTGGTATGGGGACTGGGCTCCTTCAGCCGTGTCTCAGGCGACGAGATGCTGCTCTTCGTCTGCCTCATGTGCGTGCTGCTGCCCTTGGCCTGCCTGCTGGTGAAGCCCATGAACCTGCTGTTGCTTGGCGACCGCTATGCTGCCAACCTCGGTCTGAATGTACGGCGCGCCCGCATGCTGGTCATCATCTCCTCTGGTGTACTCGTAGCCATAGTGACTGCCTACTGCGGTCCCATCATGTTTATCGGATTGGCTGTACCACACCTGGCTCGCACCCTCTTCCGCAGCAGCGACCACCGCATCCTGATGCCTGCCACCGCCCTCTGCGGTTCGGTACTGGCCTTGCTTTGCAACTTCATTGCCCGTATGCCAGGCTTCGAGGGAGCCCTGCCTGTCAACTCAGTCACGGCCCTTGTTGGTGCGCCCGTTATAGCTGCCGTCCTATTTGGCAAGCGCAGAAACGATTATGAATAAGTTTCTTTAGAAAGCCCAGAAACGATTACGAATAGATTTTCCCTTCGTCGTCGATAAGCAGGATGGTGAGGCTGCCGTTTGGCAATAATGGCTGACAGTAATCGTTGCAATGGCGGATGACCGTACGGACAAAGGCATCGAGGCGCCCCGACGGAATACGCTGCCACAGTTCCCTTGCCAGAGTAATATCATCCAGGCTGATGTCGCAGTCGGCTTCGCGGAGCAATTGCTCAACAAACGTCTTGTTCATCGTAGCCTTGCGACTGTGAGTATCCAAATGACCTTCAGCCAGTTTCACAGCCTTGCCCAGCATCACACCCAGCGTTATATTTCTGATATCCAAATCATTGGCAATCTTCAATGTATCACCGATATAATTGCCGTACTCCACAAACGCCTGTTTGGGCAATTCCGGATACATCGTCTTCACGAACCGCTCGCTCTTGCCACCGCTATTGATCACCACGCGGTCGGTACCCGAGGCTTTGGCAACGTTCATACACTTGCGGATGCTATCGACAAACGCCTCTTCGCTGAACGGCTTAACGATGCCAGAGACCCCGATGATGCTGATACCGCCTTCAATACCCAAACGCGGATTGAAGGTGCGCTTGGCGATTTCCTCACCATTCGGAACACTTATAGTAATTGACAAGTCATTGACGACTCGCTCGATATTGTTCCGAATCATCTCGCGCGGGCCTTTGTTGATGGCAGCCTCTCCGGGGGGATAGTCGAAGCCGGGGAGTGTGAAGCGGCCCACGCCCTCGCCACCGAGGATTTCAATCGTCGGTTTACGGGGAGCTTCAACCTTTGAATCACGGGGACAGGAACTCTGATCTTTCGCTTCGCTACTATCATTGTTCCCGTCCCCATAATTCACGGCTGCGCGAACCTCGATACCATTCGTCACATCGGGGTCGTCGCCAGCCTCTTTGAAGCAGTAGGCGTACCCATCGGCAAAACCGACGGGTACAGTAATCGTTTCGCCATTCGGGAGGATGACAGGCACTTCATCTGGTGTCTCGCCCCTTATCAATCTCAAAGTCGCAGCAATCGCAGCTGCCGTTGCACACGTCCCCGTCGTCAGTCCGCTATGGAGGGGGAAGAACTCCGGCAACAGCTTTTCAATGGCCCTACGTAAGCCGAATGGACCATTGATGACAGAACAGGGGAATACCCCCCCACCAGACGCGAGGCCGTCCCCCTGATTAACGGGGAAACTCCCGTGTGTAATTTCCGGACGTTTAAGGACGATAATCCGCATACCTTTGGCCTTCGCTTCTTCCACCTTCTCTACAAATCCGCCACTGAGGCCGCTTTCCTTGAGTAGAATGGCATCGGCATCTGTCCCCAGGTTTAGCGGGTGGTTTCCTTCATAGTAGACGATTTGACTGTCGCTCGCTCCTTGCTGATGCGCCAACCGGATACTGCTTTCGCGATTCAGTATCCTATAAATCACCTTGACGCCCGCGGTCTCGAGCCATTTCAGCTTGCTGATGCTCTGCACACCGGTAGTAGCCAAGAGCGTAAGTCCTTGTAGGGAGTCTGCCGGTATATCTTTGTAGTCGTCAATCCAAGTGATATCAGGGTCTCGAGGCGGATAGATACGCTCGTAGCGGATGACAGGAATACGGATGGAAGCAGCCGTCTCGGCTATAATCTTATGCAGTTGCGTGGCAAAAGGATGGGCCGCATTGACGATGAGTCGGATTTCATGTTGTATGCAAAACGATAGCATAGCTTCTGCATCCATTGCACCATCGATGCGTTGCCCATGATGCAAACAGATATTCTGCTCCCCCGTCTTAGTGCTGTAGAAGTAAGGTGTGGCCGCCTCTTCGAGCACTTGTGCAGCATTTCGTCCTTCCGTTGTTCCTCCGAATACTAATATCATGTCATATAGATTTGTAGTGACAGGATTTATTGTTGCTCAGTAAGGATTTCCAATATCTTCATTCTGATGATGTATTCGTACTTCATGCGCAAGGTATTCTCTGATGCTGTGAACCACTGCTGACGGCTCTGGTTGAGGTCAAAGAGCGTGTTCATGCCAGTATCATATCGTTTTAGTGCATAGTGATAGGCCAGTTCGTTCGCCTCTTGAGATTTAACCTCAGCCTCATACCTTTTTTGTGCATTAAGAGCCCCCTGCCAAGCCTGTTGGATTTCCTTCTGGACGTGTTGCTGTGCATCGTTTAGTGCCACCTTTGCATCATCGTAGTTTACCTTTGCCGTGCGTATTCGTGCCTTTGTGTGAAAAGCATCGAAGATGGGTATAGAGAGTTTTAGTCCGACAAAGCTATAAAAGAAATTCTTTCGCTTCCATTCCAGATCATAGCTGAAATAATAGTTGGGGTTGATGAAGGTCTCCCATGACGAGACTATAGGCAATTGTCCGTTACGCGACATATTGGCATCGAGGTTGGCCCACGAGGTACCGAGTTTGCCTATGAGAGAGAGCGTTGGATAATAGCCACTGCGCGCCGTCTTGACTTGCTGCTCAGCTTGTAGAATGGTATAGTTGGCCGATTGTACGGCAGGATGTGAATTGACGGTGGAGAGTTCTTGGCTGAGTTGAGCGGAGAGCGGAGCTATTGAGTCGTCAGGTTCACAGATGTCGAAGTCCACGGAATCGGGAAGGTTCAGCAACAACTTGAGGTCGAGCTTAGCCAAAGCGACATCACCTTCTGCCGCTGCCAGCAATGCATCGTCACGGCTCACCATGGCCTTCGCCTCCACGACATCACTCATAGGTCGTTTTCCTCTGTCAAACAACGAGCTGGCCTGCTTCAGTAGCAACTGCGAAACCTCCTGACGTTGCTGTGCAATCAGAACCTCACCTTTGTCATAGAGCAGTTGCAGATAGGCAGCCGTCACCTGTACCTTGATATTCTTTTTTGCTGAGTGCACGTCCTGGGTAGCAGCCAAGAGCGAATACTTGCTGGCCTTTATCTGACTGGACAGACGGTTACCTGTATAGAGGGGAACAGCCCCTGATAGTCCCATATTCAAAAGCGATTCAGTGGCATCAAACCGGTTACCGTCGCCCGAGTGATAGAGTTTGCCGACGTAGCCTCCCACATCGCCATTGAACTGTGGCAATCGGGCATCCTTGCTAGACTGGACATTGATTTGGCGCCGCTGTTGCTCATGCAGCAGGTGTCTTATCTCCGTATTATGCTCTATGGCATAGTCCATGCACTCATCGAGCGTCCATTGCCGTTGCGCTTGTGCATGGATGAATGACCACTGACAAATAATAAATGATAATAAATACTTTCTCATACTCAATTCTTTTGATTTCCCCTGAGTAACTCCCCGGCCTTCACGCCACTTTTCAGTTCAATCACCAGACCGTCGGACAGTCCGATGGTAACAGCACGGCGCTCAAACTGCTGGTGTTCGGTGTCGTTGGGGTCAGAGGTAAGCACATAGACGTAAGGCTTACCATCCTCGAACGAAATGGCCGTCTCGTCACACGACAACACGTCGCGTGCTGTACCCAGCACGATGCTGGCATTGGCGCTATAGCCCGAACGGATGGTCACGCTGTCGGGTATGGTGGCATCAGCTTTCAGCTCGAACATCTTTGCACCGTTCTGCATCATTCCTTCAGGGGCTATGTAGCTAAGCTTGGCGGGGATGGTCACCTCCTGCATAGAACCAAGGTGCAGTTCGATGTCCATGCCCAGACGCAACTGTGCCACCTCGGTCTCGTCGATAAAACCGCGGAAGATGATGTCGTTCATATCGGCAATCTTGGCCACTATGCTGCCCTCGGTAAAGGCACTTGCTCCAGAGACAGATGCACCCACCTCGACAGGAACGCTGAGCACTACGCCAGTAATGGAGGAACGCAGTTCGGTAACGCTGATGCCGCCCGACCTCGAGGACTGTCCGCGAGTGATGACCTGCACCTGCGACTCGGCAGCGGCGACACCCTCACGGGCTGATGCCAGCTGCGTGCTCTGCATCTCATACTCCTGGCGGCTCACCACACCGTCGGCATAGAGCGCATGGATGCGGTCGTACTCACGTTGAACCTCTCTCAACGTGATACGTGCAGCCTCAACACGGCTCTTAGCCTCATTGAGCAGTGCCATGTCTGGAATAATCTTAACGGTGGCGATAATGTCGCCTGCCTTCACCCTGTCGCCCGGTTCTACGCGCAACTGGCTGATGAAACCTGTGGTCTGGGGCCTGACAGCCACCTGACGGCGGGCTTCCATGCTTCCTGCTACGGTCGTACGTTTCACAATGGTACGCTGCCCTACGCCGACCAGTTCATAGACCGTCGGAAGGGGCTGCGATTTTTGCCACAGGTAGTAGAGCGTGTAGGCCACAAATAGTGCCAAGAGGCACAAACCGATAATTCTGAGTACTTTCTTCATATTCTTTTTTCTTTTTTCTGAGAAACACTATTCATCGCGGAGCGCATCAACAGGTTGGATGGCAAGTGCGCGCCGGACAGGCATCCAGCCTGCCAGCAGCCCACCGACCACAAGTATGAGCAAGGCTGTAATTGCCGTCCAGAAGGGGATGGTGGGGTGGCTGAATACCACGTCGTCGCCTTGCGGCAGCATGCCCTCTAACACATGAAGCGACCAGATAGCCACACAAAGCCCCGTCAGTCCGGCACACAGCGTCAGTACGAGACATTCCTGCATGATGTCCCTGATAATGTGGATGGGCTTTGCCCCTAAGGCTCTTCGAATACCGATCTCCTGTGTGCGTTCCTTGACGGTGACGAGCATGATATTGGTGATGCCTATCAGTCCCGCTATCAGCGTGCCAAGACCAACAATCCAGATGAGAATATGTGTGCCTGTGGTCACGTTGTAGTACTTTTCGGCTACTTCGGATACTGTCTGAGCAGTAATTGCCAGTTGGTCATCAGGATGGACGGAGTGATTTTCCTTGACGAGGGCTATGATTTGCTCTTTCTGCTGTTCCATGGGGAATGCATCGTCCATAATGACGGAACACAGGTCTATGTCATCGCCGCGCCCGTAGGCGGCCTGCTGCGTTGGCAAGGGCATCAGCACGCTTTCCGCCAAATCAATACCGACGTGGACATTGGGATTTGTGCAGTGCGTAACGCCCACTACTGTCATTAGCATGCCGTTCACTTCGAGCGTACTGCCCAAAGCTTCTTCACGGTTGGCAAAAAAGGCATCGGCCACGTGTTCGCCGATGACACATACCTTACGATGCTCGCTCATGTCAAGATCGTTGATGAAACGCCCCTCCGTGACTCGCTGCGGCAGTTCGTTGACAAACTGGGGCATAACACCCGTTACTTGATATAGGAAACCACGCTCTCCTCGGACAACGTTTTGGTAGCCGGCATAACAAATAGCACTATACGATACCACATTTGAGCCGAAACGATTACGTATCAGTTTCTCATCTTTGGTGTTGAGCTGCCACTTCCTGCCACGTCCGAAGCCCTGATAAGGCATCGTTGTCTCTTGTGGCTTAATCCACATCTCGTTGGGAGGGAGAGTGTTCAACTTGCTGACGATACCGTTGTCAAGCCCCATGCCGCTGCCCAAGAGCAGAGTTAGTATGAGAATGCCCCAAAACACGCCGAAGGCCGTCATCAGCCTTTGCCTGCTGCGCGTACTGACGGTCAGCATGTCTTTCAGTGTTTCAACGAGTTTGGTTCTGACGGCCTGCTTAGCAGGAACATATCCAGCCACGAGTCCGGCTACAACCATGATGCAACTGATAATCAGTACATAAGTCAGACTGACGGTTGGATTGTAGAACAAATGGCTATTGCCTGAGATGTCTATCAGCTTTGCAGCCAACTCCATCAGTCCAATGCCTAAGAACATGCCGAGATAGCCTGAAAAAAGGCAGATGACAACCGACTCAGCCAGTACGAGCACGACTATTTGTCGGGCTTTTGCCCCCATAGCTCGTCTGACGCCAATCTCGCGTGTCCGCTCCCTGACGGAGATATGCATGATGTTGGAAACGCCGACAATGCCTGAAATCAGCGTGGCCAGGGCTACCACAACGATAAAGATACGGAGTCCTGCCAGTATGTTGCTGACCAACACGGCCTCTTCATAGAGGTTGTGAATCTTGATAGCTTGCTTGTCGGCTGGCGAGAAGGCCTTGCGACTAGCCAGAATACTGAGAAGGCGCGCGTTGAAATGCTCGTTCAGCGCAGCGGTGGTCAAGTGAGCCGTCTGCAAGCTGATACGGCTCAGTTTTCCGTCAGGACACCATATTTTCTTAACGGTGCTCAAGGGAACAACGATGGCCCGCATGGGGTTTGACTCCAACACAGGCTCATAGACGCCGACGACTTGGAAGTTAATGTTGTCCAACTGTATGGTATTTCCCAACGCCGATACAGTGTTTCCCTTGAAGAACGCATCTCGTAGTACTTTAGGAATAACGCAGACCTTGCGCAGATTGACCATGTCAATGTCGTTGATGTCGCGTCCCTCTATAATACGTGTGTTTGGAGCCACAGCATAGCCTGGTGTATAGCCGTCAACAAGGGAATTGGCATATTCCTTGCCCTTACGAGCCTGTATGGCATGGCTCACAACGGGGATAGCCTTGACCACCGTGTCGCCCAACAGACTATCCAAAGCGGCAGCGTCTTCTTCGTAGAGGTGGATGGCACGCCCTTGTCTGTGTCCATCAAAGGGTAGCGACGTTTCGTTAGGAGTCAATGTCATAACGCCGACGTTGAACACTCTGAAGTTATGGTTCATGCCGTTGAGAAGTCCGCGGCCGGCACTGATGAGCACAATGAAGATGAAGATTCCCCAGGCTATGGAGAGTCCTGTCAGCGCTATGCGCATCTTGTTGCCTCTCATGACGGCAAATACCTCGGCCAGGATTTCCCTCATACTTTCAACTCTCAACACTAAACTCTAAACACTAAACTCTCAACATCTGCATGACAGTTTCCTTATACGTCTTTGCCGGGGCTTTCATCATTTTCCTGGAGTAATAGCCGGACTACGTCACTCTGAACGTGTAGTTGTCCTTTATTTCAACGACGTTCGCCAGCGCCTCGACCATGAAGTCCTTCTGCGTGGAAACAGCTGCGTTGATTAGCGTCTCATTTTGCGGCAGATGATTGTGTTTCCCGTCTTCCGTAATCCAGTCGGGGAAGAACTGGAACAGGATAATGGGGGAGATGTTGAATTCCTGTACCAATGATGCGAAAGGGAAGTAACTGTTCTGGCTCAGTTTATAATAGACGTCGCTCAGCCGTTCCAGGAACGCCCCCATGTCGTGATGATCCACATGAGCTACGATTGGCATTCCCGTAATATACAGACCTAAGTCCTCATAATTATTGAATCGGTCGCGACCGTTGTCAAGAAAACCAAAAGCCACATCATCGTTACTCACCAGTTTGGACATAGTCATGGCCATAGCAGCCGTAAACAGGATATTCTTTGTGATGCCGAAGCGGTCGGTAAATCTGTTCACCTGCTCACGGTACACTCCAAGCTCACATTTGTGGTAGCCCGGCTTGCCATGCTTTCCCAGATTCCTATAGAAGTTGGCTTCACTCAGGTTGCTCAGCATCGTGCGGATATACTTGTCCATCTCAGCATACTGCTCCGTGCTTTTCACCTCCTGATGGAAGGCAGAGACCTTTAGGAAATGATCATCGACGAAATCGAGCTTTTCGTCCTCTAACGCACGTAGAAAGTGCCGACAGAAGACATTCGTGGATACAACGTCGAAAATCAGGTGGTGGACTACAGACACTAAATAGCATTTGCCCGGAATCCTTACGATGACATGTCTGGACAAACTGCTGTACAGGTCGAAGCCGGATGTAAGAAGCTTTATGAGCTTCAACGGGTTCAACGACCCTTTCATCACAGCAGGCTTGTCACCCTTCTCCATATACGGCACACCATCCCTCAGCGCCACATGCATGGTCAGCACGGGATGTGCAGTAAACATGACATCTAACGCATTTATGATCTGCTCGTCACTGTATTTCCTGTCAATTGGAATAACGGAGGGCATCAGATAGGAATCATATTTATTAAACTTTACAATATCATTGTAGATGAACATCTGCGTATTATTCAGCGGGCATCCGCTCTCTATCGAATATTTATCCAGATTGAGAGAAATACGCTTCGCACTTCTTGCAATGGCAGCGGGCGTACGCAGACTTAAGACATCGGCAACCGTGATGCCTCGCTCACCCAGGGAAAAGGCGAGCTTGAGGGCAGCCAGAGAATCGCCTCCAAGACGCACGAAATCGTCGTTTACACTGATCTTTTCCTGTTTCAACACCTTTTCAAAGCCACTGACTATAAGCTTTTCAAGTTCGCTTTCCGGCGCTACATAATCGGCATGCATCAAGCTAAGGTCAACATCAGGCAGCCGTTGGCGGTCTACTTTGCCATTGGCGTTGAGTGGCATGGCATCCAACTGCATGTAGGCCGTCGGCATCTGATAGTCGGCAAGGCGGTCATGAAGGTACTGCTTCAGTGCTTTGTCATCCACATCGGCAGTCACAGTGTAGTAGAGGCAGATGTATTGACCGTTGATGATTTGTGCCGCCACCTGGCCTATTCCCTCAAATTGTGAGGCGCACGACTCTATTTCTCCCAGCTCTATACGTAGTCCTCGCAGCTTCACCTGATTGTCGGTACGCCCAAGGAAAAGGAGATTACCGTCGTCGTCCCATCGCACCAAGTCGCCTGTGCGATAGGCCATAGCATCACGGTTATTGGTTATTGGATATTGGCCATTGGTTATTGGATAAAACTTTGCCGCATCTGTCTCTGTGGGATGCAGGTAGCCGCGCGCTACTCCCTCACCACAAATGACCAGTTCGCCAGGCACGCCGCGTGGCACTAACCTCATGTGCGAGTCAACTACATAAACCTGATAGCCACAGAGCGGACGGCCGATATTCGGACGGTCGTAGTCGGCATCAATATTCAGATAGGTGGTGAGTACGGTGGCCTCTGTGGGGCCGTAGCCGTTGACAACACGGTAGCCCGGGTACTTCAGCGGCATCAGCTTTTCACCCGCTACGCAGAGCATACGGAGCGAATGGTTCTTCACGTTGCTGGCGAAGAGATGCCCCACCTGTGTGGTCATAAAGGCCATCGTGATGGCATTCTGCTCGAAATAAGCGTTCATGGCCTCTATCTCCAACCGCATCTCCGATGGGATAACATACAGCGTAGCTCCTACCATGAGTGTGGGGAACATCTCCATCATGTGGCAATCGAAGCCAAAGGCAGCGTGCATGGTCACGCGGTCACTGGCTGAGATGCCGGTAGCTTGCACATACCAATGACAGAAGTTGACAATGCTGTGCTGCTCAAGCACCACGCCCTTGGGACGACCTGTAGAACCTGAAGTATAGAGGATGACATAGCGGTGCTGCGGTAATGGAGACGGCAGCTGTACAGTGCAGTCTGGCAGCGACGTCAGCTTATCGCTTGTCACGACATCACCCTTGAAGCCGGGCATAGCCTCGCTGACGCGGTCTCCCTCACTCAGGATGAGCCTTACACCGGCATCCTCACACATATATTGCAGTCGGTCGGCAGGAAATTTAAAGTCAAGCGGCATGTAGCAGCCGCCAGCCTTCATGATGGCCAGCGGATAGACAACCATCAGCTCGGAACGGTCTATCATCACGCCAACAGCCTCCTCGGACTGTACATTATTATTAATAATAAGGTAGCAGGCCAGACGGTCGGTCAACTGATCCAACTCGCGGTAGGTCATCTGTCGGTTGCCGAAGACAACGGCGGTGGCATCGGGCGTGAGTGCCGCCTGTCTGCGGAACAAGCTTACCAACGTATCTTTGTGGTTGAAATCAAGTTGCTCGCCACGGCCAAGTTCAACCAATGCTGTTTTGGTTTCCTCTGTAATCAAGGGCAATTCCCTGAGTTGCGCGTCGGGCATGGCTGCCATATTCCTGACAACGGTCTCAAAGGTGTCGGCTGTCTGCAGCATCTGTGTCTCACTATAGAGCGATGTGTCGTAGGTGAAGGTGAGCCGAAGCGTTCCCTCCCGTTCTGGACTGATGGCGATGGTTAGCTCTCCGAAAGGCTCTTCCTCCATCTGAACGGGCTTCACTTCCCATTTAGTGCTGTCAGTCCACAAATGGTCGATAGGATAGTTCTCGAAAGCCAGCACCGACTGGAACAATGCCGACCCGAGTTCGCTTTGCGACAATATTTCTGACAGTGGACAGAAGTCGTAGGCGGCAGATTGCGCTTCCTGCCTCTGTAGGGCTTTCAGGGCATGGACGACAGTGTCTGTGGCTGAGGTTTGGACTCTGACGGGCACGCTGTTGATGAACAGTCCTACGAGTTGGCTGTAGTCGCCCTCGCTGCTGTCGCGCCCGGACACCACCCTGAGGAACGCAGCATCGTCAGTGCGGCAGCATGACTGTAGCACCAAACCCCAGCCCAACTCCATGACGGTGTTCAGAGTGACACCGCTCCTGGCAGCCAACTGTCGCAACTGCGTAGTGAGTGCCTCATCGATTGTATGCCTGACAAATGGTTTCTTGGCCTTTTCCTTGGGGTGGCCATACGATGGCAGGGCAGCTCGCGAGTGGTAGTCGGCGAGCAGATTCTTCCAGTAGGCTAAGGCTGCCTTACGGTCGCGGCGGAGCAGCTGGCGGACAAATGCCTCGTAACGACCGCTCTGCGGGGTGGTGGGAGGCAGCAGGCTATCGGTGGTGGGGGGAGTGGGCTGAGTGGGCTGAGTGGGCGTTGTGGGTGTTGTGGGTGTTGTGGGGGCAGAGGCTTCGGCGTCGAGTTTCGTCAGTAAATCCTTGAAGATAATGGGGATGCTCCAACCGTCGACGACGATGTGGTGCAAGACGACCAAAAGCTGGCAGCTGTCGGCTCCCGTCTTCATGCACACCAGGTGGAACATGGGGTCGTCGGTGAGGCTGAGCTTTCGTTGCAACATCTCCTGATGTACGGCGGTAGCGGCTGCCTCGATGTCGGCTTCGCCCGTGAGGTCACGCATCTCCAGCGGCAACTGTCGGCTGACGATGGCCTGGCATGGCTGCGGAACACCTTCATGGAAAATGGCTGTGCGCAGCACTTCATGCTTTTCGGCAAGATAGTCGAGCGTATGTCGCAGTGCTGCTTCGGTGGGAAGCATCGACAACGACAGCCGGTAAAGGAGACGGTATGCCTTTGTGTCGCGGTTGGAGAGATAAGTTATGAGGATGCCCTGCTGCATGGGGGTGAGCGAATAGACGCGCTGCAGCTTCTCGCCCCGGCTGGCCAGGTGCTTGGTGACGTTCTGCCACTGCTGCTCCGTCCATCCCGTTGCACCAAAGTCAGAGGCGGTGGGCTCTGTGACGGGCACGGCGGCGGTGTGTGCTGCCACACGTGCAAGGTTTTCGATGAAAGCGTCGGCCAGTTGCTGCGCTTTGTCGTCGTTCCAGCGTTGCGGATCGTAGGCGAAATGTGCCACGAAACGTCCGTCGACGATGGCGCAGTTGATGTCGATGGAAGGCAGGGGAATACCCAACTCTGCTGCAGACGTACTGCCGGCTTGCAGGAAACGGCTGTCGGTTGTGAACAACGACTCCCCGTCGTCAGGATGGTCGGCATGGCCTAAGTAGTTGAAACCTAATAGCGGGGTGAGGTCGTTGCGTAACATGGTATCACCCTCTTTTGACTCCACATACTGCAGGATGCCGTAGCCGATGCCCTTGTTTGGGACAGCGCGCAATTGCTCCTTAACCAGACGGACGTCGTGGCGTATGTCGCCTGTGATGTTCCGAATGATGACGGGATAGAAAGAGGTGAACCAGCCTACCGTGCGGTGAATGACCACAGCTTCGTGCAGCGGCTCGCGTCCGTGTCCCTCCATCTGTACGGTCACGTCACTGCTGCCCGTCAGCTGTTGGTACGCCTGGCTGAGCGCCGTTAGCAGCAGGTCGTTGACCTCGGTGTTATAGGCTTTCGCCGACTGAGTAAGCAGCAGTCGCAGCGGTTCGCCTTCTAACGTTGCTGTGAGTTGGCGCATCTGTTTGCTGACAGCGGTGGTAAGGTCCATGCCTTCCATCTGCTTCTGTACTTGCAGCCAGTAGCTTTTTTCAGTCTGTAGCAGATAACTGTCGCGGTAGCGGCTGACAGTGTCTGTCCAGTAGGCAAACGAGTGGGTTTTCCTTGGCAGTGCGATGATCTTGCCCTGAACGAGTTGGGACAGAGCCGTCGTAAGGTCTTCGACCAGGATTCTCCACGACACACCATCGATGGCTATATGATGGCAGACCATCAGCAAGCGGTCTCCGTCGTCGGCATGTAGTAGAACGGTTCGCAGTATGGGTCCGTGCTCCAAGTCTATCAGGGTGGATTGCCGGTTGGCCGTCTCGACTTCCAAACCGCCAAGCGCAGTGGAAGCAATGTTTGGCGGCAGCGTCGTTACCTCGAGCGAGAACAGATTGTTGTCCGTCGTGGGGCGTATCACGATGGAACTGCCGACAATCGTGGCGCGCAGCATGTCGTGATGTACGGCCAATGCCTGTAGGGCCTGCCGCAGCAGAAGCTCATTGACAGGCTGAGATGCCCGGAGCACCACCGACTGTGTGAACAGGCCCGGCTTGTCGAGTTTCCAACTGAGGAAACGTTGCTGGAAGGCCCCTGGCGTGATGGTTCCCGTCATGGGTTCCTGTGCTATGGCAGGGCCGTCGCCGCTGCTGACCAATGTGCTGGCCATGTCGCGCACCGTACTGCATTTCATCAGTTCGCTCACCTGTGCTGTAAAGCCCTCGTTATACAATAGGCTCACCAAGTGAATCAGTTTGATGGAGTCGCCACCCAGAGTGAAGAAGTTGTCAAGCATGCTGATGGGCGCTTGCCACGCCAGCACGCCGCCCAACAACCTGACGATGGTTTCCTCTGCCTTGTTCACAGGAGCAACGTAGTCAGTCTGGGTGGTAAAGGTTGGGTCCGGCAGGTGTCGGCGGTCTACCTTACCGTTGGGTGTCAGTGGCAGCGCGTCTATCTGCATATAGACGGCAGGTAACATGTACTCAGCCAAAGTGCGGCTCAAGAACCGGCGAAGCGCTTCGGCATCGACCTTCATTCCCTGAGAAGCGGTGTAATAGAGGCATAAGGTGTCGCTGAGGCTTTGTGAGGGTTGTGGGCGTTGTGGGCTTTGTGGGCTATGTGGGCGTTGTGGGCTTCCTATGGGACGGATGACGGCGACGGCCTGGGTGATGCCCTCAAATTTGGAAGCGCAGCTTTCTATCTCGCCCAGTTCTACGCGGTAGCCGTGCAACTTCAGCTGACCATCCTGTCGCCCGATGAATTCCAGCAGGCCATCGGCGTTCCAACGGCAGATGTCGCCCGTGAGGTACATGCGGACGGGCTGTCCGTCGGTGCCAACTGGTAGGAACGGACAGGGCACGAACCTCTCAGCCGTCAGTTCAGGCTGCTGCCAGTAGCCTGCGCCCACCTGAACGCCGGCAAAGCAGAGTTCACCCTTAGCCCCCCGAGGAACAAGCCGGAGCTGCCTGTCGACAATGAAATGGCAGCAGTTGGCAACGGTCTGCCCTATGGGGATGCTGGCGACTCGGGAGCCAGGCGGAATGCGGAAATAAGAGGTGTCGTCCGTGCACTCTGTCGGGCCATATACATTGATAATCTCGATATGGTCGCTGTAGACCCCGGCCAGTTTCTCGCCGCCGGCGGTTATGAAGCGCACAGGGAGGTCGTCATAAGTATTGAGGAGCAAGGAGGCGACAGGCGTGGCGTATCCTCCACCCGTGACCTGATGTTCAAACAGGAAGTTGCGGATGGCCGTGAGGTCTTTCCTGATGACTTCGGGCATGATGTGGAGCGAACCGCCTATACATAATATGGGGAACAGGTCCTCAATATGAGCATCGAACGAGAAGGAGCGGTGGGCACTGATGCGGTCGTTGGCCGTCAGGCGCTCCATGTCGATGACGGCATTGACAAAGTTCCAGAGTCCGGCCTGCCGAATCATGGCCCCCTTGGGACGGCCCGTGGAGCCAGAGGTGTAAATCATATAGGCCAGGCCGGCGGCAGTGGAGCGGTCTGCCGAGGGTGACGGCTGACTGAAGTCGGTTTCTGCCATGAACCGGCTGTCAACCACCACTTTTGCCTGACAGTCGTCAAGCATGTATTGCTGCCGGTCCTCAGGGTATTCAAGGTCAATGGGCACGTAGGCGGCACCGGCCTTGTGGATGGCGATGACGGCAAGGGGGAACTCAATGGTGCGGTCTAACTTTACGGCCACAAAGTCGTTGGGATGTACCCCACAGGCCATCAGCCTATTTGCCAGCACGTCGGAACGGCGCG
>JAEEGK010015286.1_pt1 | contig 17035 bp, 16 predicted proteins | sample 8958771 | NCBI WGS metagenome assembly JAEEGK01 (sample SAMN16246547, study PRJNA631951) | gut metagenome | biome: gut microbiome; feature: rumen; material: SC-attached | host: Bos | place: Iran: Karaj | collected 2018-10 | reverse complement strand
TTTAATTTCATAATCTTAGTATTCCGTTACATGTAACTACACGTGTTTTTTCTCTTACTACTTCCCTAATTCCACATTTCTTCATTTTTCTAACACTTTTGAACAAAATTGTTACATTTCGTTACAAATACCGCTTACATATCCCATAAATAGCCATTATGTTTGGATTATTAATTCTTGAGATTTGTTAAGAATTATTAATAGCAGTTATTTTTGCCGTTAATAATCATCTTGTCTTTTTCGCGTATTTATTGTATAACCCCTATATACTTATGAGGAGATAATTGACCGAAATGAAAATTAGTGTAAAAGTTCCGGCAAGTTCGGCAAACATTGGCCCCGGCTTTGATTGTCTAGGTATTGCATTGCCTATTTATAATACTGTTACTATTGAAGAAACTGTTATGCCTGGTACCGGAATCCAAATTAATATGATGGCTGAAGATGAATCTTTTGGCGAAATGGCATTTGAAAATATACCAAAGGATGAAAACAATATTGTTTATAAAGCAGTAGAACTTTTGTACAACTCAATAGGACAGGAACCAACTGAACTTAAAATTAATATTGAATCCCAAATTCCAATAGCAAGAGGATTGGGAAGTTCATCATCAGTTATTGTGGGTGGTCTGCTTGCTGCAAATAAACTATTAGGGAATCCTGCGGACGAAGCAGCTTTGCTTGCAATAGCAACAGAAGTTGAAGGACATCCGGATAATGTCGCACCAGCAATATTAGGTGGATTTATACTCTCTAATCAAGAAGATGACGGCACTATTTCATATTGCAGATTAAATTGGCCTAATGAATGGAATTTAACCGTATGCATACCGGATTTTGAACTATCTACAGATATAGCACGTTCGGTTCTTCCAAAAGAAGTTCCTATGCAGGATGCCGTATTTAACGCAAAACATTTGGGAATGCTCGTGCATGCAGTAAATACAAAAGACGAGAAACTTATGAAACAAGCTTTGCAAGACAGATTGCACCAACAATACAGAGAAAAGCTTGTCCCGGGAATGAAGGAAATTATGGAAACTTTTAAACACGAAGACGGAATTTTAGGCTGTGTCCTATCCGGTGCGGGTCCGACTTTGCTTGTAATTTCACATAATTATGATTTGGATAAAATTAAGTCAACAGTAAAAGAAATTTGGGCTAACCAAAATATAAATGCGGATGTAAGAACTCTAAAAGTCGAGGAAAACGGTGCAACTGTTTTGGAATAGGTTATATAATATAACTTTTCAGTTGCTCTAATAACTTAATTTTTGTACAAATATTCCACCCACCTTATTAAGTCCGTGAGTTCATACGGTTTTGGCAAATACAAATCTGCTCCCGAATCCAAAATGGCGGTTTTGTCGTGAACCGAAGTCGTTACAATAATTTTTGAATTTGCAAAATTTGGAGATTGTTTAATTTTCCTGCAAAAATCCAGTTTTTCCAAATTGTCACCACTATCAAGTATAAGTACAGATGGCTGAATAACACCCTCTTCTTCTATATTTTCAGTAACATCGTATCCTTGAAGTTCCAATGTTGTCCTTATAAGAAGAGCCAGCGATTCATCAGGTTCATTAATATATATTTTACCGTTTGTTGAATTATTCCAGACATTTTTGCCACCTGAAAGCTTCAATCTGTCAATTATATAATTAGATCCTGTCGGAATTTTTGCGGTCTTTACTAATGCATACAAGCGTTCCAATAGGGCATCCGTTGATTTTATCAGCTCATAATCATTTAAGATGCCACCAATTCGAAGAGAAACAAACTTCGCTCTCACGCCTGCTAATCTATCACCTTTAATTAGCATATAGCCTCTATTTACATCAGCTTCTGAATAAAATTTTGGTACTATCGTATCAAATGCGAATGTTAAGTATGCTGCAAATTTTTCTGCCCTATGAATATTGGTTATTAAAAGAAAAGTCTGACCGTCAATCTGCCCGAAAAAATCACTGGTTTCGGTCGCAGATTTAACTATTGCTACAAACGCCTGTATCAGTTTATCTCCTGCGATATCTGAATATACACTTTTATATTCATTAAGATTATCAACGCCTATAAGCAAAACTGATTTATCAGAATTATCATTGATAAGTCTTTTAAGGCTTTTCATTACAATTTTATAATTTGGCAGAAGAGTTTTATTATCAAGATTGGATTCAATTTCTCTTCTTAAATGTGCTTTAATTCTTGTTTTGAATTCTTCAATATTAACAGGTTCACTCCAAAAGTCGTCAGCACCGCTATCTAAAACTTGAATTCTATCATTTATATCAGCCGATTTTGAAAGCGCTACTATTACAGGCCTTGTATTATATGTTAATGCTCTTATTCTCTCACAAAAATCCGAAAGATTATTATTTATACTATCCGATATTATTATTAATTCGGGTTCAGATTGTTGTATTTCATTCAAGGCATCTTTGATACTTCTGGAAATAAACACCGCAGTCTGTTCATCATCCAAAGATTTTTTGTACTTTGCCGGAAGCTCCTTCCTTTTATCAATAATCAGGATTTTTGAGAGCATTTAAGCACCTCCTCCGGATTGTATATCGGAAATTTAATTAAAAATTCCGTTCCTTCACCTGATTTACTTTTAACTTCAATTTTGCCGTTCATTTTTTCTACAAGATTTTTTGTTATGTATAGCCCAAGCCCATTTCCTTGCGCTTTACTTGTAAGATGATTTTCTATTCGGCTAAACTTCTTAAACAGCTTGTCAAAATCTTTTTCATCAATACCAACACCTTCATCTTTAACCGATAAAGTAACCCAATCCTCAATCACCTTCGATGTTAAAGTAATTGTACTTCCTTCTTTAGAATATTTTCCAGCATTATCCAGCAAATTTGTCAAAATTTGCTGAAACTTATCCTCGTCAATATTTACAGGCAGAATATTTTTATCACAGTTTAATATAAATTTGTGAGTTTTAAATCTTTCTTTGAAAAGGGGAAGAATTTTGTCTATTAAAACATTTACGTTTGACTTTTTTAAAACCAAGACTTCGGAATTTTCTTTTGAAACGGTTAAAATATTTTCAACAAGATTTATAAGACGATTTGACTGCTCCTCGATAATTTTCACAAATTTCTTTTTGCTTTCATCATCAATTTTGTCCCAAGAATTCAACAAAGTTTGAGAGAACCCTCTTATACTCGTTAAGGGGGTTCTCATTTCATGCGAAACTGTTGATATTATTTCATCTTGTATTGTCATAGTCGTAATAAATAATGAATTATAAGCAATTTGCTAATAAACTAAAACCTATTCTGCCCCTCGTTTGTATTATCCACAAAAGAGGTGCGCATTTACTCCTCGGTCATAAACTCTTTTTTAGCTTCTTCTATTGCATCTGATAATATATCTAACTGATCCGGTGCAAAAGTTACCCCTTTCTTAGTTGGAAGCCATGTTGCACCGTCGTCTGTTGTATAGAAAATTCTTAAATTAAAGTAACTTTTTCCTCTATATTCGGAAATAGAAATTTGTAACTGTTCTGTATCCGTTCTTTGAATGCTTGCCAATAATTTACCTGCCATAATTTATCTCCTTATTACTTATCGTATTCTATTTTATAACCGTCTCTAACAACCCTGTGCGTACAAGATAATCCATTCACAACATCAATTACACCGTTTGTTTCTTTACAACCGTTGCTGGCATCCTCAACAGGAACGGAGCTCAATACATTATTAAGCCTGTTTGTACCAGCAGGTATCATATGACAACTATCTGTTAACCCGAATAGGAATATATCCAACCCATATCTGTTTGGCGAATTTTGCCCGTTTACATCAACATATACATATTCCATAATCGGATCTCTCTGATCCATAGTATCATTATCAGGATTTGGATTTCTCTTTAATCCCCAATATGCACCAAGCTTAGAATTTACAAAAAATCTTCCCGATATATTTTGAACATTCGGCGATGGCGAATTTCCGTTAAAGGCTTTAACGCGAGGCCCATATTGGTTAACTTGTTCACTGGTTAATTGCCTTGTATTAAAAAATCGTGCTGCATTACCGAATAAATTATTATTTTCAATAACAGAATTGCTTACATTGCCACCCGAATCAGTTCCATCTATGTTCTTATTGATGTAACTATGTCCAAAAAATATACCATTATTGCCACTTTGACTACCATTATTGCCACTTTGACTTAATTCACTTGCTTCTTGAATTAAGCTTTGACATCCGGATTCAATAGCCTCAACCGAACGTCCCAATGATGCAGCAAGTTTCTTATTTTGAGTACCAGAGACCAAAGTTGGAATCATTATTGTTGATATAACTCCCATTATACCAAGAGCAATCAATACTTCCGCCAAAGTAAAACCGGGTTTTAAGCTTTTCTTCATAAGCCCTCCTTATTCTATACCAGATTATATCATATAAAAGTAATAATTGTTAATAATTTGTCTAATATAATTATTTGGTTTAATATGAAATTATGGAAAAGGGAAAGATAGTTGTAGTCGATGATGAAAAAATTGTTACCTCAGCTTTTTCAACATTGTTGAAGGTTGAGGGATTTTGTGATGCACATTTTTTTAATAATCCTAATGAAGCACTGATTTTCTTAAAAAATAACGTACCGGATTTAGTAATTTCTGATTTTCTCATGCCGGACATGAATGGCTTGGAATTTCTGTCTGAAGTTAAAAAACTTTACCCGGAAGTCAGTAAGATACTTCTTACCGGATATGCCGATAAAGAGAATGCCATTAGGGCAATTAATGAAATTGGATTATATCGCTACATTGAAAAGCCTTGGAATAATGATGATTTAATTATTAGCATTAAAAATGGTATTGAAAGAAGTTATTTACATTCGGAATTGCATAAAAAAATATCGGAATTGGAAAATGCCAAAAAAGAATTAGAAAAATATTCTCACAATTTAGAAGATATTGTAAAAGAAAGAACAGATGATTTGTTACAATCTAATGCAAAACTTGAAGGTATTGTAAATTATTGCGCAGACGGAATAATAATACTAAATGAGGATGGTATTATTGAAAAAGTTAATCCTGCATGCGAAAACCTTATTGGACTTGTCAGTAACAAAATTTTAAATTCAACAATTGATGACTTTTTATTCAGCGAAAAAACTTTTATAACAAAAGAACTTCATAATTTTGAAGAAAGTGAACTATTTCTCAGGGATTTTTATATCAAAAACCCTCTAAGCAATGTTGTGATTCCTATTGAAATAAGCTTTGCAAGAATTAATCCACATGAAAACATTAAAAGATTCGTAGGGGTTATAAGGGATGTCACTGAACAAAAAAAAGCAGATAAATTGAGGGATGACTTCATTGCTACACTTACGCATGATTTAAGAACACCGTTACTCGCAGCTATTCAGACTTTGTCTTTATTTATTGAAGGCGCATTGGGTGAATTGGATGAAAAGCAAAAATTACTTCTGTCTACGATGCAAAAAAGCAACGAAGACCTGCTCGGACTGGTAAATGCACTTCTTGAAGTATATAGATATGATGCAGAGAAATTAACTCTGAATAAAACAGATTTTAATATTTATGACCTGGCAAAACAGGTTTATGACGAGCTGACTCCTCTAGCCGTACAAAAGAATATTGATTTTAGAATAGATTGTGAAAATAAAAATATAGTAATTAATGCCGACAGAAGTGAAATTCGGCGTGTAATTTGTAATTTATGCGGAAATGCTATAAATTACACACAAGAATTAGGAACTATTCGTATTACAATTAAAAATGAGCAAAATGATTTGATATTTTCTGTATCAGATAACGGTTCAGGGATTCCTGCAGAAGACATACCTAATATGTTCCAGAGATTTTCTCAGGGAACAAGTAGAAAACGTTCTTCCGGGACAGGCTTGGGGCTGTACCTCTCAAGGCAGATTATTGAATCGCATGGCGGTAAAATATGGGTTGAAAGTATTCTTAACAAAGGAAGTGAATTTTCATTCTTATTAACTGATGTGGTTAAAATTCCGATGGAAGTCAACTAATTAAAAGGGGATATTTATGATTAATGTTCTTTTTATAGAAGATCATGAACTTTATAGAATGGGGCTGAGTATGGTTTTACAAAAAACTGAAGGTATTAACCTTATCGCAGAAGCCTCGGACGGTTTGGAAGGAGTAAAAAAAGCGAGAGAAACATCTCCAGACGTTATTTTGATGGATATTGGGTTACCGGTAATGGACGGGATTGAATCAACTGCACGTATTAAGGAATTTCTGCCAAATACTAAAGTATTAATTTTTACGTCCAGAAACGGTGAACAAGATATATTGAGCGCATTTTCGGCCGGTGCGGACGGTTATGTTATGAAAGGCGCTACCCCAGACCAAACAATAACAGCAATAAAGGCGGTTTATGAAGGCGTTGGTTGGATTGACCCGGCTATTGCAAAAATAGTGTTTTCTCATATCAATAAACCTCTTAATAAAGATAATGTTTCGGCTGACTTTAATTCTGTAAAAACCAAAAATACGTTTGGTTTAACAGAAAGAGAATTAGATGTACTTTCACTTATGGTAGAAGGACTTTCGAATCCGCAAATCGCAGAAAAGCTTGTTATTACAAGGGCTACGGCGAAGGCTCACGTTCATAGTATTTTGCAAAAATTATGTGCAGCAACACGTACGCAGGCAACGGTTACAGCAATGAAGGAAGGGTTGGTCTAATATGTTTACAACTTTAGCCGGAACAATAATGGCAATGAAAGTTCACTTCAATCAAATGAAGTATCCGATTATGAAAAAACGCGACAGAGGTGTCGCCGAATGCATATATCAGAATGAAGTGGATAAAATTGACGTTACAGAGAAATATGAAAAAAGTCTTTTGCCGGAATCCGGTTATATGACGGTGGAAGAATATGAACAAAAATCAAGAGCAAAAACGAAAGCTGAAATAAAAGTAGAAAAAGCTCAAATTCCGCAAGATTCTAATATGGTTTACATACCTCAAAAAACATTTAAACTTGTCAAATATAATGATCCGGTCGGAAGTCCTGAATTAAACCTACCCAGAAAATTAAATTTTGACAGACAGATTAATGCACAAGGCATCATTTCCGGCGATAAGACAATTATGGTGTACCCCGCTGTATATTATTATGCAGAAACCGATTGCACATCTTGTGACTTGTTTTTAATAAAATTAGACCCTGCTCTATCAGATACTGAAAAAGTAATGAAGGCTAATATCATTCAAAAAGAAGAAAAGCCGTTAATTTCAACATCTAAGGATATAGATATCAAATATATTTTTAGAACATTAACTCCTATTGATTTTTCCGGTGATAATAAAAAGTTAATAGTAAAAGAAAAAGTTGGTCACAGACATGACGGTATATGGAAAACAGATTTGTGGGTATATAATTTTGAAAAGAATGAAGCAAAAAAATTACCTCAGATTAGGGATTCTATAATAAATTATTGGGCTGAAAAAGAAGGGGTAGATTTTGAAGAGAATCGTTGGGATATATATCCGCTTGGATTTGATGCCAACAATGATAATAGAATTATAGTAAGCGCTTACGCATACACAGGTGATGTACCTAAATATTTGGGAACTTGGAGCATTGATACCGAAGGGAATTCTCCAAAACTTGAAGATATAGACGGGAATAGTGTTCCTGTGTCTGTTATTGGTTATAGGTTGGCTGAAGATTCAATTAAAGATCCTGATGAAGTTGAATTTGAAGCAAAACAGGCAAAAGAACTCGAAAAAATTGAAAATAAAAACCTCAGAGAAGCCGAAAAGTTCGACTCGCAAGTTAAAAAACTTGAATATGAGCGGCATATCAGGCAAATGGATATGAATACAATGATACAAATAAAAGAACGTAAACTTGAATTAAAAGAACTAAAAAAGAAATCCAAAGAGCTTGATAACGTTCCAACTGATTCAATTTAAAAGTTATTTAACCGGAATTTCAACTATAAATGTTGAGCCATTATTGACTTCACTTATAATCGAAATTTTTCCGCTATGAAGCTCCGTAAGCTCTTTTGCAATAGTTAACCCAAGTCCTGTTGAACTTTCTTTTTTTGTATATGCGCTATCTAATTGAACGAATTTTGCAAAGATTTTACCGTGATATTTAGGGTCAATACCAATTCCATTGTCATGAACGGCGATTTTAAATGAATTGTCACTCCTTAATACAGCTATGTCGATTACATCGTTTTCAGGTGAATATTTTATGGCATTACTAATTAAGTTATATAAAATTTGTTGAATCTTCTGATAATCTGCAAAAACCTCAAAATCGTATTGCATGGCAACATCTAGTTTTATATTTTTCTTCTGTGCAATAGGAAGAAGGAAGTTACAAGCCTCAGTCACGACTCTTGAAATCGGAAAGGTACTTTTTACAACTTTCATTGCATGTGCTTCTATTTTCGACATATCCAAAACTTCATTAATCATACCTAAAAGTTGTGTAGCAGAAACCTTTATATCACCAACATATTCTTTCTGTTTTTGATTTAAATTACCATAAATTTGCGTATCTAATATTTCAGAAAAACCTAATATTGAATTTAAAGGAGTTCGGAGTTCATGGGAAACATTTGCCAAAAACTCGTTTTTAACCCTATCGGCTTCAAGAATTTTCTCATTTTGTTCTTTTATAGTTTTGTAAGCTTCCTGTTTTTCGACAATACCATCTTTTAAGGCTTTTAACTGTATTTTAAATACATTAGAAAGCTCCATGTCTTTTAAGAGATAGGATAATATACACGCTGAGGCATTCAAAATATCCAGATCTTCGTTTTTATAATAATCACGCTCTTTTTTGGCCAGCAAGATAAGTCCGAAAACAGTCGATTTAATTGATATCTTAGCGTAAATGTAGGACTTTTTGTTAAGTTTATCCAGTTTTATAATATCAAGGAGCTTATTGCCTTGGCTTATTATGTTACCCTCTTTTGCAAATAATAAACTTCTGTATGACTTTGGTATAGGAAAAATCGAGTCTAATGCATATCCTGCATGTTTCTTATACGAATATTTTAATTGCAAGCTGTCAGGATTAAGAAAATAGATAAAACCCTCATCAAAATCGAGTAATGAAGATAATTTGCTAAATATAATATGTCCTGAATCATCAGTATTAATATTAACTTCAAAAAGTGACGGCAATAGTTTTATAAAATCTTCAGCAGACATAAGTCCTTCCTCTTCTAACCCATAAATAATAACATATTACAATTAATCGTTGCAAATTTGTATTAATAATTCACAAAATATGAAAATATATTGCAGAAAAGGGGCGCGAGATTTGAATATTTTGTTATTTTGTTAAGTAATTATTCTCTCTAAGCGGGATAAAACTTGCCTCAATATCTTTGAAACGTCCAGTAACACCATAAGTTTCTTTCCAATTCGCATCAGCTCCGTTGTCGATAAAACCTATGGATCTATACTTATCAAACAGTTCTTTTCCGCTCTGTCCAAATCTTTGGTATAAATCAGACATGTGACCATAGTTATTGCTATTTAAATATTCGCTAAAGATGAGGGAAATCGGTTTGTCCGATAGAACAATGCTCTCGGATATTATATAGTCATTCGATTTTGGTAAAAGTTTCGCACGAGCATTGTCGCTAATACAGTTTCCCGCATATGCAATTAAACCATAGGAGCCAAACTGATTGTATATTTCATTTACGTCAGTACACTTACCAATAAGATATTCATATGACATATCGTCAAGAGCAAACATGCCGCTCGGTCTATATTCCTTTGAAATTTGGGGAGTAGAAAACCTCTCTCCCATAACATATTCGTCAACAGCATTAACTTTTGCCGCGATTTCAGGATTCCCTTTTAAATACAATTCAGTTATACGCTGCATATTTTGATCTATCCTGCTCATTTGCCTTCTAAAATGACGTGCACGAAGATTATGCACACCCCTTAGCACTGATGTATTATTATGTCCACCGCCGACGTTTAACACACGCATAATTATCTCCTTATCAATCAGTTTATTGGTATTATACAAGCAGCGCAGAAGAAATTCAATATTTATATGTTATATAAAATATAACAAAAAAAGCTTATAAACCGATTATATAAAAAAATCTCTTTACAAATTTTTTTTATTTGTTAATATTAATAGGTGAGTTTGGCAAAGTCCTAACGAGCGAATAATCCTCAGTAGCTCAATGGCGGAGCAACCGGCTGTTAACCGGTAGGCTGTTGGTTCGAGTCCAACCTGGGGAGTTTTTTCATGTAAAAAGCAGGGTTGATCCCTGCTTTTTACATGAGGAAGTTTGTTTGGTTAGGGCGAGTGGGTTTTAATGGGACATTTGAAAAAATATTTTTCCGCCGTTTACAATTATCAGAGAGATTGAGAAAAGTACCCCCGGAAATTTGAGAGAATTCTTAAACTTTTTAAATTTTGGTGGAAATCTTTCAAAACTTACTGATACAAATTCCAAAACTCTATGATAATTCACTCTCAAACTAACTGATACTTTTTTGATAAGTTATTTGTTGATATGTGTTTAATTATCAAATTCCAATATCTCATTATCGTCAGGCACGACAACATTATTTAGTTTTAGAGATTTTATATCCTCTCTTGTAACTGTTAAATGGCTTACTGTGTCCATGTGGCTTGCAATTATGATTGAATTTTTTGCATAATTTGATATTGCTTTAACATCCTCAATATCCATAATCAACCTTTCGCCTTCACCCACCAATACAGTAGCGCCGCAAGCATTTATAACAATGATTTCAGGGTTGAATTTATCAATAGCCGTAATTACTTCATCACACCAGATTGTGTCCCCTGCAACGTATAATGTTTTCTCTTTGTCAGATTTAAACACTATTCCCATAGCGTCATAAGGCATTCCGATTTGCTCGCACATCGGTTTTACAACTTCACGTCTGCCGTGCTGGCATTGAGTTTTATATAATGTAATCCTCTCAAAATCTGTTCCGTTTTCAGAAATAATACGAACATCATTAAATCCAAAATTTTTTATAATGTTCAAATCTATTTCATTCTGAACATAGAACGGAATGTTTTTATCCAATGCTTTTACAGCAAATTCATCAAAATGGTCAGGGTGAAAATGGGTTAATATAATCGCATCCAGTGGTAAATGATTTATATCAAAATCTTTTGGCAAATCAACTCTCGGTTGTCTGACTTTACTGTTCATTGCCCCCTCAAACCCCGGCATAAAATCTTTCGGCATAAGCCAAGGGTCAATTAAAAATCTTTTATTATTGTACGTAATTATAATTGTTGCATTTCTGATTTGATGAATTTTCATTGTTTACTCCTTACAATTAAAAATGTTGCTACTCTTTTTATTTACCCATGGTGATGGCAATGTGCGTGATCATAACCTTCGCCGCTGCATGCGTTTGCTCCTGTTTCAAGAGAATTTGCCATATATTTTTCTAAAACTTCTCTGATAGGTAACTCCGGACAGCCTGCAATCACTTCAACTCCGTTTTGAGCAAACATCATCATTGGTCTGCCACCCATTCCACCGGCTAAAACTTTACTTACACCCTGTTCTGATATCCAAGCAGCACTCTGACAAGAAATTCCTTCTTCCGGTATTTTTTCTTCAATGCTTAAAATTTCGTGCGTTTCAGGGTTAATTTCAGCAAAAGTGAATGAATCACAATGCCCAAAATGTCCGCATAATTTACCTTCACTTGTCGGAATACAAATTTTCATAACCATATCTCCTTTTAATTTTTCAATATTACTCTGTAATAAAATAGCACTTTCTAACGCTTCTGTGTCTGTAAGATTATGCCTTTTTGCATAATCTCGCAGAATATTCAAAATATTTTCATTTATCCTTCTATTGAACGGTACTTTTTTAAGACAGGTTTTCTTTCTTCCTGCCATCTCACGTTTACCGCCCCAATTAGATTTTTGACAACATTTCATAATAAAAAACTAACACGCTTATTTGATTATGTCAATACATAATCAAAATAATTATTGTCATCGGTTCGTTTTCAGCCCATGTTAAAATATGTGTCTAAAATATGCGTTATTATTGCTTGATAGACTTGACGTGTCGCAAAAACGAGTTAAGATGAATAGTGACATAGCAAACGTTTTAAGACTCCACAGGTTCGGGTCCAACCCAGGCAGTTTTAAGAGTTTGTGTATATAGATACTCATGATACTTCCTGGGTTTTTGTAGATTATCAGAGTGTAGATTATCAGAGAGATTGATAATACTACCCCCGGAAGTTTGAGAGAATTCTCAATTGTAGATTATCAGAGAGATTGAGAAAAGTACCCCCGGAAGTTTGAGAGAATTCTCAAACTTTTTACATTTTGAGGGAAATATTTCAAAACTCCCTGATACAAATTTTTAAACTCTCTGATAATTCATTCTCAAAGTTGCTGATACTTTTTTGATAAGTTTCGTATTCTTTTGTGTTTGGGTTTTAATGGGACATTTGAAAAAATATTTTTCTGCCGTCTTTCGGCTTTACGTTTGAATTACATCCCCTTCCGAGTGGTTGACTGAAACTACTCAGAAAGTCACTTTATTGTCCACATTTTGGCGGCAACTTTCCAAAATGAATCCGTCCAAATCGCTATAACCTAAATATATCGCCACATTTCCCGCTGACACTTTCCGGACAAAAAGTCCGTTTTGAATTTACCCACCCCCAAACTCGGAAGCTAGTCGGAAGTTCAAATATTAAAAATTAATAAGTAACAATTATATATAATTAACCGGAATTGTAATTATATTTTCTTTAATTGGTAAAATTGAATTATACAAACAAACAATAGCGCCATCGCCAACTTGTTTTCCTGTGTTTTTCAATACATTAAAACAAAGCTTTACTCCGTTGGGATTCGCTGTCTTTTTAACTTCAATCGGATATAATGTATCATTCGTTTCTATTACAAAATCTATTTCTTTTTGATCAGTATCTCTGTAGAAATATATATTTGGCTGTTGTGCATTATTCCAGTAACTTTTTAAAATTTCAGCAAAAACAAAGGTTTCAAGAATATTACCACTCATAGAGCCGTTCATAAGAGTAGTCGAAGAGTCCCAACCGCACAAATAAGAACATAATCCGGTATCCAAAAAATACATTTTAGGAGTTTTGATTGCTCTTTTTGTTAGATTATTATAATAAGGATAAAGCATTTTAATAATGCCTGATGTTTCCAAAATTGATGTCCAACTTTGAATAGTTTTTACATCTACATCAACATTATTTGCAATGTCAGCATAATTTATAAGTTGTCCTGTTCTTGCTGCAATAGTTTTTAAGAAAGTCAAAAATTTGAGTTCATCACCTATTTTCACCAAGTCTTTTACATCGCGCTCAATATAGGTTTGAACATAAGAACTGTAAAAAATATCTCTTGGCATGTCTTTATCTGCAACAAGTTTTGGATAATTCCCTCTAAATATTTTTGCGTAAATATCTGTAATATCTTGATTTTTTGGTTTATTTTTTAATGTTTGTTCAATCCAATCTTTGTCAGGCAAAAATGGGATTGCTTTTCGTCCCTGCTCTTCTGCTTGAGAGATTCCGAGCAAATCGATAATTGCAACTCTCCCGGCTAAAGTTTCTGTTATATTTTTCATTAAATGAAATTTTTGAGAACCGGTAATCCAAAAATCTCCGTTTGTTTTATTTTTATCAACATACATTTTTATATATGAAAATAGTTCAGGAGCATATTGAATTTCATCAATAAATAATGGCGGCTTATGGGTTTGCAAAAATAATGCAGGATCTTGTTTGGCAAGTCTTCTTTGTTCTAAATCATCAAGCGTAATATATTCTCTATCTTTACTAATTTTTTCAAGTAAAGTGGTTTTGCCAACCTGACGAGGCCCTGTAAGCATAATTACAGGAAAATGTTTTGATAATTCTATAATAGATTTTTCGAGATTTCTTTTTATCATTTTCGTTTATTTTGGAGTGCGACTCCATATTAAACGATTTTTATCAAAAAGTCAATACTTCTAAATGCGTAATTAATCCTCATCCCAAAGTTTTTTAGAGTTCTTGTACAACAAATCTTTTACAATATCTTTTAATACATCTTCAAGTACATCTTTTTCTGCCAGTTGATTTTCAAGCCCCATATTTTTATTTACTTTGCTTAGAATTTTCTTGGCTTTCTTTTGCGCTTGTTTATAAATAATATCATCAAACTTTTCTCTTGGAACAATAGCATAGACAAAATCGCAATCCAAAGCATCTGCAATTCTTTCCATTGTAGATATTTTTATATTCTTTTCATTCTTTTCCATAGCAAAAACTCTTGGCTGGGAAACTCCAATTCGTTTTGCGAGCTGAGAAGAAGTCATGCCTAAAAAATCTCTTATAGTTTTTAACCAACCTTGAGGAGGAATTTCTATCATAACTTTTTTCAATGCATCAAATTTCTTCTGGTAATTGCGTCTTAGTATTGTTTTACTATCCATAATATTAACCTTTATATTATAATAAATCTATTTATATTATATCTTATATATTAAGCACATTCAACATGTAATATAATATAAAAGTTATAAATATTTACAAATTAACCCTGAGTTATTGTTGCACGGTTCGCAAAATATTGATATTTAGATACGCCTAAAACAGCGTGGTTATTATGGTTTCACGATTTAGCTAGTTCGTATCCAACCTGAGGAGTTTTGTGTAAGTGTGTATACCTGCATGAGCAGGTGGGTTTATGGGTGTGTGGGTTTTAATAGGACTGGGTTTTAATGGGACATTTGAAAAATTATTTTTCTGCCGACTTTCGGCTTTGTGTTTGACTTTAACCCCCTTCCGAGTGGTTGACTGAAACTACTCAGAAAGTCACTTTATTGTCCACAATTTGGCGGCAACTTTCCACTATATATCCGCCCAAATCGCCAAAACCTAAATATAATCAAGCATTCCCCACTGACACTCTCCGGACAAAAAGTCCGTTTTGAAACTACACACTTCCAAACTCGGAAGCTAGTCGGAAGGTTAAAATACGTATAATTATAGACTCATGTCTAATTTATAAAACACTATTTTTATGTTACCCTTATGCTATTCAAAGTTATATATTATAGGGATTAATCTTATGGCTAGGAAGAAAAGAACTTGTTTTTCATATGCAACAGAATTGATAAAAAAATCTCAAGAGGCTGCTTTATCTGCTATTAGTATATTTAATAATCCAAATATAACTTTTAAGTCAGAAACGTTTATTGTTTTAATGATAATATCTTGGACATATTTATTACATGCATATTATAAAAAGAATAATATTGATTATCGTTATTACACATTAGTAGGTAAAACCAAAAGAAAAAAATTTGATAAAACAAAACGCGGGGCATATAAATATTGGGAATTAGAACGTTGTTTAGATTATGAAAGCTGTCCTCTAGATAAATATATCAAAGCGAATTTAAAATTTTTAATTGGAATAAGACATGAAATAGAGCACCAAATGACTTCTCAAATAGATGATCTTATTTCTGCAAAATTTCAAGCCTGCGCGATTAATTATAACAAAACTCTTGAAAAGCTCTTGGGGAAAAAGTATTCACTCTCTGACAAGTTACTAATAGCAATTCAATTTTTTGGGCTGTCAGAAGAACAAACCAAAACTCTTCTTGAATATAAAGATGTTCCAAATAATATTATTGAATTTATATCTTCTTATGAAAAAGAACTTACCGAAGAAGAATTTTCCAACCCAAAATATAGTTATAGAGTTATTTACATTAGAGAAAATGTTAATCATGAAGGACAAGCTGATAAATCATATAGATTTATTGATGAAAAAAGTGCAGAGGGTAAAGAAATCCATAATATCTTAATAAAACCTGGCAAAGAACCTGCTAAATATAAACCTAAGCAGATCGTAGAAATGATGCATAGAAAAGGCTATACATCATTTAGTATGCATACTCATACCAAATTATGGCAAAAATTCAATGCCCGAAATCTTAAACTAAATTATGGTACATATATGAGTGATGGCCAATGGTATTGGTACCATTCTTGGGTATTAAAAGTTGAAGATGAATGCAAAAAAATGTACTCCTCTACTTTAGCCGAGAACACATGAATTCAACCATATTAAAATAGCTCTTTCTATCCTTCCAAATATGCTCTGCCACATGCTGAGCAAGATTTTGTTTCATTTGAGAGTGGTTTATTGAATGGCGGAGGCGGGAATAGAGAACTTTTATCCGCAAAGATTCTTCTTTTGTGTGCGGAAGTTTCTTGCGTTTTGTCTTTAGCGGTTTCTCGACTACAAAAAGTTCGCCGCCATACAGATAAAAATAAACAGGTATATCGTAAAACCTCCGCATCTTGGCAGTTTTCGGTTTTTGTTCAAAGTGCGTTTTAAGGGCGTTCAATTGCCGTTCATAAATCATCTGCCGAAAATGTTTATAAAAATTCTGCATCGTCGCATCCCCGATATCCAAAAGAAAACTCGCCTGTTTCGACCTCACCCCGGCACAAAAACACTTCGTTATCATCTCAATTTTTTCCTGCGAATGGAATTTGAAACAGAAGGGTAGTGGCAAATTTCGCTCAGCTTTATATGAATATATTTCACCAACCAAATTCAACTGCCCGTCCTCAACTAATTCCTGTAAAATATCTTTTATCCCCTCGCCCATAATCGATTCAACCTCTTCAAGTCTGAATGTTTCGAGCCTTTTGGCGAGTTTCAAAATCTTATTTTTCATTCAGTATTCCCTCCAAAACCGGCAGCGTAATCGTTTTCAAATTGTTCATCTCGGCAACGTTTTCGACTTTATTTAAAAATTTCACAATCTGCCTGAACTGATTAAATTTTGCACAAACAAGTTCAAGCGCATCAGGCTCAAACTCGACTTCAGAAATCTCTGTCACAATTTTTGCCACATCATCTTTATTAAAAGTTTCAAACTTCAATACACCCAAAAGCCTGTCGTAAATATGTTTATGCCGTTTGAGTTTTGCTTCAGCAAGGCTCATCC
>JAEEGK010015285.1_pt1 | contig 17035 bp, 6 predicted proteins | sample 8958771 | NCBI WGS metagenome assembly JAEEGK01 (sample SAMN16246547, study PRJNA631951) | gut metagenome | biome: gut microbiome; feature: rumen; material: SC-attached | host: Bos | place: Iran: Karaj | collected 2018-10 | reverse complement strand
GCACAAAAAACAAAACACATCCACAAAACAAAATTGATTAACTAATAATTAATTAATAAAGAAGATTAAAAATTAATTAATTAATATTATAAAAATATAATTCAAAATTTATTTTTCTTATACTGAAAAAAATGATATTTATACTCTATAAAAATAAAAAAGAATAATTATAAATGGAATTTTGAAATTAATACTATTTTATTTTCAATTATCATATCTAAATTAATTTTTTTTATTCAAAATAATAATAATATTTATAATATCATAAAAAAATAAAAAACAATCAAAAATAAAAAAAACTTCAAAAATAAAAAATTTTAAATTTTAGAAAAATATAAAAAAAATGAAAACACCAACAACAAACTCGAATTTTCATCTTTTGAAAAATATATCATTTCATAAAAAAGGAGTAAATTCAATATCATTATTTCCATCAGGTAACATAATTTCAGTTTCTGATGATCAATATATATTTATATATGACATTAATTTTACAATATTACAAGAAATAGAAAATGCACATGATGGATGGATATTTTATGTTAATGTTAAAAATGAAAATAATTTTATAACATGTTCCTATGATAAAAGCATAAAATTTTGGGAAAAGAATGAACAAAAAAATTTTATTCTAAAAGAAGAAATAAATAATGCTCATAATAAATGGATTTATAAAGTATTATATCATCCAAATGGAAATTTAATTTCATGTTCACATGATAAAACAATAAAAATTTGGGAAGAAGAAAAAAATAACAAACACATATGTGTAACAATATTAAAAGTTTCAAATATATTATATTCATTTTTATTGTTAGAAAATAAAAATTTATTAATCGGTTGTGGAGAAGATGAAATAATAATTTGGAATTTAAATAATTATGAATTTATAATTAAAATTGAAGATGCAGGATGTTGTAAATGGAATGCATTGAATAAATTAGATAATGATAGAATAATTGTAGGTGGAATTTATAGTTTAATGAAAGTTATAGATATGAATAAAAAAAAAGTAATAAAAGAAATAGATAATAAATTTTGTTGTTATGGTATTTGTGTTATAGAAAATAAAGGTATTTTTTTAACTGGAGGATGGAGTCATAATATTAATGTTTATAGATCAGATAATTATCAATGTATTCAAACCTTGGAAAAAGCTCATGTAGCTTGGATTAGAGGAATTGTGGAATTGAATAATAATATTATTGCTTCATTTTCCGACGATGGAAATATTAATTTTTGGGTTTTATAAATTCATTTTTTTGGTAATTATTTTATTAAAATTGTTTTATGTTATGTTTTTATTTAATGTTTTAACTAAATTTTATAAAATATTCATTTTTTATTATTATTTTAATTGTTTTTTTCAAGAATATTTACCTGTGAAAAATATTAAAGTTGAAATAAAACAAATTATTTTATAATTTTAAAACTCCTGTTTTACTTCTATTAGGACTATTTTTCAATTCACTAAATACTCTATTCAACTATTAATAAACATTTTATTAATTCTTTAAATTTCAAAAAAGTAATTATCAAATTTTAAATGATAAATTTATTATTTCAATTATATTGTCATTATTTTTTTCCAAATAATAATATTTATTTTTTAAAAACAACAAAAATTTAAAAAACAATTTGATAAATATTACATATATATCCTTTTAATTCTTTTATTCTAATTTTCATATCTCATCTTCTCATTAAATTTTAAACATTGAATATATTCAAAATTATTTCAAATTATTATTATATTAAAGTATTATTTTTTACTTAAATATAATTTGAATTATTTAAAAAAATATAATAAATATAAAAACACCTAACAAATTATTAATTACTATTAAATTTCACTTTTTAAATCAACTTCAATTTTATCTAAAATTATTTCTTCATTTTTCGAAAAACTATTTCTTGTTTTATTTATTTCATAATTATCAACAAAACTTTTAAAATTAATCATCCAAGTTTCATATCTTTTTTTATCATCATATAAACATATATATAATATATAAAAATCTTTAATTCTTTTTTTTGTTTCTTCTAAATCTAAATGAGGATTTTGTTCTAATAATTTATATGTAATAGAAAGACAATTTTTCATTTCACCTAAATATGGTATTCTTTTTTTTATATCTTCTTTTTTAAAACCATCAATATTTATTCTAGAAGGTTTTTTATGCCGATTTTTTAAATAAATATTTATTTCTTCTATTTCTAAATCAGCCATTTGAGTTTTTTCAATTAAATGATTTTTGATTTCATCTATTGAATTAGAATTCATTATTTCTTCTGAATCATTATAATTTTCATTTTCACAACAATTTCCCATTTTTTTTTCAAAATTAAAATTTTAATTATTTTTTTTTTCAAAAACAAATAATTAGGAAAAAATAATATTATTATGTTTACAATTTTTTCTTTATATTTTTTATTAACACCAAAAATCAATTAATATATAAATTTTAAATGGCATCTTTTACAAATAGTTTTAGAGAATATAATTCGAAATTACATTTATCAAAAGAAAAAGAAAAAAAAGTAATAGCACTAAAAAAGAGAGTTTATAAAACATCATCTAATTCAAATTATTCTATTTTTACTCATGAACATAATTGGGAAAATAAATGTCCAGGAGGAAAAGATTGTAAAAATTATAATGTAATAAAACAATTACAATATCAAATAAAAAGATTGACTCAAACAATAGAACAATTAAATAAAATTAATGATTATTTTTCTTTTAATATGGTTCAAAAGGAATTTATGTATAAAGAAATGTTAAAAGAAAATACAAAAATTCAAAATAGTCTTTGTTCAAAATATATTTCAAATTCTTTCAGAGGAGAAAAACAAAGAAATTATTATGATAATAGAAATTATAATCAAAAAAATCAATATAAAATTTTAAGTGTAAACGATATTAATGATGAAAGATTTACTTCTGATTATTATTCTGAAACTGAATATGATGAAGAAGAAGAGAAAAAAAGAAAAGAAGAAGAAAAAGAATTAATAAAATCAAAATTAGAAAAAAAACCTATAAGATCTTTCAAAAGAATGAAAACAATGAATATAGAACATCACCCAAACAATGGTTTTGACATAGATAATACAAATAAATTTGAAGGTATAAAAAATTTTCAACCTATTTCAAATGGAGGAAGAAAACAATTAAGAAATAAAACAAAAAGAGTTCAAATCCAATTAGATTGTAATAGTAAATTAAAAAAAATATTTTCGTCTTTAGATGATGATAAAGAAAAAAAGGAAGAAGAAAGAAGAAAAAAAGAAGAAGAAGAGAAAAGAAAAAAAGAAGAAGAAGAAAGAAAAAAAAAGGAAGAAGAAGAAAGAAGAAAAAAAGAAGAAGAAGAAAAAAATAAAAAAAAAAAAAAATTTATTAAAAATCCATATTATGAAATAGCAGCATTGAGTCAAAGAACACAAAAACATAATTTACAAAATTCAACAGGAATATCATTTTTAGCTTTAACTCATGAAGCTTTAAAAAATATGACAAAAAACCCAAATATAAATAAATTATATAAACTAACATTAAATGATGATTTATTTATAAATGAATTGCAAACAAGCGATAAAGACACAATGAATAATTATTGTGATATAATAGGAACTTTAGTAAAAGATTTTATATGTTTGATAAATTTGATTCAAAGAATAAAATCTTTTTTAGAAGGAACAAAAGCATTAGTAGGTTGTGTTGAAGAAGGAGATTCAGTAAATACATTAATAAAAAATACATGTAAAATATTAAATTGTGATAGAGCTTCATTATTTATTCATGATAGAATGACAGATATGTTAGTTGTTCATTCTGCTGAAGGCTTAAAAAAAAATCAAATTAAAGTTCCTAAAAATAAAGGTGTTGTTGGTTCTGTTTTTATGAATAAAGAAAAATTAAAAATTGATAATGCTTATCAAGATTTAAGATTTAATAAAGAAATTGATAGAAAAACTGGTTATAAAACCAGAAATATTATGTGTTATCCTTTAATTGATAATGATGGTGATGTTTTTGGTGCTATTCAAGCTATAAATAAATTAGGTAGAAAAGATGCTGCTTTTAATAATGATGACGAAGAATTATTAAGTATCTTCTCTGAGCAAGCTTCTGCTATTTTAAAAAATGAACTAAATAAAACTGAATATTCTATACAAATTAATAGATTAAAAAATATTAATTCTTATTCTGTTAGAATTCATAATATTAATAATATAAAAGATTTTATTGAAGATACTGAAAAAACTATTTGTTCTATGTTTGATTTAAGTGATGTTCAAATATTATTTAATTTAGATGGATTTTTATATGAATTTAAAAATAATAAATTTTTAGGATATAATAATTTAGGTATAGTATATTATGTTTTTAACCAAAAAATTTGTCATGGATGTATAAAAGCTACTTCTTGTAAATATTATAATACTTTAGTTGATATGAAAGCAAATGATTCTATGGTAACTTATCCTGTATTAAATCATAGTGATGGTAATGTATTATGTGTTTTTCAAATTGCTTGTAATATTGCTATTAGTGAAGTTGGGGAAAAACCAAAAGAAAATGAAATGATGATTTTAAAAATGTTTGATGAAAGTATTTGCGATTGGATTTTAAATCATTATAGTGAAATTAATATGATGAAAGAGAAAAATAAATTACTTATTAAACGATATTCTAAGAAGGATAATAAAGAAAATAATTCTTAAGTTATTTTAAATTTTTTTTTTATTTATTTGCAAAAATTATTTATTTTTATTAATTTTTAAATAAACATAAAAAAAAAATTTATTTCTTTTATTTCAATTCATCTCTTTCTTTATATTTAAAATCAAATAATCCACTAATTTCTCCTTTTTCACTTTTGTATTCATTACTTAATAAATAAGAAATGAAAACTTTAAGTAAAAATTCTACAATTCCCATAATTATTCCAAAAAAATGTAAATTTTCTAAGTTATGCCAATATTCATTTTTAATATCTTTTTTTGTCCAAAGTGGATATAAAATGATCATGAAAATTAAATCTACCAAACAAAAAAGAGATAAAAAGTGAAACATAATTTTAACATAATATGCTTTATTTTGAAAATAATGTCTATTTAAACAAATTACTAAAATAAATCCTATAAAAACATTATAATCATTTTTTATTAAAGTTGATATTATTCCACAAATTATTAAAATCCAACCTAAAAAATGACATAAACTCCTTGAGTCAGTTTTTTGTTTTTGTTCTTGAATTTGTTCTTTTAAATCATCTTGTATTTCATCCATTTATTTATTTTCTAATATAAATTTTATTTATTAATTAAAATTTTCATTTTAAAAAAATTCATATATGAAATTAAATAATTTTGGAAATTTAAATAATGAACATTGACCTTGATAAAATTAAAGAAGATAATAGTGATAATGAAATTGAATTACAAAATTTTGAATTATCTCCAAGGGAAAATAATCCTTTTATTAAAAATGATAATGATAATAAAAACAATTTTTGTGAAAAAATAAGAAAAAAAGAAACTATTAAATATTATATTTCATATATAACATTATATTGGGAATATTTAAAAACTTTTAAAGATATTAATGAAGTAATTGAAGCAATAAGAAATTATAAAGTGAGTTTGATTCTGGTAATTTCTATTTTTTCTTATTTTAATTCTATAGTGCTTTTTAATGAAAGTTTAAAAGGATGTTTTGAACCAAGTAATGATTGTGTAATAGCAATGACAAATGAATTATTTAATAATTTAATATATACTACATTTCAATCTGCATTTTTTTTATCAATATTTCTTTTAAGTTGTTATAATGAATGGATTGATAAAAAATGGTATATAATAATTATATTTTATTTACCTTATTTTTTTTCTTCAAATAATGAATTTGGAGATCATAATTCTTATAATAGAAAAATTTATATGTTATTTTTAATAATTGACATATTTTCATTACAAATTTTTTATATGTATATTTCTTTTTTGACAAAAAAAAAATATACAACTTTTTGGATAATTTCTTCTTATTTTTTATTATTATTTTTAGTATATTTAATAATTAAATTAAGTGCTTGTAATAATTTTGAATTTGGAATTGGAAATATTTCTATTGAAAGTGCTGAAAATTATGAAAAAAATGGTGAATGTGTAATTAAAAGACCAGATACTTGTAATGTTGATTTATTTGAAAATCTTTTTAGAATTATTAATAGTAAATGTGAACAAACTGAAAACGAAAGAAATATTTTTATTGAAAGCTTAGAATTTAATGAAAATATTAATTCTAGTTATTTATTTTATTATCCAAATACTGTTAATTTTGATTGGAAAGTTGAACGAGTAAAAATTTAAAAATGAAGTTTTTTCACAAATTAAACCTATATTAAAAAATGAAGAAAAAAGTAATAAAGAAATTTTCCTGGAATTTGATAAAGAAACAGAAAAAGGAAAAATAATAATTAATCTTTTAAGAAATGAAACTTTAGTAAATTTAAGAAAAAATAATACAAAAAATGAAAATTTATTTAATAATATTTTAATAATATACATTAATTCATTATCAAGACAACAATTTTTAAATCAAATGGAAAAAACATCCAAAATTTTAGAAAAAAATTATTGGAGAAAGAATAAAAAAAGTAATTTAAATTCATATCAATTTTTAAAATATCAAGTTTTTGATGAAAATAATCAATTAGTTAATATGTTACCAATGTTTTATGGTACTTCATTTAAAAAAGGAAATGGAGAAAATATTATAAAAAAATTTAAAAATGAAGGTTTTATAACTGGAGGAAGTGGAAATATATGTTCAAAGGAAATATTTGAAATAGAAAATAAATATATTAATATCACTGATTTTGAAAGTTTTGATCATGAAAATTTTGCAATGTTTTGTGATCCTAATTTATTTAAAGAAGATAATATTTATAATTCTTTATTTAATAATTTTGGAAGAAATAAAAATTGTTTATATGGTTACGACTCCAGTTATTATGTTTTTGAATATGGAACTCAATTTTTAAATAAGTATAAAAAAGAAAAAAAATTTCTGAGATTATCTTTTATGAAAAAAAATATAAATGCATTAGATGAACAATTAAGTTTCTTTTTAAATGAAAATTTAAAAATGAATAATTTATTAATTTATATTATGAGTGATAATTTTCAAAGTTCTTTTAAAAAAGTTGAAAGTAAAAATATTTTATCTCTTGATTCATTATTTTTAATAATTTCAAAAGATAATTATTCAAATGAAAAAATTGGAAAAAATGAACAAAAAATGATAACTCCATATGATATTTATTATTCTTTATTAAATATTCTAGAAAATAAAAATTATAAAAATACCTCAAATTTTTTTACAGAAATTAATAATAAAAGAAATTGTGAAACTTATTCAGATTGGATTAATAAAGAATATTGTAAATGTCAATTGAATTAAATTTCTATTTATTTATAATAAATAATTAAATATTTATTTCAAATTAAAAACAATTTTTAAAAACAAATTGTTATATAAAAAATAAATAAAATGGACAACAGAGCTTTCATTGATAAATTATATTTTGGAATGAAAACAATTTCAAATTTTCATCAGAATAACAAAGGTAATAACAATAATGAAAATAATAGAAAATTTGTTTATCAAAGTCTTCCACAAGATTCTTTTATGAAAACTCATACAAAATTTAGGCCAAAAGAATTAAAAATAATAGAACAAAATGATTCAAAAGAAATTGCATCTTTTAGAAAACCTAATTTACAAGGAAATCATTTAGGAAAAGTAATAATGCAAAATTGGAATACTAAAAAAAGTATTCCTAAAAACATTGGAAATTGTTTAAATTTACCTGTTATAATTAATATTCAAAAAGCAGAAAAAATTTATAGTAAAACTCATGTTTCAGAAAAAGAAGAAAAAAAAAAAGAAAAAAAGAAAAATAAAAAATCAACAGAACTTATTTTATTTACAAATAATGATTTTTATTCAAAAAAAAATTTTTTTAATAAACACAAATCTTCAAAAAGAAGTAGTAAAAGTAGAGAAAAAGATATGTTAATTAATCCAAGTATAGGAAGAGATTATATTAATTATAATGTAAGTAGACATACAAGTTATGATAGTATAAGAAGTAATAATAAAATAAAAAAAGATTTAGAAGAAGCTAAAAATCAAGAAAAAAAATATTTTGGTGTAAAACCTTCAACATCTTTAATTCCCGAAAAGAATTTAATAAAAAATCCAAATATAGCATCTTTAACTACTTATAATAATAATAATAAACAAATTAAAATAAAAAAAAATGAAAATGATATTATTGATTTTGAAACATTTGATAAATATTTATATTTAAATGAAGGAGATTTCTTATATGCAATTAAAAAAGGAGGACCTCAAGATTTTGTTTTATGTACTTATGATGAGTTATATAAAGAAAATGAAAAATTTAGAAAAACATTAATAACAACAAAAAAAGGGAAAAAAGAAGATAGTGAACATGCAGAAAACACAAGAATATTAATAATTGATTATTTAACAATTTCCAAAAGTGCAATTGTATATTATGTAAGAAATAAACCTACTTGTTATACAATGGAAGATTGGATAGAAAATTATAGGAAATATAAAATATTATTGAATATATCAATATTTAAAAATTTTAGAACTTCTAAAATTTTTGCTTTATGGAGAAAATATTATAGGAAGGTAATAAAGAATAAAAATAAAAAGAAATTAAAAAAACATTTCAAATTATTAGATAATGATTTACTTCAAGGATATTTAGAAATAAAAAGAATAACAACTAATATGTCAGAAACAAATAATATTTTCCCATTAATGATATCAAAACCTGTTTTTTCAAGAGAATTTAATGATATACACCAGAAAAATTTAGTAACTTTAGATAAAACAATAGAAAAATATAGAAAACAAGTAAAAGAAGCTTTAATAAGTTCATGTAATAAATCGTATATAAATTTTAAAAAAGAAAAAAAAATAACATTACAAGAAAATTCTAGAATTCCAAATCAAAATATAGAAAAAGAAGAAAAAAATTCAGATAATGAAAATAATAAATCAATTAGTATGGAAGAAGGAGAAAGTAGAGCAAAATTTTTAGCTAGAAAATGGAAAATGAAAAATTATTATGAAGGTTCTTCACCAGTTCCTATTCCCTATGCTCAGGATGCTACTCGAAGAACACATTATAAAACTTTATTAAAATTTATTCGAGCTATGGATTATATATTTAATGTTGCTAAAACTAGATTAATTCAAAATTCTTTAGAATTATTAAATTCTAGATTTGAAAGATTTTATGAATGTTATGAAAATGATTATAGTGATAGTCCTATTTTAAAATTAACTTTATTTACAATGAAAGGAGAAATGAAATTTATGCCTGGATTAATTGATATTAATGATTTAATTTTTGATAAATTCATTCAAGATAATATTTATTGTGTAATTTATAAAAGAAGTTTTGTAGATCCACAAGAATTTCCTTTATATATGACTTGTTTTGAAGAAGTTTTTGATACTTCTTGTGATCAAAATACTAATTTAAATGCTAGAATAAAAGATTCTCCTGAATTTAATTTAGTTATGAATAAAATTAAAGATAATTTTAATAAATGCTCTAATGCTTTAGAAAATTATGTACAATCTTTGGAACCTATATTAACTAATTATAATACTTTTTCTAAAATTTCTTTTAATGAATTAGGGAATAATGCTACTGCAGTTGAATTAAAAAATTATATTAAAAGTTTTGAAGAAGAAGCTACTAAAGTTAGGCAATTAAAGAAATTTATTAATGTTGGATTATTTGAGTTAGATTCTACTCAATTTTTAGAATTAGTGATTGATGCTCCTAAAAATTGGTTAGATAAAATTAGATTGGTTATTCCTAGAATTATTATTGATAAACACAATAAATTAATTAGTCTTTTGGAAAGATTATTAAAAGAATTATCTGTCGAAGTTTCTAATGTTGAAACTTTTATAAAATTAAAAAAAAGTGTAGATAAATGTACTTTAGAAAAAAATAATATTGAAGAAAAAAATATGGAAATTACTGATTTATTGGATATTGCTGAGAAAAAAAAATATAGAATTATATTACAAGATTATGATAAAAAAGTTATTGTTGAATTAAAAAATTTAAATATGGATTATGATAGAAAATATGATCAAATGACATATTTTTTAGAAAATAATTATCAACAATATAGAAAAGAATTAAAAGATAAAATTTCTAAATTTGATAATGATGTTAAAGTAATGTATAGCCAATTAAATGAAGAAAAAATAAATAAATATAGTGATAATAGTGATATTCCCTTAATGCAATTAGAAAATTTAGAAAGTCAAATAAATTCAATTTTAGAAAATAAAATAATATTTGAACAACAAGAAAAAGATTTAGATATGGATGAAGCTGAAAGAAGTTCATTTGATAATTTAAATAATTTAGTATATGAATATAGATTAAAAATGGATATTTGGAAAGGAGTAAGAGAATTTAATCAAATGACAGAATTTTTAGATAATGCTCAAATTTTAAATATTGATATCAAAGAAATGGAAGGAAAAATTAATAATTGGGATTATTTATGTCAAACTGCTATTGTTGATTTAGATAATTGTGATGTTCCAAAAGGTTTAAAAAAAAAATTAGAAAATTATCAAAAAATTATTGATGTTTTAATTGCTATTCAAAATCCTAATATTTTAAATCTTGAGAATAAAGTTTGGGATTTGAGAGTTAATATTATTGGAACTAATTATGAATTCAAAGATAATAGATTTGATTTAATTAGATTAATGAATATTGATGAAATTTATGATAAAATCCCTGAAATTAAAAACTTTAATAGAATTGCAAATGAAGAAAAAGAATATACTAATTTAGTAAAAAATAAAAATGAAGAGTTTAGAAGTAAAAGATTACAATTTAAATTTAGACAATATAATGAAACAAATAAATTTTTATTAATTGAAATTGATAAAGAAATTTTAGAATCTGAATATGAATTTATTGAACAAAATATTTTAATTCTACATCAAGCTCAATTAAATCCTTCAAGTGAAGTTGTATCAAAAGAAATTATAAATTTATTAAATGACTTTGAAAAATATAGAACATTTTTAGATAATTATGTTGATTACCATAATTATTTAAATATGTTTGAAGGAATAATTTTTAATGCTGAATTTGCAAAAGAATTACCTGGAGAATTAAAAAAATTATTAAATGAAAATCAAGTAAGATCATTAATTAAAGTTATGAGAGATAATTATCTTTTTAAAAAATTTTTAAATGAAAATATAATAAATAAAGCAATTAATATATTGAAAAATTTAACAGATGGTTTTGAAAAAAATTGTCATGCAATAAATGTATATTTAGATAAAAGAAGAAGAGATTATTCTTTATTTTATATTCTTTCAGATAGAGATTTAATTGTATTATATACTCAAAAAGAATCCTTATCAATAAGAGAAAAAATGATTAAAAAAATATTTCCTTGGATTAAAGATATAAATTTATCTTTTCAAGAAATATCAACAAATGAAGAGTTTATGATAACAGATACAATTTACAATGAAAATATAAAAATAAAATATTTAAGAGTATCTAAATTATTAAAAGATAACATAGACAATTTAATTACTGGCTTGACTAAAAAAATGAAAGATTCATTTAGAGCTTTTAAAAGAAATTTCGAAGCAAGGTTTAAATCAAAAAATAATAAAAGATCTCATGAAGTTTTATATGAAATTGTAAATGACTATAAATCAAATTTATCTCAAGTTATTATTATGAATATTTTTTGTTATATGATGGAAGCTTTAGAAAAAGCAGTAATTTATGGAGAAGAAGCTTTTGATAAATTATTTGATATTTATCATATTCATAAAGATGAAGTTAAAATTAAATTTATAGAAGAAGCAAAAAAATTAGAAAATCCACCAAATCAAAGAAAAATTTATTTGTGTTTAATTTCTTTTGAAAATTATTTTATTACTTTAATAGAAGATTTAATAAGAGATGATGTTCAAAAAAGTTCTGATTTTAATTTTGCTAAATTATTATATCCAAAAATAGAAAATGATTCTTTATATATACATTTATTTGGAAATTTCCTTCAAGTTGAATATGGTTTTTCATATACAGGAATGATATTTAATTATATTATGATGAGTAGCTCTGATAGAATGATTCTTTCATTTATGAATATAATATCTTATAAAAAACCATTTTTAATATATGGAATTAAAGAATCTAATATATATGATTCTTTAAATAATATTGCATTGTTTTTAGGAAAAAATATTCAATTTTTAAGTGGAAATTCTGAATTTAAAGTAAATACTGTTAATAATTTTATTTATGCTAATTTAAAATTGGGTAATTGGTTAGTAATTGATAATATTGAAAGCATTCAATTCGAAAATTTAGAAATTATCGCTGGAAGAATTTCTGAAATTTATCAAATGATAAAACAAAATGAAGATGAATTTTTAATATTAGATGATCCTGAAAAAAAAATTACAATTGCCAATAGAAGTTTTAATATATTTTTATTGAGTGGTATGTTATTAAAACCAATGAATCCTTATCCTAAAATTATTAAAAATTATTATTTTAGGATTATTGGTTTTTCTACTATAAATTTAGAATTTTATACTTTTATGAGTATGGTTAACTTAAATTTTGATAATTATAAAGAAGTGTCAAAAAAAATTTTATGTATTACTAAATTTATAAATGCGAAATGTGAGAATGTAAAAGAAAAAAATATTTCATTTAAAATAATAAATCTTTTATTAAAGTCATTAAGTAAAGTAAATGTATTCCATGAATTTACAAAAGATAAATCACATAATAATAAAATAATTGCAGATATTTTCATAAATAAAATCCAATATATAACAAGTAATGAAAAAGAATTTGAGGAAATAAAAAATTATATAGAACACATATTTAATATAAGTGAGCATAAAATTGTATCAGACACAAAAAATCATAATCAAAACAAAGAAGAAAATGATTTAACAAAAGACTCGACTGAAGTTATATTTAATAAAGCATTTAATGAAATAACAAAAGAATATATTTTCCCTTCAAATTCAGAATTTCAAAAAAAATTATATACATTATATTCTTCTTTTGACATTTTTAAATATTTTTTAATATCTGGACCTGAATTAAGTGGAAAATCAACTTTAATTCATATTCTTCAAAAATTATATACTCATTTATCATTATTAAATGATAAAAACAAAAAATTATTTTATATGAAAATATATCATAATTCAGAAAATATATTTAATCAAATAACATCAAAATCAAATCCAACTTTAACTGATTTAACTCCATTACAATGTAGACTTCAAACTTTTCAAAATTTAGATTTAATAACAAGATTAAATGAAGTCGAAAATGATTTACATAATAATTGGAATGAATCTTCTTTATCAGGTTTACGAAAAGATTCTTCAAATATACCTGAACTTACTCCAAAAAGAAAGTTAAAAAAAATGGACACTAATATTCATTCTGATAATGAATTAAATTTAGATGATGATGATATTTCTATTAGTAATAGTAATTTTGAAAAAGGAAAAGGTATAAATCAAATTAACTTATTTGATAATAATAATTTTAATTTTGCTGTTGTTTTTGATGGGGAAATTGATAATAAATATTTATCTAAAAATATTAGTAAATTTACAATGAAAGGAAGAGAATTAGATGGCTTTAAAATTATATATGAAGTTGTTGATGTTGGAAAAGCTTCTCCTTCTTTTTTAACAAAACCAAATCAAATTTTTATTTCTTTATCTAAAGACTGCTTTTCTTATTATAATGTATTATACAAATTTTTAGATATAAGTATTAAAATTAATACAAATTTAGAATTAAAAGCTTATATTAAAGGTTTATTTGAAAATTATTTCCCTAAATTATATGATTTTATTATTAATAACAGATTGAAATATATTTTTATTAATGAAAATTATGTTATGTATAATTTTTTATGTATTTTTGAAAGTTTATTACCTGAATTTAATTTCGAAGATAAAAAAATAGGAAGAAAAAATATAAATGCAACTCCAAAAATAGAAAAAATTAAAAAATCAACTTTATCTATTTTTATAGTATGTTTTGCATGGACAATAAATAATTTAACTAATTACTTAATAAGAACAAAAATTGAAAAATTAATAAGTGATTTATTTAAAGCAGATGATTTAAAAGGTCCAATATTTGATTATTATATAAATGAAGAAACTTGTGATTTAGAACAATGGGAAGTTTTATTAAATCCATTATTAGAGAAAATATCAAATAAAATTTTTGTTAAAAATGAAGTTTTTAAATATATGAATGTCTTTATTCCAACAAAAGATAATTTACCAATATATTATTTTAGTGAAAAATTAATATTAAATAATATTTCTTTTGTAGTAACTGGAAAAGAAAGTGTTGGAAAATCACTATTATTAAATACACTCTTAGAAGATGAAAGTAGAAAGCATACTTCTAATCCAATTTCATTTTTAGCTTCTTATGGAACAAAAGAAATAAATTTAAAGGAATTTTTATTACAAAATATATTAGAAATTAGAAGAGATGTGTTAGGAGATAGAAATGGAAGAAAAACTATATTTTTTATTGATGATTTACATCTTATTGGAGATTCTTTTAATACTAGAGAATTTATTAGAGGTTTAATTGAAACTAAAAAAAGTTTTAATTATGATAGAAATATTTATCAATTTTTATATAAATTTAATTTCTTATTATGTTCTAATATAACTACTCAACCTATTAATCACTCAAATCATTGTAATAATCGACTTATAATGAAAAATGTTTTATTAAATTGTGTTTTTTCAGAAGAATGTTTTGCTAATATTTTTAAATCAACTTTAGAATTTCATTTAAGACAATATATTCCTAATACTTCTTCAATTACTTCAAGCCAATATATTCAAGCATTATTTAAATTAAAAAATTTACTTTTGGAAAATTATAATCAATCTAATAAAAAATTACATTGTAATATAAGAAACAATGATATAGTAAAAATAATTCAAAGTTTTCATATTTTTTCTCTTTTAGAAAATCAAAATGATATTCCTTATTTTATTCATTTAAAAAATTTATATTTTTATGAAAGTTGTAGATTAATTGAAGATAGATTAAATGAAAAAGAAGATATAGAATATTTTAGAGAAAGTATTTGCCAAGCTTATTCTAGTATTTTTAAACAAGATAAAGTTAATGCCAAAGATATTTTTACTGATTTTGATGAAAAATTTCATCATATTTATGCTAAAAATTATTTTGATGAAAATAACAATAAATATATTTATTTTAAACATAAAAGTGATTATTTTGATTTATTAAAGAAAAAAATTTCTGAATATGAATTAGCTTATAATAAAAATATTTATTATGGAATAATTGTTACTGAAGATAATTTAAATTATCTAATTAAGATTTTAAGAGCTTTTGAAAGAAATAACAGAAATCTAATATTAATAGGAAAAAATTATACATGTAAACAAAGTTTATTGAAACTTGCTTGTTTTATTGCAAGAATTAAAACTTATGATGCTGATGACATTAGATTTTATGATTTAGATAAAAAAGAAGAAGAAAAATTTGAAGTTTATAATAATAATTTTGTTAAAATTGCAGTTAGAAATGTATTAAGAATTGCAGTTAAAGAAAATAAAAAAGTTTTAATGTATATCAAAAATGAAATGATTGAAAGTAATTTAAAAATATTAGAAACTGTAAATTTAATGCTTAATGTAAAAGTTTTAGCAACTAGTTATTATAAATTTTCAGGAACTCTACCAACAAAACTATCAAAAGATAAAAATAGTCTTACTAGAAATGAAATTTTTCAAAGATTAAAAAATAATTTATCAATTTGTTTATCAATTGTTCCTAAAACAAAAGCATATTCTCAATTATTTTTAAATTACCCTTATATAGTGAAAAATTCTTCTATTTTATATAAACATAATTTCAGAGATGAAGACATGGAAAATTATTTTATTCATCAATTAGAACATTCTCAAGAAAATATCACTTCATCTAATTTAATTACAATGGAAGAAAATAATAAAAAAGATATTTCAGATTTAATGATATTAATTCATAATCATTCAAAACAATTAATATTAGAATATTCAATAAAAACAGGAATGAATTTAATATATACAAATTATAATTTTGTTGAAATGGTGAATTATTTTATAAAACATTATCCTATGTTTAAAAATATTTTATCAGAAAAATTAACTCATTTATCAAATAATACAAATTCAACAGTTAAATCAATGACAGCAATATCATTAATTGAAAATGAAATAAATGAATTAAATCCAAAAAAAGAAGATAATGATAAATTTATAGATGAAAAAAGAAATGATAAAAAAGTTTTAGTATTTCAAAAGCAAAATATAAAAATGAAAAAAAATAATGAAGAAAAACCATGTACTCAATTACAATTAGATTCTGATATCAGAAAAGCAGAATTAGGAGAAAAATTACAATCTTTTGAACAAAAAATAAGAAAATCACTTAAAAATTTAGAATTTCAAGAAAAAGATATTGTAGAAATTAAAAACACATATGATAATTTTCCTTTTGGAAAATATATATTAACTAATTTATATATATTAATTTCAAAGCAATATGATTTAATAAATGATTATGAAAAAAATTGGGATGTCATTAAAAAAGCTTTAAATACAAGATTATTTTCTAAATTTGTTGATAAAAAATTAGATATTAATAATGAAAAATTGGTTGAAATTACTAAAATTATTACTCAAAATCCAGATTGTAGTAATGAAAAATATCAAAAACCTTTTAAAGCCGTAAGTATAATTTGTGATTTTTTTATTCAATGTAATAATTATTATATTGAATATGGAAATAATAATAGTTTAGTTTCTGAAATAAATGAAATTGAT
>JAEEGK010015284.1_pt1 | contig 17036 bp, 14 predicted proteins | sample 8958771 | NCBI WGS metagenome assembly JAEEGK01 (sample SAMN16246547, study PRJNA631951) | gut metagenome | biome: gut microbiome; feature: rumen; material: SC-attached | host: Bos | place: Iran: Karaj | collected 2018-10 | reverse complement strand
TATTTAATTATATAATTTATAAATTTAAATATATTAATTTATGGAAGAAAAAAAACCATCTTTTATTGAAAGAATTACATTTTTAAGAAACCCAAATAAAAATATTTTATATGAATATTTTATTTGCACAATTATTGCATTTGTTTCTTGGACTTATTTAACAATAAATCTTGGTTATTATAGTTATAATATTGCAAAAAAATATAATTTTAGATTGTATGGTTTAACAACACAATATACATATTTAGGAAAATTTCGTGATTTTAGTGATCATCAATGGAGATATTTTAGAAGTAATTTTTCAATAATTTTATTATTTGCTTTTATTTTTGTTTCAATTTCTCAATTTATAAAAAGAAAATTAAATTTTTTTTATTCAAAAATTTTTTATTTATTAGTTGGGATAATATATGCTTATTATTTACATGGAAATAAAATATTTTTTTTATTTTTAACTTTAATTTCAACTTTTTCATTATGTAAATGTTTGTCTTTTATGAATGAAAAACTTTTTATATTTTTAACATGGTTTATATGTATATTTATAAAAATAATATCAGAAATTTATCATGGTTTTAGTTTTAAAATATTTGGAATATATTCAATTAATGAAGAATCTTTGTTAAGTTGGGAAGTTTGTTTTGGCTTAAATTTATTAAAAATAATAAGTTATAATATAGAATATAGAAATGAATATTTAAAAATTAAAAAAAATAATTATATATTAGATTTAAATCAGGCTAAGAAACATTGTAAAGAATGTGAAAAAAATGATTTTTGTTTAACTTGTTTAAAATTTGTTAAATGTGATTTAATAAATTTTAATTTTATTAATTTTTTAATTTATATTTTTTATCCTCCTTTATATTTTAGTGGTCCAATAATAATATATAATTCTTTCATTTTTCAATGGAATAATTTTAAAAATAGTAATCATTCAAATTTTTTAACGAAAAATAAAATTTTATATGTAATTAGAAATATAATAACTTTTTTTATTTTTGAATTATTTAATCATTATATATATGTAAATTGTTTTTTTACAAACAATTATAATAGATTTGTTTTAAAAGATTCAGAAAAAAATTTTAATTATTTTTATTTAGCTTTATTTAGTTTTAATAATTTAACATTTTTATGGTTAAAATTCACAGTAATTTGGAGAACAGCAAGAATTTGGGCATGGTTTGATGGAATATTAACAGAAGAAAATATGAATAGATGTGTTTATAATAATTATTGTTTTGAAGGATTTTGGAGAGCATGGCATAGATCATTTAATATATGGTTAATAAGATATATTTATATTCCTTTAGGAGGTGCAAAAACAAAAATATTTAATTTATGGATAATTTTTTCTTTTGTTGCTTTATGGCATGATTTAAAAATTAATTTATTAATTTGGGGTTGGTTTATTTGTTTCTTTTTAGTTCCTGAAATTTTAGTTAAAAATTATTTTAATAAAGATAATATGAAATTTATTCATAATAGATTTTGGTTTAGAGTTGTTAAATATATTTTTTGTTCGTTTTATATTATGTTAATGATTGTTGCTAATTTAATTGGATTTGGAATGGGAAGTGAAGGTGTTAATTTTATTATAAAAAAAATTTTAAAAATGACATCTCCAATTTATTTTATAAAAATTTTAATATTTTTAGTTCCTTCAACTGTAACAATGTTTTATGTGAGAGAACTTGAATATGTTTATTTTGGTAAAAAATTAAATTATTAAACAATTTATAATTATTAATATTTAATTAAACAATTAATTTATTATTGGTAATTGTTTAATTTTTTAAATTTATACTGTTATTTATATTAATAAATAAAAACTAAAAATTTTGTTAAAAAATATTTAGAAAAGATTAAATTTATAATTAAATTATAGAAAGATAGATAATAATTAGAATTATTATTTCAAAAATTTTATTATTATTATATTATTTAAATAATTTTAATTAAAAAAATTAATAAAATAATATTTTTAACTTATAAATTTTAATTAAAAATGAAATAAATAAATTTAACAATATTAAAGAGCTTATTTAAAAATAAAAATAAATATATAAAATTTATTAAAATTTTTAATTTATATATTTAAAAAGATATTTATATTAGTTATATATATTTGTTTCATCAACAAATTAGCATAAATAACAAAAATAAATTAAATATAAAATATTTAATTTTAAAAGTATATTATAATTATAAAATTTATATATATAATTTAAAATATTTTTTTAAAATGTATAATAGTAGAATAATTCTACCTAAAAAAAGTGATAGATTCATTTCATCGAGAAGTTCTGAAAGAGATAGGAAATTAGATAAATATAAAATAAATGATGAAAATAGATATTTAAACAATAAAAATATTTCTCTAAAAATTAAATCAAAAATTGTAAATAGAACACCTTCAATTGTTTATGATGAAAATGTTTATAGTCAAAAAATTTATTTAGATTTATTAAAAACTCAAATTTTTGAAAATAATGATAACAATAAAAATAATTTTAATTCAATAGAGAATCATAATAAAATTAATAATATAAATGTAATTTCAAATGATATTATTCAATCAAAAAATGAACAAAAATTTAAAACACCAAATGAAAAAAATTTATCAATTAATTTATCTTATTTTAATAATTCTTCAATTGAAAAAACAAAATTTAAAACATATACAAAAAATAATCTAAATCAAAAAGAATACATTAATAATTATAAATATTTTATTAAAAAAAAATTATTTGAAGAATATGATAATAATAATAATAATATTTTTCAAAATTCTTCCTTTGTTAATTTTGATTTAGAAGATAATAGTTCAACATTAAATTTTATCCGTCAAAAAAACATACCAAAAGTTGCATATAAAATTTTAGATGCTCCAAATTTAAAAGATGATTTTTATTTACATTTATTAGATTGGTCAAAAAATGATATTTTAGCTGTAGGATTAGATAATAGTTTATATATTTGGAATGGCTCAGTTTCTTTAATATGTAAATTAATTAAAAATAACAATAATAACAATCTTGAAAATGTAAATGATTATTATTCAAGTATTGCTTACAATTGTGATAGTTCTTTTTTAATAAGTGGAACAAATCGAGGAAACATTTCAATTTGGGATGAAGTAACATTAAAAGAAAAAGTTAATTTTTTAAATTTTAATGAAAGAATCGGAGTTATAGCCCCATTTAATTTAAATCCAAATTTATTTTCATGTGGAAGTTCAGATATGAATATAAAAACATTTGATATTCGAACACCAGAAAAAGAAATAAATTGCTTTAAAGGTCATAAACAAGAAGTTTGTGGATTAAAATGGAGTTTAGATGATCGTAGATTAGCAAGTGGGGGAAATGATAATAAGTTATTTATTTGGAATTCAGCTAAAAATGAAAAAGAAAATAAATTATCTGCTCATAAAAGTGCAGTAAAGGCCTTAGATTGGTCTCCCTATAGATTTGGGTATCTATTAAGTGGGGGAGGTGCTCAAGATAGAACATTAAAATTTTGGAATATTAATACAATGACTTTAGTTGATAGTATTGATACTTGTAGTCAAATATGTAATATTGCTTTTTCAAAAAATAGTAATGAATTTGTGTCTACTCATGGATATTCTGAAAATTATATATTAGTTTGGGATGCAGTTAATATGGATGTTAAAGCAACTCTTAAAGGTCATAAAGATAGAGTGATTTATATGGCACTTGGTCCTGATAGTAAAAGAATTGTGACTGGTGCTGGAGATGAAACAATAAGATTTTGGGAAGTTTTTGGATTTGATAATAAAAAGAAAAATAATATTAAAAATATTGATATTAATAATATAGAAAAATCATTATTTGATAATAATGGGAAAAGTTTTGAAATTAGATAAACTAAATATAATATTTTATATAAAAAATTTTCTATTATTTTACTATATATAATATATTAAATAAATGTACTTATTTTTAATTTGAAATTTTAATCTAAAATTCAATTTAATAAAAATAATAATATAATAAATAATTTTTTAATTAAAAATATATAATAATTGAATATTATGGAAACAAATAATTCCAATGTTATTATAAAATGTTTGGGAAAAGCTTTAAAAACTCCAATTAAATTTATATTTACAGCAGATATTAAATTTTATTCTTTATTAAATAAAATTATATTTGGAGAAAATAAAACAACTTCTCTTATATGTTTAGGAAAAAAATTTATATTTTTTTTAAGAGAAGATATGAAACAAATTTATGAAGTTATTTCTTATGAAAATATTAAATCAATTGAATCAGATAAAAAAAGTATTTATATTTTACATTTAATAATAAAATCAAGTGATAATATGAATTATAAAAAAACAACAAAAATTTCAATTTCAAGTAAAAATATAAAAAGTTTTAAAAATAATTTAATGTGTTACTATACAGTATATAATGAATATTATTATAGTAATATAAAAGAAATAAAATTTTTTGATAAATATGAAAAAGATGAAGTTATAAAAGAAGATGTAAAAATAAATTCAAAATTTCATAAAGAAATTTTACAAAATTATATTTTTTATTTAAAAGGACAAATTAAAAAAGGAATAAATGCGAATGGATATCATATAACATATATTAAAGAAGTAAATAAAAAAAACCAAAAAAAAGATGAAAAAAAAATAAAAGAAGAAGAAGATGAAGAAGAAGAAAAAAATTATTTTTCAAAAGAATGTGAATTAGATTTAGACTTTTCAGAACCTTCTCCTATCAGTTCTTTTGATAAAGATGAAGATAAAAAAGATTTATCATTTTATGCATTTAAATTTGTTTATAATTATTTAAAATTTCATGATAAAATATCAAAATTTTGGATATTAAAAAATGAATTATTTACCAAAAAAATTAATTTAAACGAAGATATTTCTTTATGGGAAGGTTGGAGAATAGATGTAAGAACTTATGAACCATCATATTATAATAAAATTTTTATTTTTTTACGTAGAAAATATATTCCTCCTTATTATGATACATATCAAAATTTTTGTTTCATTTTAACAGAAAATTCAAGTAAAGATAATTATGAAATAAATCCTGAAAGTAATAAAGTAATTGGTTTAGCAGCAAATTCATTATACACACCTTTAACAAGTAAATTAAAAGATAATAAATTATTTTTACAGGCCAAAGTTGATGCTTTATTAGTCGATGAAGAAACTTTATATTTTTATCAAAATTGTTATGGAATTTATGGAGAAGATATATATACTTTTGGCTATGAATTTTTATCAACTATTATAAATTATTTTGAAAAAACTAATGTTAAAGAGGCTGTTGAACCTTTAAGACAAATAATAAATACTAAAAGAGCAAAATGGGACCTTCATTGTGAAGATTGGAAATTTAAAACGAGAAATTATGAATTTATGAAAAAAATAAAAGAATATATTTTCAAAGTTGCTAATGTTAAAAAATCAAAAAATGAAGATGAATTAATAGATGAAGAAGAAGATAATTATTCATATAATTTAATAGATGAAACTCCAGAAGAAACACCATTAAATGATGACTCTAATGCTATAAATAATAAAAAAAAAGGGTATACTCCAACAGCAGGATTTAATAGTAAAAAAGCAAAAACAGAAAATTTTATAAAAATTTGGGCTAATAAAGTAATGAGATTTATTGGATTTGTTTTAGATGGAGGTTTAACAGATTATAAAATAAATTATAATGAATTTTTAAAAAAAATTTTAGATCAATGTCAATTTACAAATAATGATATATCTGATTTATGTTATAGTACAATTAATTTAAAAGAAATAGGAACATCATTAAATAAAAATACTTTATTTTCTCCAAAAAGTATTTTAGCTTCTTTAGATGTTGATTCTAATTTATCATATAATCAAAATCCCTTATTAAATTGTATATCATCAAATTTTTTACAAAAATATTTAGAAAGTATTGGATATAAATTTATTTCAAATTTTATGGTTAAAAATAAAACAAATGAATTATTAAAAGCTATTTATGAAGATTTAAAATTTTGTGATGACCCAAATAATGTATCTGAAAAAAGAGGAATTATAAATTTAATACCTCCTTTAAGAGAAATATTCGAAAATAATAAAGAATATCCTTCGACTTTATTATTAGCTTGTAAAAGTTTATGTTTATTAGTAAAAAAAGAAAGCGATAAAGTTCATAGAATTAAACTTATATATGAAGGTAATATACTTAAAACTATAGGAGATTATTTAGAAGAATATGATTATGATCAAACTTTAATTTTAAGTTGTTTAGATTTATTTAGTTATATTTTTGTTGAAGCAAGGGAAAAATTAAAAGAAATTTTATATAATAAACAAGGCAATGGTTTAATGGATAAATTTTTTAAATTTTTACAAAGACCTTTAGCTCCAGGAGTTTATTATAGTCAAAGAATAATGATTAAAATAATTTCGATTTTATTGAATTTAACAACAAGTATTGAAGCTGATGTTAGAGAGAAATTTAAAGAAATTGAATATCAAAAAATTTATTCTTTATTAATTAATTTAATAAAAGAAGAAGAAAAAGTTAATATAATAGATCCTTTAGAAGAAGAAAGTTCAATATTAGAATTTAAAATTTATTATTTATTAATGGTTTTAACTAGTAAAAATGACCATGCTCAAAATTTATTATTTTCTTTGTATAATTTTATGGATATTATTGAAAATAATTCTGAAAAATATTTAAAAGAATTAAAAACTTTAATTTCTTTAAAAAAACAAGCAAGTGAGGTTGAAAATAAAACAATAGGAAAAAAAATATATAAATTTTTAGAAATTGTTTATTATTTAATCATTGGAAATTATGAAAGACAAAAAGAAGTTTATGAAAAATGTAATAATTTTATGAAATTAAGAGAATATTGTGAAGATACTCTTTATTCAATTTTATCCGAAAATGATACTAAAAGTGATGTAATAAATATGTTAAAAAAAGTATTTTTAAAATTAAAAGAAGAAATGTAAAATATTTTAATATATTTCAAAAAATAATAATATTAAATATTAAATAATTTTTTATATTTAAATTATAATATTTTTAATTAAATTATATTAATCAGGCCAAAGAAAATTTATAATATTTTCATTATCATAAATACTATAAAATTTCTCTTTAAAATTTTTATTTATTAAATCTTCTTTATTTTTTTTTCTTTGTTCAGGAAATTTCATTTCTAATGTTGTTAAATTAAAATAAATTAAATATAAATGAGAACAAAATAAATATGTTAATCCAATAAATGTTATTATTCCAATTATTAAAGTTGCTAAATTACTTATTGGTAATCTCATTAAAATTTGGAATTTTAAAGGAAGATGCTTATATTGTTTAATATAATATTGTTTTAATAATATAATAAAATTTTTTAAATTTAAATAAGATAAAAAAGAAATAATTCCTGAATTAATTATTGCAAAAAATAAATAACTTAAAAAATATTTATAATTGTATTTTCCAACACAATTATTTATTAAATAACAATGATGATCCATTTTTTCAATACATTTATTACAAACTGAACAATGATGACTTCTATTTGAACGAAGTATTTCACATTTTTTACAAACATTGTAATAATTATTATCTATTTTTTTTTCATTTTCTATTTTTTTTACATAAGATTTTGTTACTATTGAAAAATATAAATTTCTTATCATACAAATTTGATTAAAGATGCATATAAAAATTAAACAAAATAATTTAAAATTTTTATTTATAAAAAAATTAGGAATAATTAAAAAATTATTTATATAAATACATATTGTCCATAAAATTATATGAACAGTAACTTCTATATAACCAAAAATTTGATAAAATTTTTTGCCTATAATATTTTTAATATTTAATTACTTACACATTTAATTAATATAAATTTTTTAATAAATATAAATAATAATTTTTAATTAATTAATTAAATTTTTTATTAATTTAGTTATAAAATAAATTCTTTATTTTTATTATTTTGTTAAAATAAAAATTAAACAATGAATAATAGTATTTAAATTTTTAATTTTTTTCAAATATATATAGAATATAGATTAATTAAAAAACTCGGAGAAGGAACATTTAGTGAAGTTTATAAAGCACAATCATTAAAATCTGGAGAATACGTAGCAATTAAATGCATGAAACAAAAATATAACAGTATTGAAGAAGTTAATAACTTAAGAGAAGTTAGAGCATTAAAACGTTTATCTTCAAATAAAAATATTATAACACTTATTGAAGTTTTATAGTAAAATTTTTTATAATAATAAATTCTATAATAATTTATAATATAATTTATAAATTATAATTATTTCAATAGTGATGAAGGAACAAGAAGATTAGCTTTAGTTTTTGAATTAATGGAAATGAATTTATTTGAAGCAATAAAAGATAGAAAAAATTATTTACCCGAAAAAAGAGTTAAAAAATGGATATATCAAGTTCTTAAAGCTTTAGATTATATGCACAGAAATGGTATATTTCACAGAGATATAAAACCAGAAAATATTTTATTACGTGATGATCAAGTGAAATTAGCAGATTTAGGTTCATGTAAAGGAATATATTCCAAACCCCCTTTTACAGAATATATTTCAACTCGTTGGTATAGATCTCCTGAATGTCTTTTGACTGACGGTTACTATAATTACAAAATGGACATTTGGGGATTAGGTTGTGTTTTTTTTGAAATGATGACATTATATCCATTATTTCCAGGAGATGATGAAATAGACCAAGTGAATAAAATAAATAGTATATTAGGTAGCCCTCATAAAGATTTATATAATAAATTAGTAAGACATTCTGCACATCAAGCTGACTTTAATTTTGAAGATCAAAAAGGAATAGGTATAAGAAAATTATTAAGACATTGTTCTACAGAATGTATTGATATAATAAGTAAAATGCTTATTTATGATGCAGATAAAAGATACACTGCTAAACAATGTTTATCACATGAATATTTTAGAGATTTAATAGAACAAGAATTTAAAATAAATGGAAAAATGAGTTTAATTAATTTTAGACATAATCCGATGTTTATTATGGGATTAAATGATAGTATGTCTTTTATAAAATTAGATGATTCTATGAATAATAATAACAATAATAATAATGTAAATAATATAAGAACAATAGGTAAAGGAAAATTAAATACAAATAAAAATTATATATTACCTGATATAAAAATTTATGGTCAAGAAAATTGTAAATTACCTGAAGAAATGTCACCAGAAAATACAAAAAGAGAAAAGGGTAAATATATAAAATTACCAAAGATAAGTAATAAAGGAAATAAAATGTGGGGAGATCAACATAATTTTATGAATTCAAATGATTTTAAAAGATCTTTAAGGCATAATTTATCAAATCAGTCTTTAGATAAAGGAATTATTGCAAGTACTCAATATGAAAAAAAAATGAATTTTAATATAAAAAAAATAATAAAAGAAGTTAAAAAAAATTATATTAGCCCTTATTCAAAAAAAACTATTGCAAATAATATTCAAATATGATAACATATGCTATTATTAATATAAAATATATAATATATTTTTATTCGAATATAAAATAATTATTTTATATTTTTTTAAAAATTATTTAATATAATAATTAAATTTAATATGTTTATTTTGAAACTTAAATAATAATTTTAATTTTATGAAATAATTTTTTTATTTTTATATTTTTAATATTTAATTTTTATATATATTAAATTTTTTAACCAATTTTATATAATAAAACAGAAATTTGACCAACTGAAAAGAAAATATAAGTATTTTCTTCATGAGAAAAAGAAGAATAAAAATTTTTTCCTACAACACAATGCCAATTAGGTTGATATTTTTTATCAAAAAATTCCTTCATTTGTTTACTTACATCTGCTTCATTAATTTCTGTATGTCCTAAAAAATCTTTTGCTTTAGTTTCAGCATCTTTTTTCATTTCACTAGTAATATCCATATCAGTTGATATTATATTCATTTTTATTTGAAATAATTTTTTTCATTAAATTTAATAATATAATATAAATAATAAATTTATAATTATTTTATTTAAATAAATTTATTAATAATAATTAATATTTTTTATAAAAAATATATCTAAATTTATTTAAATAAGAAAGATGAGCAAAATCGGTTCAGAAAAAATAAAAGGTTTTGTAAAAGAATGTTTAACAAATAGAAAACAAAGAAAATTTGCTGAAACAATAGATTTACAAATAGGTTTAAAAGACATTGACCCAAATAAAGATAAACGTTTTGCTGGAACAGTTAAATTACCACATATTCCAAGACCACATTTAAAAGTTTGTGTAATTGCAGATGCAGCACATATTGATAAATTAAAAAAATTAGGAGATGTTGATTATATTGACGCAGAAGCTTTAAAAAAAAAAATAGATCCTAATGACAAAAAAGGAAAAGAATTAAAAAAATGGGCTGGAAAATATAAATTATTATTTGTTTCTGAAACTTTAGTTAGACAATTACCTAAATTAGGAGGTCCATTACTTTCAAAATGGGGAAAATTTCCAACAGTTATAAAAACAGATGATGATGTTAAATTAAAAATAGATGAAATGAAATCTTCAGTTAAATTTCAACTTAAAAAAGTTTTATGCTTAGCTGTTGCAGTTGCTAATGATAAAATGACAGAAGATCAAATCAGACAAAATCTTATTACTGCAATAAACTATCTTGTTTCACTTTTAAAAAAAAATTGGAATAATGTAAAGAGTCTTTATATTAGAACAACTATGGGTCATCCTGTTAAAATTTATTAAATAATATATAAATTATATAATTTAATTTCAATAATGAATTTTAATCAAAAAAGGACTAAAAATAAATAATTTCATTAAATTAAACATTTTTAAATTTTATTTAATTATTTACATTTATTATTTAAAAAAAATATTTTATTTATATTTTTAATTATTATTTATATTTTAATCTTCAATTTTATTATTATTTTTTTTATTATGGAAATTTTTTAAATTTGTTTTAATTAAAATGTATTTTTGTTTTAAATCATCTTCATTATCGAAATTTATTTTATTAATAATTTTTATTATTTTATTATAATTATTATTATTATTGTTTTTTTCTATTAATTTTTTAATTGTTTTTAAAAAACTTTTATAAATTCCAATTTCAATTCCTTTTTCAATTCCTTTTTTATAACCTTCTTCAAATGAATTTATTTTGGCCTTTTCAATACCCTCTTTTTTACCTAAATTAAAATATTCGTTTTTTAAGATTTCTTCATTTGTTGCCATAATAATTTAATAAAATAATTAATATGAATAATCAAATATATTATTAAATAATAAATAATAATTTATATTTTTAATTTATAGATAAATTTTATTACAAATTATTTTTTTATAATTTATATATTTTTAAATTCTTTTATTTCTTGTGAAAATAAAATGAAATTTTCTTTATCATTATTTAATTTAGCTAAATTTATTAAAAAGTCATAAATTAAAATTAAAATATTTTTTAAAAAAAATATATTTTTTTCATTATATTTTTTATATTCAATTTTTAAATAATTAGCAATTAGTTTTAATATTTTTAATAAATTTCCATTTAATTTAATATAATTCATTTTTAAATTTAACGGAAAAATAATAAAAAATTTATTTAAATAGTTTTTGACTTTTTCTTGAATATGATTTGCAATTTTTTTAAATGTATTTTTATCTGTTAACATTTCTGTATAAAATTTTAAATAATTTACATTTTCATTTATTAAAAATTTAAATAAAATATTTTGAATTCCTTCTTCATTTTCAAAACTTTTTATAATATGAATATCAGAAACATCAATTAAATTTCCAATATAAAATATTGTTCCTTTATTTTTAAATTTATCTGATGGTTTAATTAAAATTATATTATAATCTGTAATAATTAAAAAAATATTTATGTAATTTTTCTTAGAAAAAAAATCAGTTTTGAGTTTAAATATTTTATTATTATTATTTAATAAAAAATCATTTATATTATATAATCTTTTATTATTATATTCTCCTAAATAAAATAAAATTTTGTATTTTTTTATTAAAATTTCATAGTAATTTATAAAATGTGAAAAATTAATAATTAATGAATTAATTCTTTTAATTATAGGAATTCTAACATTATATTTATCACAAATGCATTTTAAAAGATTTTTATTATTATAAAGAGATGGAAAGCAAAAATTAGATTTACATAAAACTTCTGGTTCACTAAATTGTAAAGGCGGATTTAAAATAATATCAAAAAAAATTGGAAAATTTCTATGATTAATTGATGTTTTTTCTTTTATTTTTACATTAATTATTATTTTTGTTTCATTTGGAATTGTATCCATAGTTACTAAATAATTTTGATCATTATTATAAGAATTATATAATTCTATAATAAATATAATTTATTATTTAAAAATTTTTACCCTCTTCTAATTGTTGACAAAAATTTTCATAAAAATTTAATTGAATTATTTTATTTCCTAAATTTTTATTACTTCCTAAATAACTATTAACTGATGCCTCACTGTATTTTCTAGAATGAAAAGTTTTTAAATTATTATTCATTATTTAATTATAAATATAATTAAAAATTAAATTATAAAAAAATTATATTAATATTTATATTAGTTTTTATTTAATAAAGATTTAAAACTTCCAATAGATTTTGAAACTGAATGTCTATATACTTTTTTTGGAATTTTAATTTTCATTAATTTATTACTTGAATCAAACATAGTTTGTCTTTTTATTTTATATTTTGTTTGATATGTTACAGATTTAATTTGAATTTGATTAAACATTTTTAAAATAAAAAAATCCCAATCTTTAATTGATAAATCAAGCATTTTTTCATATTCATTTTTTTCTAAAGTATAAACATTTAAAATTCTATTTATATTACTTGCCCATTCAATATTACAATAATATAATTGAACAATTTGTTTATTTTTTGAATCATATAAATTACATTTTTCTTTTTTTATATATTTTAATATACTCTCATCAAAACTAAATATATTTTCATTTAAATTTAATATATAATAATCTCTTTTTGTGTTTTTATCACTACTATAACTAATTTTTTTTTCAGCACAACGATTAATCATTTCTTCTGGTTCAAAACTTTCTCTCATTTTATTTAATTGAATTGCTTCTTTAAATTTTAATTTAAAATAATTTGTATTGTTAAAACCATTTTCTTTAAAATTAATTGCTATACTTGGTGAAATAATATTTACAAAAATATTTTCGAAATTATCATCATTTTCGAAAGTAGCAAAAAATTCTAAAGAATTATTTGACATTTTTTCAGAATTTAATTTATAAATAATGTCATCTAAATTTATATATTTATTTTTTATTTTATTTTGATTATAACTTAATGCTTGATTAACATTATCTCTAAAATCTTTATAAATACATAAACTATTTAATGAAAATAAATCCCAATCTTTATAATTTTCCTTTAATAAATATGAAACATATTTTATATTAAATGTTTTATAAATAGTTATTTTACTTTTATTTATATATTTAAAACGCATTTTTATATGTGGCATTTTAATTACTAATTTATATTTGCTTATATTATTATCTATATTCAATAACCAATTATATGTAAAAGAAGAATATTTTTGAAATTTATTTATAATACTTTTTTCTTTAAATATAGTTTTATCACGATTTTGAAAATTTTGAATTTCTTCAATAATTTGTTTTTTATTTATTATTAAATTTTTTTTATTTGTATTATAAGTTATAATATTTATTAAAAATATTTTAAAATCTTCATAAGTTAAACTATAAAAAAATGATAAAAATTTAAAAGGAAATTTGAATTTATAAATTTTTTTATTTTTTTCATTAAAAATATATAAAATTAATGAATTATATATCATTTTTATATTAATATTTCCTATATCAAATTTATTTTCTTGACAATCGATATTTTTTGAATTAAAAAAATTTTCTAAATCATTTAAATTATTATTAAGTTCAGTTAAATAATCAATAATTTCAGAATTTTTTTTATCAATAAAATAATTTTCTTTATATGTTATATATTTATAAATAACACTATTCATATTATTAAATTTATCAATATATGTTAAAAAACTTTTTGGATTTATTGAATTTTTATCATCTTCATTTTTAAGAGAATTTTCATTATTATTATTATCTAAATTATTTTCTTTTTCATTATTAATTAAATTTTCAAAATTCCAATTACTTTTATTTTTTTTTAAATTTTTTAATATTGATTCGTTTTTAATATTTTTAATTGGAATAATTTCTGCATTTTGTCTTAATGGATAATCTTCTATATTTGGAAGTTTAAAAGTATATGAAGTAGTTAAACAATTATAATAATTATTATATTTTTTATATTTTTTCGAATTTAAAATTAATTGTTTTGATTTTTTTAAAAATTCAACAGAATCAGTAAAATTTTTATTTTTTTTATCATTCAAATAATTAAAATCTATACTAAAAAAGGAATTTAATTTCATTTGATATTTATTTCTTCTATTTATTTTAAATGATTTTTTTGATGAATTTTCCATATTTTGTTTATTTTTTATTCTTAAATTTAAAATATATAAATATTTTATGGAAGAATTTAATGAAGATGAAATAAAAGATTTATTTTATTTTTTAATAGGTGGGAAAAAAAACATTGAATCAGCAACAGTTCCAAAAGAAAAAATAATTTTTGGTTTAAAAAATTTTGGATTAAAAATTCCTCAATCTGATGTGGATTATATAGTTAAATATTTAAATAAAAGTGATAGCCCCACAACAACATTTGAAGAATTTAAAAAATTATGGATAAGTAATATAAAAAAAGATATTGAATATAGAGAATTAGCTAAACATACTTTAAATATGATTTTTGATAAATTATATGAAGGCAAAGAAATAAAAATTTTAAGAAAAAATAAACAATTACAAAGTGAAGAATTTAACGTAAATGATTTAGAAACTTTATTATTAAAAATGAATTTATTACAATCAAATAATGATGATAATAAAAGTAAAAATAATTCTGAAAATAATAATGAGAAAAATAAAAAAATTTGTAAAGAAATGATAAATGCTATTGATTTAAATGGTAATAAATTAATAGGAGTTTCAGAATTAACTTTTTTATTAGAAATTAAAGATTTATTTGAAAAAAATAAGTAAAATTATAAAAATAATAAAAATTAATAATTTTTATCTTTTTAATTTAAATTTATTAAAAATTAAATAAAAAAATTTATATATTATCTTCATCATTATCATCTTGATAAGCTTTTTGAATTAAATCTCTATTCATTGCTTTTTCATTTTCACTCATTCCAACAAAATTATCTTTTTTTTTATTTTGAACAAGTTCATCCAAAGCCTTTAAATTTCTTTTATACATATCTTTAATAATTTTATTAACTTCTTTTTCATTTTCAATATACATTTGTTCATCCTTTTTCCAAATATCAGCTTGAACTTTATCAATATCTTTTTCATATTTTTCTAATAATTTTTTTTCTTTAATTTGATTATCATAATATTTTCTTAAATTAATTTTATCATCATGAATTTTTTTTAATCTTTTATATTCATCTTCATCTTCTTGTTTATATTTATTTTGAATAAAATTATTTAATTTTTCTTCATCTTCTCTATCTTTCTCTTGTTGTTCTCTTAAAACACCTTGAACTGCATTATCCATAAATGAATTTGCATTTCTTTGAATTCTATTATAATAAGCTTTTCTTTCATTTTCTTTTTTTATTTCTGTTGCAGCATGATCTTTCAACATTTGAATATCATCTTCACGTTCTTTTTTAGCTTGTTCAGCTAATATTTGTTTTCTTAATTCATTATCTTTCATTGTTTTATCCATTGCTATTTTTTCTGCTATTTTCTTATCTTTTGCAGCTTTTTTATCTTCTAAAATATCTTTTTTATTTTGAGCTATTAATTCACGTTCATATTGAATTTTTTTAAGTTCTTTTATTCTATTAATTTTATTTTTTTCTATTATTTGTTTTTCTCTAACTTTTTTTTCTTCTAAAATAAGAGCTTTTACTTTTTTTTCTTTTTCTTTTTCAAGTTCATCTAAATGTTTTAAATGATTTGAAAATAATTTATCATATTCCTGAGATTTTAATTCTTTTTCATATTCTTTTTTTATTTTTTCTTTTATTTGATCATCTAAATCAGTTTTTACTCTTTTTTTAATTTGTTTATCTTTTATTTTTTCTAATTTTTTTTGTTTTTCAAATTCTTTTTTATTGTACATATTTATTGCATCCCATTCATCAGCATATTTTGAATAATCAATATTTGCTTGAGGAACTAAACTTGAAGGTTTATTTTTTGATTTTTTATATTTATTTATATCTTCTTGAGTAAGTTCTGCAGTTCGATATTTATTATCAAATTTTTCTATGTCACTTCCTCCACTCATTTCACTTGTATTTAAATCTTTATTATTATAATCATTTGGATTTTTTTCTGTTACAAATTCTGGATTTGCCATCTGAAAATTTGTATTTTTATTTAAATTATTTTTTAAATTCGAAATATTTTTTGAATTGTGAAAATTTTTTAATTTATTAGATATATTTTTTTCTAATAATTTTAAATCATTTTCACTTAATTTTTCTTTTTGTAAAAAAGTTTCAACCTCTTTTATTATAATTGGATTTGTATTTGATTCATTAAATTTTTGAGCAAATCTATCAATGAAAACATCTTTTAAACGATTTCTTGTTTGATTATTTATTAATTTTGCTTGTGGTTTTTTGTTAATAAATGCACTTTGAACACGTCTTTTATTTGTTTTATTTGCTAACATAATTTATATTTATTCAATATTAAATTATTTTAAAATATTTATATTATTAAGATTTTAAATTTTTAAATTAAAAAATTATTATATATAAAAAAAATTGGGGATTGGGGATTGGGGATTGGGGATTGGG
>JAEEGK010015283.1_pt1 | contig 17037 bp, 13 predicted proteins | sample 8958771 | NCBI WGS metagenome assembly JAEEGK01 (sample SAMN16246547, study PRJNA631951) | gut metagenome | biome: gut microbiome; feature: rumen; material: SC-attached | host: Bos | place: Iran: Karaj | collected 2018-10 | reverse complement strand
ATTTTTTTGCCATATTTCTAAATTTAGTGCGGACCATGTTTACTTACCGCTACAGAGAACTTGCTCTACCCCTCGACAAGAAGGGCGAAGTCCGTTTTGCGCTCGCAAAAACGCTCCGAATCCATCCCGAAGAAATTTTCAATCTCGAAGTGGAACGTTTCTCGTTGGACTCCAGACGCAAAGGCGATTTGCGTTGGTCATACAATGTCGTTTTCGACTTGAAGCGGAAAGTTCGCGCTACGGGGAACAACGCCCGCGGGCTAATTGAGTCCAAGCGCGAAATCAGGAACCTCGACGCAGAACCAGGCAACAGTACCGTTCCGATGCCAAGCCATGTCGATATTATTGGGGCAGGCCCTAGTGGGCTTTGGGCGGCGTTACACCTTTTGCGCAAGGGTTTCACCGTCGATATATACGAACAAGGTAAACAAGTCGAAGAACGGTTCCGTGACATCCGCCGTTTTTTTGTGGACCGCAAGTTCAACGCGCACAGCAACGTACTGTTTGGCGAAGGCGGAGCCGGTGCATTCAGTGACGGCAAGCTCAACACCCGCAGCCGCAACTTGTTCAGCGAAACCGTGCTCAAGGACATGGTACATTTCGGCGTTGACGAAAGCGTCGTCACGTTTGCAAAACCGCACATTGGCACAGACAAACTCGTACTGATGTTGCGACAAGTTCGCGCAGAAATTGTGAAACTCGGCGGAAAGATTCATTTTAGCACTTGCCTTGAAGACATCGAAATCAAGGACGGGCGCATTTGCGCGATAAAATTAAGGGAGATTCCCGCATACGCGGGAATGACAAGTGCAAACACGGGAATCGCGGAATCACATTGGAAACCGTGCGAAGCGTTGGTTTTGGCGGTCGGGCATTCGGCTCGCAGCATCTATGAAATGCTCCACGCTCGCGGTGTGACACTCGAAAGTAAGGCGTTTGCGATGGGTGTCCGCGTGGAACATCCGCAATCGCTCATCAATATACGGCAGCTTGGGAACAACGTCGATACAAAGCTCACTGGTGCCGCAGAGTATTTCCTTGCGACTCCGACGCTCAACAAGACATCGAGCGCTTACAGCTTTTGCATGTGCCCCGGCGGAGTCCTTGTGCCCTGCGCCTCGGAACCGGGAACGCTTGCCACTAACGGCATGAGCTACAGCCGCAGAAATGGCGCATTTGCGAACGGAGCCATCGCGGTCCCTATCACAGCAGGAGCCGAAGGCTTTGACATTCCTTCGAGCGGTTCGCTTTTTGGCGGACTCGACTTGCAGCGGAAAATCGAAAGCGACGCCTACAACGTCGGCGGAAAAGTTTATGCCGCCCCCGCACAAACTATAAAGAACTTCCTCGCCCACCGCGAAGACAAATCTCTCCCCAAATCCACTTATCCTTGCGGGCTCACGCCTAGCAATTTGTGGGACTGGATGGACAAGACAATTTGCCAAAGCCTCGCCGAAGGCTTCCAGAATTTTGACCGCAAGATTCCGGGATTCATAAACGAAGGCTTGATTGTCGCCCCAGAAACGCGCACCAGTTCACCGCTCCGCATCACGCGCAACAACGAAACGCTCGAAAGCGTCAACACCAAAGGTCTATTCGTCCTCGGCGAAGGAGCCGGATACGCCGGTGGAATCGTCACCAGCGCCGCCGACGGCGTGCGACTTGCACATTACGCGAAAAAGGAAATTAGGTAACAGGTGTTAGGTATTAGGTACAAAAATGATTACACGAACAATTGACCGCAATTTTGCCAACATGCGCCTAGACCGTTTCCTCCGCAAGGCGTTTCCCGAAGAATCGCTCTCGGTGTTCTTCGCCGTCATCCGCAAAAAGAAAGTCCGCGTGAACGGCGTTGTCGGCAAGGCCAACCAGATGCTCGTTGAAGGCGACGTGGTCAACATTTACGAGAATTTCAAAAGCGTTAGCGACGAGACGAAAATGGACCCTATCACGGAGCTCCAGGGTGACAATAATTTAGATAATGTCATTCTGGAGGGGCAAAGCCCCGATAGAATCCAAGAAGACTTCAAAGAAGCAGCAAACAAGCCAACAGGTTTCGCTAAAAACAAATCCACTTGGGGCCGTCACCTCACAGGTGCCGAGAAACAGGCTCACTGGGGAGCGCACGAACTCGAATTTATCGTACAGACGGAAGATTACGTTATCGTCAACAAGCCTTCGGGACTCGCAAGCCAGCCAGGCAGCGGCACACGCCCAGGCGAAAGCCTCGTGGAATACCTTTGGGAATGGGGCAAAAAAGAATGTCTCGATTTCAAGCCCACCATTGCGCACCGTCTCGACCAGGAAACCTCAGGGCTGTTAATTGCGGCTCTCCACGGCGATACGCTCCGCGACCTCACCCGCCTCATCCGCGAACACGAAGTCGATAAATTCTACTTTGCGCTTGTCAAAGGGAACCTCAAAAAAGACCGCGGAACCATCAACGAATCGCTTTTGCGCACAGATAGCGCCAAGGGCAGTAAAATGCTCGTCGGGCAAGACGACAACAAAGCGCAAAAAGCCATCACGCATTACCGCGTCAAGCAGCATTACGAAGGCTACGACCTTGTGAAAATCGAACTCGAAACAGGACGCATGCACCAAATCCGCGCCCATTTCGCAAGCATCGGGCACCCACTTTTGGGCGATACACGTTACGGTGATTTTGCACTCAACCGAGAAGTCAAAAAGCTGTTCGGGCTGAACCGCCTATTTTTGCACAGCTGCCGCTTGGAATTTGACTGGCAAGGCGAACATAAAGTTTATGATTGCCCGCTCCCCAAAGAACTGCAGAACGTCATCAAGCAGCTGAAGCCGCTTCACATCGAACGTCCAGAGAATAACTTCCAAAGAAGCCGCAGGCGATAAGATGGCGGTGGTTCGACAGTGCTTCGGCAAGCTCAGCATACCAGCTCACCAACCTTAGTCTGCCATGACAAGCGTCCGCCATGACGTGAATCTCATCATTCCGGCCTGAACCTGTCCTGAGCATGGTCGAAGAAAGCCAAGAATGCCAAAGGCTTCAACCTAATTGGCATGTACAAAATCACTGGATCCTTCCACCTTCAGTGTCAGGATGACGTTTTTATGTCAGCAACAATATTAAGCTTTCACTAGCGGGAAATCGAACTGTATCGAGCGCGGTGTCGCAAACTTGTCAAAAGTAATTTCGTAGCAGAAGTTCTTTTTATCGACAGCGCTAACCGTCCCAACTCCAAAAATCTTGTGTACAACGCGGTCGCCCACCGCAAATTCCGCCGTAGGCGCTTTCTTTACCGAGCCAAGGCTTTCGTCCTCATCAAAATCGTTCATCAAGTCGCGATTGCGGTCCGATTCCGCGATAAAATCGCGTGCCGCCAAAAGCAAATCGTCCGAAAATCCGCGTGCCACATCGAGTTCGCCCATATCCATTTCCAACAAGAATCTCGACGGATAACGCGACCCGCTCTCCCCCGCCACGCCATCTTCGGCATCGCTTAGGCAAAGCACATTTTCGGCACGCGTGAACGCCACATACGCAAGTCTGCGTTCTTCTTCGAGCTGGATTTTGTTCTGCACGCGCTTCACCGGAAAAAAGCCCTCGTTCAAGCCACACACAAAAACGTACGGGAACTCCAAGCCCTTCGCATTGTGAATCGTCATAAGCTGCACGCGGTCCTTTTCCTGCGAATCTTCATCGGCATTCGTGAACAACACGATGTTCTGCAAATATTCATCCAGCGAAGCGTCTTCTTCGTAGTAATTTTCAAATTCGAGAATACCTTGTTTGAGTTCCGCAAGATTGTCCAAGCGGTCTTCGTCGCCATCTAGGCGAAGCATTTCCTCGTACTTCGTCTCGCGCAAAATTTTCGACAACAATTCCGAAACGCGCATATCCTTATAACGCGCACGGTACTTTTCAATCAACTTCACGTATTCGACGACGTTACTTCTTGTCAAAAATTCCTTGCAATCAAAATCAATTTTCCGGTGGTCATTCCCCACCGACGAAAGTTCCGCCTGCGTCGTGACATCAGGAGCCACATCGTTCAACCGCCCCGCCTCATAGACAATCTCAAGCAAAGCCTCGTAAAGCCCGACGCCACGGGTATCTGCAAACGCCTGCAAAATTGCCAGTTTTTTCGGTCCGAATTGGCGTTTCGGCGTATTTACCGTCCGCATAAAAGACAAGTCGTCAGCATAAACTAACATTCGCAAATAGCAAATGACATCCTTGATTTCTTTTCGCTGGTAAAATCCGACACCGCTATAAACCTTGTACGGAATCGACTCCGACATCAGCGCCTCTTCGACGGAACGCGATTGCGAATGCATCCGGTACAGCACCGCGATATCCTTGTAATGCACGCCGCCCGCAGCCCCTTGCACGGAATTCTGCACCGCATTCTGAATGCGTTCAACAATCCATTTAGCTTCTTCGCGAGTGTTCTTCGCATGGTAAAATACAGGCGTCTTACCGCCCGCCCGCACAGGCTTCAAGACCTTTTCAATTCGATACTTGTTGTTCTTGATAACTGCATCAGGCACCTTCAAAATACTCGGAGTCGAGCGGTAATTGTTCTGCAGCAGAATCGTCTTTGCGCCCTTATGGAACTGGTCAAATTCCAAAATGCGGTTGATATCGGCGCCACGCCAGCCGTAAATGGTCTGATCCGGGTCGCCCACCACAAACAAATTCTTGTGATAACTCGAAAGCAAATCCGCTAGGCGGTACTGTTGTCCGTCAATATCCTGATACTCATCGACCATCACGTACATCATGCGTTTGCGCCACTTGTCGAGTTTTTCCGGGAAATTTTCAAGGATGTAGAGCGTCACCAGAATTAAATCATCAAAATCCAATGCGTAATTTTTCTTTTGTTCATAAAGATAGCGGTAATAAACAGCCATCCACTTGTCCGGCGCATCATCCGCCAGTTCCACCAAATGCTCGCGCTTTTCTCCCTCAACCGCCGACACGCTCTCAATCGACGGCTCACCTTCATCTGCCAAATGTTCCGCAAACAGCGAAACATAACCGATATCATTCGCCTTGCGCCCTCCGACAAAATCAAGGACACTGCTGATTTTCAAATCCTTGAGCGAGAACCCCAAATCCGCATATGCCTTGCGCAAAAGCGACTTCTGGTCGTCCTCGTCCAGAATCATGAACTCCTTTGGATAATTCAGCACATGGATTTCTTCACGTAAAAACCGCACGCAAAAGCCGTGAAACGTCGAAATGTAACCGCTATCGTCACCGCCCAGAATCGAACGAATGCGCTTTTTCATTTCGGCAGCCGCTTTGTTCGTAAACGTCACGCAGAGAATGTTCGCAGGCGAGATTCCCATTTCCTTCACGAGATACAAGTAACGGTGCGTCAGCGTCCGAGTCTTACCGGAACCCGCGCCAGCCACCACGCGCACGTATCCTTCAGTCGTCTCGACCGCCTCCAGCTGTTCCTTGTCCAAGCGGGAACGCTCCCATTCCAGGGAATTCTCAACAACATCGTCTTTTGTTTCTTGGGAGAGAGCCATACGCAACCTGCACCGCAAATAGTGAACATTTGTTTTACTGCACAAAAAGTAGTCTTTCGTTTAAAATCCGTCAAGCGATATTCACCCTCTAGCCCTGTTTTTGGCAAGAAAATCACTCTAACAATATATCATACTCCAAATTTGACTGCGCAAAAAACATAAAACAGCATTGACATTACACGGAGATTTTTTTTTGTATATTCTCCACAGAAAATTTCATGAGGGTTACAATGATTATCGTAAATACAGACTACATCAGCGGCAAAGAAATTGAAACTATCCAACTCGTCAAAGGGAGCATCGTGTTTTCAAAGAACGTTGTTCGAGACGTATTCGCCGGACTCAAGACTATCGTCGGTGGCGAAATCAAAGGCTACAGCGAAATGATGAGCGAAGCGCGCCAACAAGCGACCGAGCGCATGATCCAGGAAGCAACCGCAATCGGCGCAGACGCCATCGTGAATGTCCGCTATTCCACGAGCAACCTCATGGCAAGCGCCGCAGAAATCATCGCCTACGGTACCGCAGTCCGCTTCAAGAAATAATTAAAGTTGCACGCCGTAATTTCGAACAAATAAAACAGTAGCAAACGCCACGATTGTCAGAAAAACAACTACGACAATTGCGGCTTTTCTTCGGCTTCCCACAAAACGGATTTCGGGAAGAGCTTTCAAAAAGCATATCTGCCAAAGATCAAACAGGACCCATACAAAATCGACAAGAGCGATGCTGAGTCCAATACGAGAGGGCGCGATTATCGCAACCAGCGTCAAGTATATCTTAATGCAACCAGAAACATCATTCGAAAGCAAAAAATTGTGTACACCAAAGAACCCGCCCAAGCAAGCGGTCAACGCCATTTTAGTACGATTTCGAGGTTTTAAATCTTCGTAATTCATCTTATTTTTCCCATAACCGGCGCAAAAGTTAAAAACATTCACGTCGTTAGAAAATTTTTTACTTCTTACTTTTAAAACACGGTGACTGTTATCACGAATCTTTCTATTTTTTTAATATGTCTAATTCATTACTTTTCGGAAAATTCGCAGCAGTCCTCCCCGCAGGCGGTCTCGGCAAGCGCATGGGCGGAACCATCCCCAAACAATTGATGAAACTCGGCGGCAAGCCTGTTTACCAGTATTGTCTTGAAACATTCCTGAAGATGGAAGAAATCGCAGAAGTTGTGATTGCCGTACCGGCCGATTGGAAAAAGTATTTCGAGGAAGAAATAGACACCTGGTTTTCGTCCGACAACGCCATCGGTGGATTTAGAACAAAGTTAAAAATTGTGATTGGTGGTGCCGAGCGTTGGCAGTCCGTAGAAAACGGCGTAAACGCACTTGCAAGCAATGCCGAATACGTTCTTGTACACGATGTGGCACGTCCTTTTATCAGCGAAAAGATTATCCGCGACGTTTGCGAAACGCTCGTCAACAAAGGCAGTTGCCTCGTCGCGAAGCCCGCCATCGACACCATCAAGATTGCAAGTGATGGCCGCGTCGAAAGCACGATTGACCGCAACAAGGTTTGGCTCGCACAGACGCCGCAAGCGGCCCGCATCGACTTGCTCAAGAACCTTTACGCCCGCATCGCAAAAGAACCGCTAGATTTTACGCCGACCGACGAAGCGAGCATTCTCGAATTCTTTGGTGAGCCCGTCTATATCGTGAAGGGCGAATCCGCAAACGACAAGCTCACCACGCCCGAAGACTTCGAAATCTTCGTCAGCCGTGCGAGCAAATAGAGTCGATTTTTCTATATTTACCGCCGAAAATTTAAGCAGGCACGAGTTTTGCGCAGAATTAATTTAGTTTTCGCGAAAACAGCGCCACAAAGGGTATTAAAATGAAAGTTTCTTTGAATTGGCTTAGACGTCACGTTGACCTTCCGGAATCTGCGGAAGATGTCGCAAAGGCGCTCACCTCCATCGGTCTCGAAGTTGAAGGCATGGAAGAACCGGGCAAGGTCTATGACAAGTTGCTCGTTGCAAAGGTTCTCACTTGCGATCCGCACCCGGATAGCGATCACTTGCACATCACCACCGTGAACGACGGCACGAACACCATTCAGGTTGTTTGCGGAGCCCCGAACGTCGCTGCAGGCCAGACGGTTGTGCTCGCCCCGATTGGCGCAGAACTCCCGCTCCCTGATGGCTCCAAGCTCAAGATGAAGAAATCCAAGATTCGCGGTGTCGAAAGTTTCGGCATGATTTGCGCCGAAGATGAAATCGGCCTCTCCGATGACCACGCTGGCATCATGGTTCTCGACGATTCCATCCCGGCAGGAACGCCGTTTGTAAACCTTGGCCTCTACGACGTCTGCTTCGAACTGAACGTCACGCCGAACCGCCCGGATGCCCTCAGCCACCGCGGTGTCGCACGCGAACTTGCCGCCAAGTTCAACCGCCCGCTGAAGCCTCTCGCTTACATCCTCAAGGAAGACTCCGAAGCCGCTAGCTCCGCCATCAGCCTCGAAGTGGTTCCGGGTTGCGGTTGCTCCCGCTACGTGGGCCGCGTCATCAAGGACGTGAAGGTCGAAAAGTCCCCGGCATGGCTCGCCAAGCTCTTGCATGCTGTCGGCATGAACAGCATCAACAACGTCGTCGATATTACGAACTTCATCTTGATGGACGTGGGTCAGCCGCTCCACAGCTTTGACATGGACCAGCTCCACGGGAACAAGATCAAGGTCCGCCGCGCCGTGAAGGGCGAAACGATTGAAACGATCGACCACACTGCACACGAACTCATCGAAAACGACCTTGTGATTTGCGACGGTGACCGTCCCGCTTGCGTCGCTGGCGTGATGGGCGGTGTCGAATCTGAAATCGTCGACGCCACCAAGAACGTGTTCCTCGAAAGTGCTTGGTTCAACCCGACCGTTATCCGCAAGCAGGCAAAGCGCCTCTGCATTTCGACGGATTCCAGCTACCGCTTTGAACGCGAAATCGACTTCGCCACGCAGGACGAATACAGCAAGTACGCCTGTGCCCTCATCCAGGAAGTGGCAGGTGGCCGCATCCTCAAGGGTTCCGTCGAATACACCGGCGAAGACCACAAGAAAGAAAACAACGTCGTCACGCTCCGCATCGCCCGCGCCGAAAAGGTCATCGGCATGAAGCTCGAAGCAACCCAGGTCGAAAAGTACCTCACGGGTATCGCTCTCGAAGTCGTCTCCAAGACGGCGGACTCCATCACGTTCAAGATTCCGAGTTTCCGCCCCGACCTCGAACGCGAAGTGGACCTCATCGAAGAAGTCGCTCGCCTCGTCGGCTTTGACAACATTCCGTACAGCTTGCCGAAGTTCACGATGCAGCCGAACGAACTTCCGCCAATCGAAGTCCTCAACAGAAAGATCCGCAAGACGCTTTCTGCCATGGGCCTCCACGAATGCTTGAGCCTCCGCTTCACAAGCAAGGCCCGCACCGAAGCACTCTTTGGCCCCGAAAGCGACGACCGTCGCAGCAAGCCGGCACTCCTCTTGAACCCGCTTTCCGAAGAACTCGGCGCCGTTCCGACAAGCCTCCTCCCGAATCTTCTCAAGGCCGTTGCCGAAAACGAAAAGAACCGTCCGGGTTCTGTACGTTTGTTCGAAGTGGCCAAGGGCCAGTTCAAGCGCGACCGCAAGGACGAACGCGATCCGGGCTTTGACGAATCGAACCTCGTCGCCCTCACCATCGCCGGTAACTTTGACGCTGACCCGCTCAACGACAAGCCGAAGCAGATTGACTTTGCCGCATTCAAGGGCTTTGTCCAGAACTTCTTCAAGCGTCTCGGCCTCGTCGTGGAATTCCGCGCCGCAGCAAAGCCGGAACTATTCCTCCACCCGGGCAAGCAGGCCGAAATCGTCTGCAACGGCACGGTGCTTGGCACGATGGGTGAACTCCACCCGAACTGCCTCAAGGCTAACGACATCAGCTACGAAACGTACGTGATGGAAGCCGACATGGACAAGATGGAACACGAAAGCCACAAGAAGATTGTGTTCCAGCCGTTCAGCCGCCAGGTGCCTTCCAGCCGCGACATTTCTATCGAAGTCGCAAAAACCATGACTCACGAAGACGTCCTCGCACGCATCAAGGGCCTCAACCCGAAGAACCTCGCGAAGATTACGCTCAAGAGCATCTACGAAGGCGATAAAATCGAAGCCGGTAAGAAGAACATGGTCTATAGCCTCACCTACCAAGCCATGGACCGCACGCTCACCGACGACGAAGTCAACAAGGCTCACAACAAGCTCCGCGACAAGATTGTTGCCAACGGCGACATCGTGCTGAGATAAGTGATTAGTAAGCAGTGGCTTGTGGCCAGGAACGTCGCACACTGCAACGCATCATCCAGTTAAATTCACAAAAAAAGAGTTGGTCACGCGGCCAACTCTTTTTGCTTCTTAAATATCATTTTGAGGAGCGGCGGCCCCTCCAAAATTATTTCTTAATCGGTGTGTTTTCCAGCATCGTCGCAACAGTTTTTGTCATAACGTTCAGCCAATCACTCTGCGAAACGGCAAACGTGTAGCTGGATTTAGCCTCAATATCTCCATATCCAAGCCTCTTGCCAGTCTTAGCGTCAAAGTAAGCAAAACTGCCCTTACCGGTAAAATCCTTATCTTGAGTGCAAGTCGTGCCCATGCCAAAACCACCACCAGCATTAAAGCCACCCGTTGAGCACGTCGTCTCGGATTCAACACGACCAATCCAAATATCATTTATAACAAGATAGACATCAGCTTGATTGTCCATTTCCTCAATCTTTGGGACCTTGATATTCACACCGTTCACAGCGGCAGCTTCGAACTTAACCTTATCCTGAGAAATTTTTTCCACGGAATATTGAACGCCAGTCGTCTGGGAAGCAAAATTAGATTCCAATTGAGCCTTGTACCAATCCGAGAAGTTATTCACATAATCAGGCAAATCGTCTTGTAAATCATCCGGGGTTGCAATAAACGGTTCCGTGAAAACGACCTTGACATTCGCTGGTTTCTGCGTCCAACCCTGATCCATCACAGAACGCGGTGCAGCACAACCTACCAAAAGCGCACAGGCTGAAGCAAACGCCAAAGCAAGTTTCAATTTTCTCATACAAACTCCTTTTCTACTATTAATATTTTTTATTAGTTTGATAAAAAATAATAAAAAAATACTAACTTACATCTAAATTATTGTAAAAAAATCAGATGAATTCAGTAAAAAAGAATGTATCCTCAGAACACATCCGCTACATTTCAAATCAGTCTTCTAACGGCGTACCCATCAGCACCTTTTTAGCTGTCAAATTAACCATACCCGTCCAGTTGCCTGGAGTAATCATACCCCTATACGTCGAATTGGATTCAATTTTACCATAGCCTAGCCTTTTGCCATTCTTTGTATCGTAGTATGCAAAATTTCCCTTAGCCGTTAAATAATGTTTGTCACAGGGGACCTCCATACCTTTTACGTCGCATGTGGTCTCTTTACTCGTTCCACCAACCCAAATGCTATCTATGACTAGATAAACATCTGCCGATTTATCCATTTCGGTAACTTTCGGTACATTTATGCTCTCATCTTTAAAAAGGGCTGGTTCAATTTTAATTTTATCCTTGGAAATTTTCTGCATGGAATAATGAATATCGGATGTCTGGGATTCCAAGTTAGATTTAAGTTCGGCAATGAACCAGTCATTGAATTTACCGGCAAAATCCGGAAAATCGTCATCAAATTTATTTGGATTATCTAGAACAGGTTCCGAGAACACGATGTTCACCTTAGAAGGCTTTTGTGTCCAAGATTCATCCACAGCAGTACGTGGTGAAGAAGTGAAGAACAAGGCTATCAAAGCACATCCCGTCAAGAACGGGCAAACAATAAGCGAAACAAGAATTAGTTTCAATTTTCTCACACAACCTCCAAGTTATTTTATGAAAAAAAATTAGTTCAGTCCCAGTTGAGCACGGACATTTTTAATAAATTCATATTCTTCGGGAGACATATTGGTTTCGTTGTCATCTTCGCGAGAAGCATTGGCGATGCGCGTCATGCAGTTCGTCACCAGTATTTTAAAATCGTTGGTTGCCGACTGAAGCGCATTGACACAAGCCTTGGTACGTTCACTTGCCGACTTGAAACTTCCGTAGAGTTTGTTGAATTCATCCCAACTGGCGTTCGGAGTCTCCTCGTCATGAATTTTGTCCAGTTCCGCACTTTCTGCTTCCGTCGCCGATGACGCTCCCGGCAAAAGTTTTCCGTTTTCGTGTTCATGGGAAAGGCAGGCCGTCTGCCAGCACAAAATCAAAAGCGCCATATTAGAATTCATAAGTACCTCGTTTTTACAATAATAAAGATACGAAAAACAATTAGCTATGGGCAATGAGGGCGCTCGTAAACTCGCTCTGAGCACGCTCCGCTTTGAGCAATATACCCCACTGGATTCTTCGCTCCCGCTCAGAATGACGCCTTCCTTCCAACTTCCTACTGCCTACCGCCCACTGCCCACGCCCCAAAGCGTAGCGACCCCAAAGGGGCAACGCCCCGACCCCATACCTCAGCGATTAGACGAAAGAACGGCTCTGCGAGCCTACAGACGAAAGAAAAATAATGGTGCTTCGCACAAAAAAAACGATATATCATCAATCTTTCGTCTTTCGTCTCTCGTCTATATTCTATATTAAACACCATGGCATACATCGCAATGGCGCGTAAGTGGCGCCCGCAATCATTTAGCGATATGGTCGGTCAGGAACATATCGCAAAGACTCTCGAGAACGCCATCCAGGGCGGTCGTCTTCATCATGCATTCCTTTTTACTGGCACCCGTGGTGTGGGCAAGACTACTAGCGCCCGCATCCTCGCCCGCACGCTCAACTGCAAGGGACCAGACCCGCTGCACCCGTGTGGGCAGTGCGACAGCTGCAAGGATATCGCCGGCGGAAACCCGATGGACATTTACGAAATCGATGCGGCGTCCAACACCAGCGTCGATAATATCCGCGATGTGATTGAACGTGTGCAGTACCCGCCCGTCATCGGCAAGTACAAGATTTTCATCATCGACGAAGTCCACATGCTTTCGACCGGCGCCTTCAACGCTCTCCTCAAGACGCTGGAAGAACCGCCGTCCCACGTGATTTTCATCTTTGCGACGACCGAAGTCAACAAGGTCCCGCAGACGATTTTGAGCCGCGTCCAGCGCTTCGACTTCAAGCGCCTGACCGTTGACCAAATCCGCAGCCGCCTCCGTTACATTTGCGAACAAGAAGGCATCAAGGCCACCGACGAAGCCCTCGACATCTTTGCCGAAAAGGCCGACGGTTCCATGCGTGACGGTCTCACCTACTTTGACCAGGCCTACGCCTTTACCGGGAACGAGATGACCGCGGAATCCGTCCGCTCCGTCCTCGGCATCCCGCCTGTAGAACTTTTCTTCTCACTCATCCAGTCCATCGAGAACCACGACATCAAGGGTTGCTTCCGCATGGTGGATGACGCCGTGAAAATCGGTATCGAGTTCATCCCGCTGCTCGACGGCTTTGGCAAGTTCCTCCGCAACTTGCTCTATGCACGTCTCGACGCCTTCACGCCAGACGCCCTCAACATCACCGAAGAACTCTACACCAAGTACAAGAGCTGCGCACAAAGTCTCACGAACGGAGACATCCTCCGCATCAGCAAGATGCTCATCGACTTGCAGGGAACGCTCCGCTATAGCACGAACCCGCGCCTCCTCGTAGAGACGACGTTTGCCCGAATGGCGTGGCTCGACCGATTGGTCGATTTGCGAAAAGCTCTTGCAGCGATAAACGATCCTAAAAGCGCCGAGAACGACGCGGTAAAAAAAAAAGTAACTGAAGTTGCCGCCATGATAGACGCCCAGGAAGAAGTCCAGGCGTCTTACGACGATCCGTTTGCCGGCTACGAACAGAACGGCGTTCAGGGATTTTCGCGTTACGAAATTTCTGCAGCATGGCCATCCATCCTCTCCAGCATCGCAAACGACGGTGACTACGTGTTTTCCGCAGCGATTGCGAACACGACGCTAGAAACGGGCGACCCCGAAATGACCCCGTTCCCGATTGCGCTCACTTACGCGGGCACCACCGAGAATGCGGACAACTGGGGCTACCGCCAGATGATGGACCACCCGGAATACGTGGAACGCGTGACACGCATTTTGGAAGACCGTTTGCAGACGAAGATTGCGCTTTCCATCCGCACCCGAGCCTTCACCGAAAGCGAGCTTGCCGAACAGCGCGCCGCCAAGATGAGCCCGTACGAACTGGACCTGGAAAAAGAACCGGGACTCGCGAAACTCCAGCAGATGTTCGCGGCGGAACTGGTGTTTAGCAAGAAAATCAAGCGAGCAGCCATCGTTTCACAATGCGATGACGAGGAGATGGAATCCTAGAATCCGTTTAGGCATTTGTCATGCCCGCCTCCGAGCGGGCATCTCCGTCAAAAAAAATTCTATAATTGCAAACGGAAAACGGTCATCCTGACACGCAAGTGGAAGGATCCAGTAACATTTAATACTCTCAAAAAGCGAGGATATATTCATGGACATGAGCAAGATGCTTAAGGACCTTCAAAAAATGCAGAGCAAGATGCTCAAAGCTCAAAGCGACCTCAAGGCACAGAGCTTTGACGCCGAAGCCGGTGGCGGAATGGTGAAGGTCGCCATGAACGGAAAGGGCGTGCTCACGATGGTCAAAATCAACCCCGACGCCGTCGATAAAGACGATGTCGAAGCTCTCGAAGACCTTATCATGGCAGCCGTCAACGCCGCCGTCAAGAAGAAAGACGACGCCCAGCAGGCAAGTATTTCGGACATCACGGGCGGCATGAAAATCCCCGGTTTGATGTAATTTTTGCATTTCATCCCCTATTTTTGCACTTCATCACAAACAGAAAAGAGCACCCTTATAATTATGGTGCTTTTTTTTTACATTTGGCGCGTTAAATATATTCAGGAGAGCGAATGTCAAGGAAAATTTTAGTCCTTTCTGCCCTTACATTAGGGTTGATTGTACCGGCCTCGGCAAAAGTCTATACCCGAGAGGATGCGATTAAAACCGCCATGGAAAACTCGGCAGATGTAAAAACCGCAGAAGAAGAACTCATTAAGGCAACTTCTCAAGTAGAGGCTGGTTACGGGAACGCCTATCCCTCTGTAGACCTTAACGCCACTGTCACCCGAATATTTGGACTCGACGACGTAAAGGGAGGCACCCCGATAACGAATGTGGCCTCGGACATGTACGGCACAAACGACGATGACGGGAACCCCAAAGCAAACATTTTTGACAAGAGCGTTTTAGCCCCGGCCATTGACAAGATGGTTAACGGAATGAGCGCCCAGGGATACCGCTGGCAGTCCAGCATCGGCCTTACCGTAACCCAGGTACTTTACGCAGCTGGCAAAGTAGGCACGGCAATCGAAATCGCCAAGGCCTACAAGCAAAAGCAGGAAATCAATCTCGAAAACACAAAGTCGCTTATCCGCTACAACATCGATATCGCATTCGACCAGTTTATCCTGGCTGATTCGGCCATGGCGATTATCGAGGAAAGCCTCAAGTTGAACGAAAGCACGCTCGAATTTGTAAAACAGCAATTTCAGAGTGGGCTTACGACCGAACTGGAAGTTGCAAGACTTCAACTTGCATACGATGTTCTCACCGTTAACAAAAAGACCGCCGAAGAAAAACTTCTACAGGCAAAGAACGACCTTCTCGGTCTCATGGGCATCCAATACGATGGCGACGTGCAATTTGTTGGCGAGCTCCGCACACCGGATGCGAACCGCCCTTATCCCGACACCGCTATGGCCAACATAAAAAAGCGCCGCAGGGATATCCAAATGCTTGAAGCCACTGAAACCATGACCGAAAAGAACATCGAAATCGAGAATGGTGGCTACAAGCCGACAGTAGCCTTGCTTGGTGGACTCAAGTACGCCAACAACCAGAACGAGTTCTACAAGTGGGATGCCCCCAAGTGGGACAAGCTCAACAAATATATCGCGCTGAACGTTTCTATGAACCTGTTCAACGGCATGCAGACCAAGGAAGCCGTTGTTCAAGCAAAATCAAATCTCCGCTCCGTACAGATTCAAAAAGAAAATATCGAACGCAAAATTCGCCTGCAAATTGAATCCATAGCCAAGGCCTTGGAAAATTCAGAAAGAAATCTCATTGTTCTAAAGAACAACGTCGATTTGGCTGAAAAAATCTACGATATGACAGAAACATCCTATAAGAACGGGATGGCCTCCCAGCTCGAACTGCTTCAGGCAAATCTCGAACTTCGAAATGCAAAAAACAATTATCTCACAGCAGTCATGGCTTGGAACGTCAACTACAACAGCATGCTTCAAGCCACCGGTGAGTACTAAGATTTAAGAGGAAGGCAACAAACATGAAGACGATTACAAACTCACTCATTACCATTTCTGCCCTGTCGCTCCTCCTGATTGGATGCGGCGAAATCAAGAAAGACGCAAAGGCCGCACAAAAGCCCACCACCATCGAAGAAATCCAGAAGGTCAACGGCAAGCCAGCCCGCGTGGTAAAAGCCTCCACCATCAAACTTACGGACGTGCGTTCCTTTAGCGGAACCATCGAAGGAAGCCAGCAGACCTACGCTGTAGCAAAGCTCGGCGACCCGATTTCCAAGATACACGTCCGCGTGGGTTCCAAAGTCAAGAAGGACCAGGTGCTCGCCGAATTCTTGTACACGGGCGATAACACAAGCTACCAGCAAGCATTGGCCAACATAGACCTTCAACAGAAGACACTTTCCCGCATGAAGGAAGTGCAGGCCAAGGGCGGTGTTTCCCAGCAAACCATCGACCAGCAGGAAACCCAGTTGAACGTAGCCAAGATGAACCTCGAAGCCGCACGCCGTGCAACGTTCGTGCTCGCCCCCTCTTCGGGAACCATCACCGAAGTCAAGTTCAAGGCGGGTGAAGTCCCGGGTGTCGGCGGTGCCATGTTCACCATCGCAAATCTCGACAAAGTCATTCTCAAGTTGAACGTCACGAGCAGCGAAATCGGATTCTTCAAGAAGGGCGCCAAGGCGACCATCGACTTGAACGGAGAAAAGATCCAGGGCGAAGTCACCCTCATTCCGCTCGCCGCCGACAAGACCACGCGTTTCTTCCCGGTCGAAGTGACCTTCAAGAACAAGAGCCGCAAGCTCCTCCCCGGCATGTACCTCACGGCAAAGCTTGACGCCCGCGAAGTCACTGGCGTTACCGTCCCGACCGAAGCGATTGTCTATGGCAATGGCGTGAATGCAGTCTGGATTGTCGATAACGAAGGCAAGGCCAAGCGCAAGATTGTGCAGCTCGGTGTGCAGACCAAGAACGAAATCCAGATTACCGAAGGCATAAGCGAAGGCGATGTCGTGATGATCGAAGGCCAAAACCGCATGAACGACGGTGACAAGGTGCTGATTGTCGAATAATCGACACTGGAGAATAGTCAATGATTAAAGCCAGTATTTACAAACCAATCACCATGCTCATGGTCATCTTGACC
>JAEEGK010015282.1_pt1 | contig 17039 bp, 6 predicted proteins | sample 8958771 | NCBI WGS metagenome assembly JAEEGK01 (sample SAMN16246547, study PRJNA631951) | gut metagenome | biome: gut microbiome; feature: rumen; material: SC-attached | host: Bos | place: Iran: Karaj | collected 2018-10 | reverse complement strand
GAGCAGCTCGGCCGCTCGCCCGTGGGAGATCACCAACTGCCGAATCATGGGATAGAGCAGCATTGCCCGTTGTTCCATGGTCAGCCCCTTGTCCTCCCAATCGACATACGGGGCCATCCCGCGAGGGATAGACACAGAAACAGTAATCATATCCATAAGAGCACCTCCTTATCCTGTTCTGTCTATATGTAGTATACCCGAATACCGAGGATTTCGCAACTCTATTTCCTCTGATACCGTGCATCAGTAATTGATTTCACCGGCGTTATGCCGTTGGAATACTTCTCTCCCAGAGCTTCGTCCTGGGCGGCGGCCGCCCCCAGGACGGGGAGGGAAGGTCAGCTCCGACTCCTGTTCATTCCGTTCCGGGCGGCCTGGACCACCGCCCGGAGCGGAACGGGAGCGGAGAGGCGATCCCCAAAACAAGCGATTTCCATAGTATCCCATGATTTGATCCCAGGCATGTTCCGGCGCTATCCCACAGCTGATATTGCCAGACCAAGCGCGGAAGCAACTCCAGTGCATTACAGAATGCGGTCATTTGGATGTTTTGCGGATGGCTTAGGTCTGACGGATCATAGGAATGATCGCCCATCCTGCGGGAAATGCGGTGTTTCCAAAGGCAGGCCGCGCAGCTTTGCGCATGGCCTCCCGGCGGGAGCATGGGGAAAACAGCGGATGGGCGATGAAAAAGGAGATGATGTGAAGAAAAAACTCTTCTCAGCATACCCCACGAAATATTCACACAACCGAAATCTGATTAAAAAGGAGATTCAAAATGAAGAACATGAAGAAGCTTCTGGCCGTCCTCATGGCGGTCGCCATGCTGTTCGCCCTGAGCGTGACTGCGTTTGCGGCTACCTCCGATCCCAATATGACGAATGATTGGCAGCAGTGGACGGTTCATGTTGCTCCCGGCAGCAGTATCGATTTGTATGCTTGCCCTGCCAATGCGTATTATTCTCCCACCGGATTCTCTGCGGGTGTCACAGCAAGCGACGTCAGTTGGACTTCCGGTAACACATCAATCGCTACGGTAGGGACGTGCACCTTTGTCACGCTTGCTGATTCTACCAGCTCTCTTGATGGTTTGTATGTGAGTAAGGCTACCATCAGTGTGCCCTCTGCCGCAACCGTGGGTTCCACCACGATTACCTGTAGGAACAACACTACTGGTGCAAGCGTAAATTTTAGCATTCTTGTTGACAGCGCCACTACTGAGGATGTCGAGGATATCAGTGTCATTATCTACGACTTCATTTATGAGACTTCGTTTGAAGACGTTTGTCACTATTACCAGAATTTTACAACACCGCTTGATGCCATGTATGCAGTGAAAAACGAAACGGGTTCACCAATTGATTTCAGGTATAACGCACTTTATGAGAATATTGAAATGATTAGTATGAATCAAGATGAAATCGAAGAGTTCTATGAAATAGAAGGTTCGAATTACATCTATTATGGATGGAGTTTCCGGGTATATCGTCAATGCGGAAACGACTCTTATTTGTTTGCTGACTCCGAGACAATGGCTGTCGACGCATTCCAGCTTCAAGACAATGATACCATTGTTTGGATATTCGGTACTTATGACATGGTCGAGCCTCTGTTTTGCAACTCGCTTTCTGACTTGCGGTATTCTATGTATAATCCTGAATAATTAGTACAACGCGGGGCTGTAGCACAGATTCTGCTACAGCCCCGCTTTGAATTCTGATAATTGCGTACTGATCTTAACGCTCTGCGTTATGTTTCTGGAGGTTAGCTTATATGATCTTACATACGGAAAAGAATCGAAAGAACCGCTTTCTTGTAGCGTTATTTCTTTTCATTTCGGTTCTTCTTATTATTCCATGGTTGCAAAACGCTATTTCAGCATCTGATGACATCAAACTGCTAATTAAAACCGGGTATTCCGATAATGGTTCACCAATTGGAATAAGAATATATGAGTTGGATGGCACGGAGATTCTCCTTGAAAATAAATCGGATTTGTATACTTCAAATAACGCTGATTGTTGGGCGCAGTACACAACAAATGTCCAACCAGGGACTTATAGGTATTCTGCCTTTGATGGGAGCGATGTCTTTCTCGGAGGAGGAGAATTCCTAATTAACGAGAATAACAGCGGTTATCAAGAAATCTATTTGACACATATCCGTTTTGACGGCGCAATCACAAATAAAGACAAAATACCGTTTCAACTGTCAATTACCAATGCGGATGGATCTATCAGTTATCCGATCGGTGAGAATGGTATGTCAGCCGTTCTTCCCTCAGTTGCAGGAGAAAACGACGAAGCCTACTTGTATTCTTTTATTCCGGAAAACGACGCTTATTGGGGCAGTAACGGAAAACTATGGGTCTATCCAATGAATTCCAGTTACGGTTTTAAACCACTCCAGCGAAGCGACTATGGCATGGGTGGCTTTCTGATTTCACCGAAAATGACACTTCAAATCCAAGTGGAATCAGGAGCAACGGTTAAGATTTACCGTAAACCCCGCTTCTTTACTCCTTCAGAATGTATTGAAGGGGTATTTGTTGCAACAGACGCGGGTAAGGATATTTATGAGTTTACGATACCCACATTTATCAATCTACACTATGAAGTGCGGAAAGAGGGAAAAATAACACAAGCAAAGCAATTCATATATGAAAAACCCATACAAAATGAGATAATTGTAGTTCCTCCTTTGAAAGATAACACGCAAACGGTATTTTATGATGAGAGTCAAGGACCGTATGAAGCCAGCATTCTGCTGAATGGTCCAGCCAGCAAAATGCTGAACCTGCAAGTCGGAGAGTCCTTTGATATCGTTGCATCCAGGGCTTGGCAGGCTGTTGACAGTACCGTTGGCAACTATTATGTGGACCCGGATTTTCATTATGAACTGGTATCGGGGAACAGCATCCATCTGCGAGAAGACGGAAGAATTACCGCAGTTTCTCCTGGCGTCAGTATTGTTCGCATCTCCTATGATGCACTTGAATACAACGCTTCAAAATCAGAATTCAGAGATGAAAACGGGTTGATGCTCTACAGTGCGAATTGGCCTGAGAGAACGGGCGTATTTGTCGTTTGTGTGGACGCGACCAATACTTTAAACATCAAGACCAACATTGGCTTGAGTGAATTCGATACAGTATACTATGCCGAATCGATCAACGGGCAAGAGCAGGATTCATATGCCCTTTATACCTTTTTCCCGACGGCCAATGCAGAAGTGGATGTGCGTGTACAAAAGCCGCTGACAGATGACTGGAACGAAAACTGGGAAAGCGGTTCAAAAAATGCCGATGGTTCGTATACAATCAAACTATACAAAGGGCCGAACATCGTCGAGGTAAGCGCAGGGAATGAATCGCTTTACCACGTTGTTTATGCGCAAGGACTTGATATAACCATTCAAAAGCAAGGTTCATCCAACAATGACGATAATGCTCCGTTAATGATAGGAGATGTCGCTGTTATTGAATTCGATGGCCTTTTGATGCCTATTCCCAAAGTGGGCGCCGTTTATAATCCGGGATACCCGGCGACGACTCATCTTCAATACGAACTGGATGGCACGATTATTGAATCAGAGCATACTCAATGGTTTGTCAGAACCGAAAGCAAAATTAAACTCCCTTTAGACGAAGCCGGAGTCTATACTCTAAAAAACGGTACGATGTATACCACCGTATTAGGCCATGCCCCAGGATTCCATGATGATTTAACAAAGCAAAGCATATTGGCGAATACTGGTTATAATGAGTTGGCTGACGAGTCTTTTAACGGTTACTGTTCGATACTACCGGAATTTTCTTTTCCCGTTAAGGGAGACATGAGCGAAGAAGAACTCAACCAGCAAGCGTTGGATTATATCCAGATTATCACAAAAACATCTGCAACTGCGACAACTTCCTGGAATGGCGGAAACCCGAATTTTGGCAGAGCGACGAATTTTGGAATCGCTTGTAAGGTAAATGCTTGGACAAAAGAGAATAATACGCCCACGATTCCAACAGACAATCAGGATTTTCCACAGAATTTTGTGTTTTGGGGCGTTAATTTTCTGAACTTTACGAGCGAGGGAAAAGTTTATATAAAAATCAAACCGGAACATGCTGACGACTTGACTATGATGGTGCGCTATTGGAGCAGCGGTTCTGATTCAGTCAAGACAATGGATTTGCCGTCAAATACCCGTACAGCAACAGACACGTTCGCTTCGACAGCACGCGCAGCTTTCCTTGAGGTAATCATCTCACCGAAGGAAGGTGTGAACGCTTTTCCGAAAACGTATGCGGTGCTTGCCAACAGCAACTTTACACAATCAGGCACAACATACACAAGTGAAGAGTACGGAAAGCTGGCTTATCTCTACGGCTTGGAGTTGACGGCAGTGGACGGCCAGAACAGTATGGGCGTCCTCGACGGGCTTCTCCACGCCGACGCAGTTGACGGCATCGACTTTGGCTACGGCTTCCTCGGCACGGAGACCGGCTATACCTCCTCTGTTCCGTATGAAACGACCAAAATCACCCTCAAGCCGACGGCGCTGGTGGAAGGGGACGCCATCGTAACGATCACCGTTGCGGGGCAGACGGTGGAGAATAAAACGGCGTCCCAGGAGATTTCCCTGGCGGCAGGCGTCAACACCATCCCGGTTATTGTGACTGTCAGCGATGGAACCACCGTACAGGATACCAGGACCTATACGCTCAAGATCGAGCGCAGAGCTCCTAAAACCGTGAGCTTCGATCTGCCTGAAGGCGCTGCTGTTGTTGTCAAACAGAACAATAAAACCTTTTTTGCTAATGATGACGGCACCTATTCGCTTTATAACGGCGAATACACTTGCTATGTTTCCAAGCCAAAATATGAAACAAAGGTCACGGACTTCACGGTGGCGGGCGATCAGCCCACCATGACCGTTGCAGTCACAGAGCTGGTGCCCATCCCCGAGCAAAGCGGCAGCGTGACCGTCCGCATAGCCGGACAGGACGCTGTAATCGTCTCCGAAGAAGAAGTGACCATCAGCGACGATCCGGCGGACCTGGCGAAACTGCGCTATGTGCGGTATAACCACGGGGGCTATACCGTCCTGCACGCTTTGCTGGAGGCCTGCGACCCTGCGGCATTCAATTGCAGCAAGGGAGAATTTATCCCGGAGATCGCCATTGACGAAACAGGCCTTGGAGCAAACGCAGGCTGGGTCTGCGAGGTCGACGGCATTCTCTGCGACGACCCCGCGAACACGCTGGTATACGGCGGGGAAAAGATTGACTTCTACTATAACTCCGACTACGCGGGTATGCAGCATGCCCGCTTCAAGAAGGAAAACGTCCGCGTCACGGAGGGAAGCAGCGCAACGTTGACCCTCCAGGGAATGCCTATCGGCGACGGCAACAGCAAGACCCTCATCGCCGGCGCTGACATCTACCTGGGCAAGACCTATGTGGGAAAGACCGACGGTGACGGCAAGATCACCGTTCACGCCGGGATGCTGACCGAAAAGCGGACGTATTTCGTCACGGCAAAGAAGGAAAACGACGACGGGTACAACGCCCTAACCTGCGCGGTGGCCTTTATCACCGTGGAGAAGGACACAGAGGCGGAGCCGGTCTTCCCGGGCTACGAGCTGATCAGCTTCCGGCTGATCGGCGACACGAACCATAGTGATGAAACCCAGTATCACGATTACAGCACCTGGATCGGAACCACTACCTATGCCTTTGAAGAGGGCGAAGAGGTCAGCGTAGGGGACGTGTTTGCCCGCGCCCTGGCAGACGCCGGGTATTCCTACGTTGGCCTGGAGAACAGTTATATTTCCTCTATCACAACGCCGGACGGAACACAATTGCTGGAAAAGAGCAACGGGGAAGGATCCGGCTGGATGTTCACAGTCAACGGTATCCATTCCAGCAATAGTTTGAACGACACTCTCGTTACCGACGGCGATGAGATCGTCTGGCACTATGTGGATGATTACATCCTGGAGGCCATGGACAACAACGGCGGCTCTTCCGGCAACACCGCCATCTGGAACACCTGGATGGATGCGGCGGACGGCCCCTCCGTCAACCCCGGCGTGATCGTCGAAGTTACCGACGCACAGATGGAGCGGGTGGGCACCGCCTTCACCGCCACCCTGCCTTACGGCACCCCCTATCCCGGCGAGTCGGACGTCTATGTGGTCACGGAAGATACGAGAGCCGTATTCTTCAAGGGTCTGACGCAGGACAGCGAAGATAGCTGGTCCTTCGGCGTCCGCGCACAAAACGGGACGGAGAGAAGCTATACTCTGAGTATCGCCATCGGCAAAAAGACCGCCCAGCAGATCCTCACGGAAGTCAAGGCTGCCATTGAGGATGAGGATTGGACTGTCGACCAGGCCACGGCCAATGATGCAGATTCGCTGAAAGACTTCGTGGAAAGCAAGCTGGCAAAGATGGACCTGAGCAATGCGGATTGGGTGGTCACGATCACCGACGTCACCCCCGCGAAGGAAGGAACGGCGGAGAATACCACGGGGAAAGCAGGAAGCTTTGACTTTACCGTGGCGCTGAGCCTGCTGGAAGCCAGCGAGATGGTGGAGGTCACCGACGCAGATATCCGCCCGACGGAATATGTGCCCCCGACTCAGGACGTTCCCTATAAGACGGCCATGAAGGGCGTGCTGCAATTCCTGGCGGGGAACACAAAGAATCCCGGATACAACGATGAATGGGTCGTGTTTGCCCTGAACCGGGGCGGCACGGCGGAGGACGATTGGAACGATCTGTACTTTGCCAATCTCCAGGCCAAGGTCGACGAGTGTGACGGCATCCTGGACACCCAAAAGTATACGGAATACTCCCGCGTCGTCCTGGCCCTGACCGCTGCGGGCATCGACGCGACCCAGTTTGCCACGGAAACCGAGACCTATGACCTGGTGAAGCCTCTGCTGGACAAGCAGAGCAACGGAACCTATCTCGCTGAGCAGCAGGGCAACAACGGAACGATGTTTGCGCTGCTCGCACTGGACAGTCACGACTATTATGACACCGCAGAAGGCAAGGCAGCCCGCGCCGCCCTGATCGCCTCTCTGCTGGACAAACAGCTTACCGGCGGCGCTTGGTCCATCAGCGGAACGGTGGCGGACCTGGATATGACCGCGGCGGGCGTTTATGCGCTTGCTCCGTATTATAACGATCCTGATAAGCTGTCTGCGCTGGGCGGGAGCATTACCCATGATGAGCTGACCGCTTCGGTGGACAAGGCCCTGAAGTTCCTTTCCGGCAAGCAGAACGCTCATGGCGGATTCGGTAGTGCGGAGGCGGATGTTTGGACGCTGATCGCGCTGGCCTCCGTTGGCCGGGATGCGGATACGGATGCCATGTTCGTGAAAGCGGAAGGCAGCCTGCTGGACGATCTGCTGCGGTATTATGACGAGAGCAGCGGCGGCTTCCTGCGGGAAGACAACATCAGCCATTCCATGAAGGTCAACGCCATGTCCAGCGAGCAGGCGGCCTACGGCCTGGTGGCCTATGACCGCTTTGTGGAGAATCGGAACGCGCTGTATGACATGAGCGACGTGGAGCTCATGACCCTGGAGCAGCGGGCGGACCTGAAAGCGGCCCAGGCTGTGGAGGAGTTGATCGACGATATCGGGGAAGTGACGCTGAAAAGCAGCGCCGCGATCACCGCTGCGCGCAACGCCTATAACGCGCTGACCAGCGCGCAGAAGGCGCTCGTAAGCAATCTGAAGACCCTGACGGACGCCGAGGCCGCTTACAAGGATTTGGTGGCGCAGGCGGAACAGGAAGAAATCGACCAAAATGCCGCCGAGAGCGTGGACGAGAAGATCGACGCCATCGGAACGGTCACGCTGGACAGCGAAAATGCGATCAAGGCAGCCCGCGCCGCTTATGACGCCCTGACCGCCGCGCAGAAGAAGCTGGTGCAGGGTCTGGCGGTCCTGGAGGCTGCGGAGGCCAAGCTGGCGGAGCTGAAAGAAAGAGCCGAAACGCTGGCGGCGGTCACCTTCCGCTTGAAAGGCGGGACTTCCAAAGAGGTCCAAGAGGGCGAAGAGATCGTCTATACCAAGGGCGACGTCAACAATGTGCTGCCCACGGTGGAGCGAGACGGCTACACCTTCAAGGGCTGGTTTGACGCGCCGGTAGGCGGGACGCAGCATACCAAGGTGACGTCTGCTTTGCCGGATATCCTTTATGCGCAGTGGACCTCCAACAGCGGGAGCGAGAACACAATCACCGTCAGTTTCGTTCTCTACGGCGACACGGCCCACGGTTCCACCGGCGGACCGCATACCCTGGCGGAAAGCAACCTGACAGAGTGGATCGCCCTTGCGTTCTACGAGGTCGATAAAAACTCTACCGTCCTCGATGTGTTTGAGGAAGTCCTGACCATGGCGGGCCTGACCTGGGACAATCCGGGCGGGAACTATATCACGAGCGTGACCAATGGGGACATCAAGCTGGCAGAGTTCACAAACGGGAATCTCAGCGGATGGAAATATACCCTGAACGGCATTTACTCCAGCAACGGCGTATCCGAACAGTCCTTGACGGACGGGGATTGCATCCTGTTCCATTATACCGATGATTATACCGTTGAAGCGAACATGACCGGCAACGCCGTCCAGAGCATGACGATGATCCCGGAAACGCTCACCGTCGAGACCGGAAAGACCGGAGAACTCCGTGTGAGCATCGAGCCCGCGCAGCTCAACGGCAGCGTGCCCGTGGTCTGGACAAGCTCTGATACGGCAATCGCATCCGTGGACAAGAACGGCGTGGTCACCGGCCTTGCTGAAGGCGAGGCGACGATCACTGCCAAATCCGAGGCTACGGGATTCAGCGCCACGGCGAAGGTCACCGTCGTTGCAGGCGAGGCCGTGATCGCTGTGGAAAGCGTCACCGTCAGCCCGACGAGCCTGACCTTGAAGGAAGGCGAAACAGGAACCCTGACGGCAACGGTCCTCCCCGAAAACGCCACGGCAAAGGATGTGCAGTGGACCAGCGACAATGAAGCCGTCGCCACGGTGAAAGACGGCGTCGTGACCGCTGTGAAAGCGGGCACCGCCACGATCACGGCAACGGCGGGCGGCAAGAGTGCCGTAGCCGCGGTCACCGTGGAAGCAGAAGAACAGCAGGATACGGACGAAGTCACTTATGCCAAAGCGCTGAATTCGGTGCTGAAGTATCTCGAAGAAAAGGTGCCGAATCCGAAGCTGGCGGAGATTTCCGGCGAGTGGGCAGTGTTTGCCCTGAACCGGGGCGACGCTGCCAAGGATGCATGGAACGACGTCTATCTGGAAAATCTGACAAAGTCCCTGGACGATGTGAATGGCGTTCTGGCGGAAGGGATCAAATACTCCGGGTATTCTCGCGTGATCCTTGCCCTTACCTCTATGGGGGTGGACGCCAGCCAGGTCACCACGGACAAAGCAACCTATGACCTCGTGAAGCCCCTGCTGGATAAGGACGAAGATGGCAATTACATGGTCGAAGCTCAGGGCAATAACGGGACGATCTTCGCGCTTCTGGCGCTGGATTCCCATGATTATCTGCCGGGTGCGGAGGGCAAAGCTCTCCGTGCGGAGCTGATCGCCAGTCTGAAAGAGAATCGGCTGGACAGCGGTGCATGGGCCATCAGCGGAAAGACCGCGCCGGACCTGGATATGACCGCGGCTGCGGTTTATGCGCTGGCTCCCTATTATAATGATCCGGACAAGTTGGCCGCGCTGGGCGGGACCGTGACGCATGCTGAAGTTAAAGCCATGGTTGACGGCGCACTTGCCTACCTTTCCAAGCAGCAGGCCGCGGATGGCGGCTTCGGCAGCGCAGAGGCGGATGTTTGGGCAATCATCGCCCTGGCCTCCGTCGGCCGGGATGCAGACACGGATGAAATGTTCGTGAAAGCGGACGGCAGCCTGCTGGACGATCTGCTGAGCTACTACGACGAGAGCAGCGGCGGCTTCCTGCGGGAAGACAATATCAGCCATGCCATGAAGGTCAATCAGATGTCCAGCGAGCAGGCGGCCTATGGCCTGGTGGCATATGACCGCTTCAAGAATGGAAAAACGGCGCTTTATGATATGAGCGACGTTGAAATCAAAACGCTGGAGGAAAAAGCGAACAAGGCCGCAGCGGAGGAAGCCGAAGATCTGATCGACGCCATCGGCGAAGTGACGCTGGAAAGCAAGGCGAAGATCGACGCCGCCCGCGCTGCTTACGACACCTTGACGGATGCGCAGAAGGCGCTGGTGGGCAATCTCAAGACCCTGACGGACGCCGAAGCTGCGTATGAGAAACTGGCTGCGGAAGCGGATCAGGAGGAAGTGGACAAGGCCGCGGCCAAGGGCGTGGATGACCTGATCGAAGCTATCGGCGAAGTCACGCTGGACAGCGAGAAGACGATCAAGGCTGCCCGCAGCGCGTATGACGCCCTGACCGATGCACAGAAGAAACTCGTTGAAAACCTTGCTGCGCTGGAAACTGCGGAAAAGACCCTGGCGGCACTCAAAGACAACGCTGAGAAGATTGCCACAGTCACCTTCCACCTGAGGAACGGCACCTCCGACGAGATCAGGGACGGCGAGGAGATCACCTATACCAAGGGCGATCTTGGCAAGGCCCTGCCCACGGCAAAGCGGGATGGTTATTCCTTCCAGGGCTGGTTTGACTTCCCGACGGATGGAGCCAAGTTCACTGAGGTGACGGCGGACCTGCCGGAAGACCTCTATGCGCAGTGGAAATCAAATAGCTCCGGCGGTGGCGAAGACAGCGAAACGAAGATCAGCGTTACCTTCCGTCTCATCGGCGCGGAGAAAGCAGAGAAGAAAGTTGACCTGGGCGCTGAGGAGTATATGCCCGATTACGTGACCTGGATCGCGACGACTACCTATGAACTGGACGAGGGCGATACCGTCTATGATCTTTGGGTCAAGGCCTTGCGCGAGCATGGACTCAGCAGCGAAGGCGCGGAGAATAACTATGTGAAGACGGTCTATGCCCCCGCTTCTCTGGGCGGCTATGCCCTCAGCGAGTTCACCAACGGACCGAGATCGGGCTGGATGTACACAATCAATGGCAGACATCCCGGCTATGGCCTGGTGGAACAGGAACTCAAGGACGGCGACCGTGTCATTTGGCACTATGTGAATGACTATTCCTATGAGGTCGCAGACTGGTTCGACGACGGAAAATGGGCAGCCCTTGGTGACGGGCGGTATTACAACCGCTGGCTCAAGGCTCCGGATCGCTTCGGCGGCGCCGGCGGCGGTCTGGGCGAGGGCGCGAAATCCAGCAGCTCCGGCGGTTCCGGCGACAGCGAAACGAGTCTGACCCCCAGTTTCGACGGCGACACCGTTTGGCTGCCCGCGGAAGTGGATCGGCATCCCGGAGGGGCTCCGTATTCCGCCACAGCGGTGCTGACGAATGAGATCGTCACGGAAGGACTTGAAAAAGCAGAGGACAAAAGCGGACTGACGCTTTGGGTCGAGATCGAGGATTCCAACGGACTCGTCATGAAGATCGATCCGGAGGCGGTGAAAACGATTGCCGAAACAGGCGCAGGCCTGCGGATGGAATGCAGAGTAGGCGTGATCGAACTTAGCGCCGAGGATGTAGCCAAGTTGGCAGAAAGCGGAAACGAAGTGCGCTTTGCCGTGTCCTATGACGATTGGAACTATAAGGCGCGTATGAGTGTCACCGTCAACCACAAAGCCGCCGATGTCAAGATGAAAATCGAGCTGCCCGCTCCGGACGGAAGCCAGGCGCTGGCCATCGTAAACAGTGACAGTTCCCTGACGGTACTCAAGAAATCCGCAGTGATCGTGGACAGAGCTTATGCGGAGATCACCGGCTCGGCTAGCCTCACCTTTGTGGATGGAATCCGGCGTTGGGATGATGTGAAGAAGGACGATTGGTATTATAACGCGGTTGCTTTCATGGTCGCACATGAGCTGATGACGGGTGTTGACAGGTTCGAGTTTGCTCCGAAGTCTCCCATGACCCGCGCCATGCTGGTGACGGTGCTTTACCGCCTGGAGGACGAGCCGGAAATCATCGGCGACGGAGCTGATTTCGGCGATGTGAACAGCGAGAGTTGGTATGCTGACGCCGTGGCCTGGGCCTCCAAAAACGGGATCGTCAACGGCACGGATCGAGGTTTTGAGCCAAACGCCAACATCACCCGCGAGCAGATCGCTACGATCCTTTACCGCTACGCGAAATACATCGGACTGATGGGACCGGACGCAGCTGTTTCCGGCGACGTAAGCAAATTCGGTGACGGAGAAAAAGTTTCGTCCTGGGCACAGGAAGCGATGGCCTGGGCGGTGGAGGTCGGCCTGTTCAAGGGCGACGACACCGGCAGCCTGAACCCGCAGGGCAATGCCACGCGGGCAGAGGTGGCCACGCTTATTGAGCGGCTCATCAAGCTCATTGTGCTGAGTTAAAGAAATTGGTCCCATGCCCCGCGCTTGCGGGGCATGGGACCGCCGGACAGCATACTTGGGACGCGGTTTTTTCCGCGTCCCAAGCAAGCGTTTTGTAGAGGTGGAGATTTTGATGAAAAGATTCCTATCTTTGGTCCTGGTTGTGGCCTGCCTGGTGGTACTGGCAGTACCTGTAGCGGCAAAAGGACAGGATTTGAAAACACTCATGGATGGCACTGCGAAGTATATGCTTTCTGCCGTGCCGAAGCCGGACTACGCCGACATCGGCGGAGAATGGGCAGTTCTGGGCCTGGCCCGCAGCGGCTATCCTGTACCGGATGGCTATTTCGAAGGGTATTACGGAAAGCTGGAGACCTATGTCAAGAGCGTAAAGGGTGTCCTGCACGAAGTCAAATACACAGATTATTCCCGCGTAGTCGTGGCCTTGTCTGCTATTGGCAAGGATGCACGGGATGTGGCGGGCTATGACCTGCTGGCCCCGCTGGGGGATTTCGAGATGACGACATGGCAAGGGCTGAACGGCGCGATATGGGCGCTGATCGCCCTGGACAGCGCGTATTATCCCGTGCCGCAAATCGAGGACAAAAAGAATCAGGCCACCAGGCAGATGTATATCGATCATATTCTTGAAGCGGAGCTGAATGAGGGCGGCTGGACCCTCGCCAGGCGGTCCGCAGCCGACTCCGCTGACCCGGATATTACCGGGATGGCATTGCAGGCCCTGGCGAAGTATCAGAATCAGGAGAAAGTAGCAGCGGCCATCGACAGGGCGCTGACCTGCATGAGCAGCAAGCAGGATGAAAAGGGCGGCTTTACCAACCTTTGGGGTGACGCCAATTCCGAGAGCGTGGTTCAGATGCTGGTTGCGCTCTGTGAACTGGGTATCTCATTGGACGATAGCCGCTTTGTCAAAAACGGCAACAGCCTGCTGGACAATCTGCTGACTTATCGGAAAGGAAACGGTAGCTTCCTTCATGTCCTGGACGGCCACACCGGGGATAATCAAATGAGCTGCGAACAGGGCTTTTATGGCTTGGTGGCGGCGTATCGAGCCGAACAAGGCATGAATTCCCTGTACAGCATGACGGACGCCATCACCATCGGGGATGCCGTCATGGAAGAAGTGCGGGAACCCGGAACGGGCCTGGACGGGAAAAACCCGGACGTGCAGCCCAAAGCAGTGACGAAGCCGGGGATTACCTTCGGGGATATAGCTGCGAGCCCGAACCGGGATGCCATTGAAGCCCTTGCTTCCCGTGAGATCATCAACGGCATGGGAGACGACAGTTTTGCGCCGGAGGCCACCATGACCCGCGCCCAGTACGCTACGATCATCGTTAAGGCCCTGGGCCTGATGCCCCAAGCAAATGGGAAGTTCACCGATGTGGCGGCGGATAAGTGGTATGCGCCGTATATCGGCACTGCAAATGCTTATGGCATCGTCAACGGCGTATCGGATACGGAGTTCAATCCGGAGGGAACCATAACCCGCCAGGAAGCGGCCCTTATGACCGTCCGGGCTGCAAAGCTCTGCGGACTGGAAACGGAAGTCAGCGAGGCGGAGCAGGGGGACGTCCTCTGTGATTACATGGACTACCGCACCATCGCCTCCTGGGCGAAGGAAGCCATGGCGTTCTGCTATAAGTATGAACTGCTGGACACTGCCGCTATGGACGCCGAACCGAAACGGGAGATCCTCCGCTGCGAGGTGGCGGAAATACTTTGTCGGATGTTGGTGCTGGCAAATCTGGTTGCATGACGGGAGGAAGAACGATGCCGAAACGAATGATTGTCTTTCTTCTTGCCCTCTCGCTTATGTTTGCCTTAGCTGGCTGCGGCGGGAACGGAAAAAGCGCATCGCCTTCTCCCAGCCCCACATTTGCCCAGGAGAGTATCGACTACTCGGAGAGCCAGGGCATGGAGCTGGACCCGAAGACAAAGCTGGATAAGTATAACACCGAGCCTGTCCCGGAAGGGAAGCCTCTGCCTGTGGAGCCGGAAAACGCAACCGTGACGGAGACGGAATACCACTGCACCCTTTCCATCTCCTGCGCTTCCATTCTGGACAACATGGACAAGTGCAAAAAGAACAAACAGGAGCTGGTGCCGGAGGACGGCTGGATCCTTGAGCCGACGGAGGTTGTTTTCTTTGAGGGCGAGAACGTATTCCAGGTGTTGAAGCGTGAGTGCAAGCGCAGAAGCATCCACATGGAGTTTGAGAATACCCCCATCTACAACAGCGCCTATATCGAGGGGATCAATAACCTTTACGAATTCGACGTGGGGGAACTCAGCGGCTGGATGTACTCGGTCAACGGCTGGTATCCCAACTACGGCTGCTCCCGCTATGCTCTCACGGATGGGGACGTCGTGGAGTGGCGATACACCTGCGACCTTGGCTACGACGTAGGTGGCGGCTACGCTATAGGAGGCTAGAAAATGATCCAAAGCACGAATTTCCCGCTTTCCAAGTATTGTCTCCAGCCTTATGGGAGTTGGGAAGCGGTGGATGAAGAAGTGAAGTCTCTCGGTTTGGACGGGCTGGAGGTCATTGCCGATCCGGACGATCTCGCAGATGATATACCCCTTTCCCTGGTGGCAGGATATCACATGACTTTCTATGTGGATTGGGTAGATTTTTGGCGGCATGATGAAGAAGCCCTGATGAGGAAGTATCGTTCCTGGGAGGAGATAGAATCGGTCTATCGCGGCAAGCAGCCGGAGGATCTGATGCGGCATTTCCAGGATGACCTGGCTACTGCACAACGACTGAAAGCGCCTTATCTGGTCTTCCATGTGTCGGATGTGTCCTTGGAGGAAGGATACACTTACCGCTGGCTCCATACCGATCAAGAGGTGTTGGATGCGTCTATTGAGTTTATAAACGAACTTTTAAGGGGCGTGGAGCCCACTTTTGATTTCCTCGTGGAGAACCAATGGTGGCCGGGATTTACATTCACAGACCCGGAAAAGACAGAGTATCTGCTTTCCCATATCGAATACCCCCGTGTGGGTATCATGCTGGACACCGGGCACCTGATGAACACCAACTGGCAGATCAAAAGCCAGTGGGACGGCATCAAGTACATTCTGGAGATGGTCGAAAAGCATGGGGAGCTGTCTAAAAACATTTATGGATTGCACTTTCACCAGAGCATGAGCGGCAAGTATTGCAAGGAAAATGTCGGAAAAGTACCGGACGATTTCCCGCTGGATTATTTACAGGAATTTGGCCGTAACTATTCCCATATTCTTCAGATTGACCGGCATCACCCTTGGACCATGGAGGAATGCGTCATGATTCTGGATCGTATTCAGCCCAAGTATCTGACACATGAACTCACGAGCAGCTTCTATCGCAAGAAGACGGACTCGATTCGCAATCAGATGCGTGTTATTGGCAGAGGATATAGTTTTGGCTACAACCAATTAACTGTTGCAGAAATGGAGGAGCGCAGGAAAAAGGCAAAACAAAAGCCGGAACCGACAGGAAATTGGTTTTTAGATCATGTTATTCGCGGGATATGTTGAAAATCATTCTTGATGTCACAAAACACATTCTTTTTGGCGTTATAAACAGTTAGTAACAAACAATTGGTGCCGGTATGCATGGTCATCAAAGCGCTTACTAGAGAGCGCAACAGAAAAAGAATAGGTGGTATGACTGAGGTTCGGTAACGGCTCTTCAATAGAGAGTCGGGGACTTGGGTCAACGCCACCATCTGATTGGAAGGTGCAGATAGCCTTTGAGCTGTCTGCACCTTCTTGTATTTCCCTTTGTTCTGCGATAGTTGGCTACTTTGATGCAGAGTTTTGCCTGGAATTGTGTTGGGGTATCTTAAACAGTCGCTTGACTGAGCATGAGAACGCCCCAGCATTTCCATATCGCTGCCGTAGCCCGCCTGCTCCGATCAGATCTCACCAAAGAAATCTGATTGGAGGTACATAAGATGCAAGACAGAAAGAGCATCTACACCTTGAACAAGAAAGACCCGGAGGCCATCATCTACACCGATGCCGACAAACATATCATCCGCCTGACCCGCGCCGATTTCGATACGGAGGCCGACTTCCTCAAATGGAAAGCCTGGTCCGATGAAAACTATCACACCGAAGAAAAGGGCGATCATGTGGAGGAAAACCACACCGCTCCTATGGACGAAAAGACGGGCGCTACGGATGGCCCGGAGGTCATTATCCAGCAGCGGATCGAAAAGCAGGCCCAAGATCAATATGCTGCCGAGACGGTGATCCGTATCAAGGGACATCTCACCGAAAAGCAGTTTCGCCGCCTCTGGATGTACTATGTCGGAGGGCTGACACAGCAGCAAATCGCAGAAGCGGAAAACGTCGGCCAGCAACGAATTTCAACCTCAATTTCGGCTGCCGCAGACAAAATCCGGAGAATATTTTCTGCAAGACGCAAAAAGTAGGGGTAAAACCGCCGGATTTCCGGCGATTAGTGAAGGACACTTTTCTGAGGTTCTTTACTGACGCTTTGAAAACTGAATATACGGTGTTATAAGCACAGGAACCGCGTGATAGCGACATGAGGCGCGACGCCAGGACGACAGCTGGGA
>JAEEGK010015281.1_pt1 | contig 17041 bp, 16 predicted proteins | sample 8958771 | NCBI WGS metagenome assembly JAEEGK01 (sample SAMN16246547, study PRJNA631951) | gut metagenome | biome: gut microbiome; feature: rumen; material: SC-attached | host: Bos | place: Iran: Karaj | collected 2018-10 | reverse complement strand
CCGCACTCAACTTCCTTGGAGTAGTGAAGAGTTTCGCCCGCCTTAAGCTCTACGGTTTCACCGATGAAACCTGAAGCGTCGTCAAGCTTTAAAAAGAATTTCTTGTCAATGGTCGATGTTGCATCAAACTCGATTACGTAGTTTGTGTTGTTTTTAAGACCTAAGTCTTTGATGATGTACTGAATGCCCCATTCATTACCCCAGCCGAAGTTGGGAGCGGTTATGGTGACTGTAGCGCCTTCTTCTTTGGCCGAAGCGTCGGCGCCTGCCCAGTCGGAGCCTACGTACAGCTCTGTGTCGCTTGTTTCAAAGTTGACAGCGTCGGCATCGGTAACTTCTTTGGCCGCTGCCTGTGTGAAGATGCTGTGAGGAACGTCCTCATTAATCTCGTAGATTGAGAAATTGTCAATTCTTAAGCTGTGGTCGCCGGCCTTGTAAGCGTCGTCATTCACTACCATACCGAGACCCGCAAATACTCTTGCGTTAGTCGAAGACTTAGTGAGCTTGCCCGTAAAAGCAGTCACAGTTGTTCTTTCGCCGGCTTTAAGGGTGTATGTGAGGTCGGTAACGAGCATGTCGTAGTTATTGTTAAGGTCGTCCGCGCGAAGCATCGCTGTCTTGTCCTTGGACGAAATAATGTCGTACTTGATTACGTAATTCTTGCCTTCAGCCAAAGAAAGTCCTGCCTGCTCAACCCTGGTCTGGTAAGCCTCGTAACCTTCGTAGCCGGTAACCTCAATGAAGATTGCACCATTGGCCTCGGTGATGTCTGCGTTGGACCATTCAACCCAGTCCTCGTGCTTGCCTTCAACGCTTACCGCAAGATTGTCGCCTACGGTTGTGTATGCGTATGCTTCCGCAGGAATCTCGGGTTCTAGAGGTGTTTCCGGTTCCGGCTCGGGATTCGTCGGTTCAGGATTCACAGGCTCACCCGGCTCAGGCTGCACGGGCTCGGGAGTCACAGGCTCCGCTCCTGCCACTGTTACCGTAGCGGTTCCGGCATTCGAAAGAGCATCGTCCTTCTGCCCCTGAATGCTCACGATATAGGTTCCGCCGGGATATGAGTCGGGATACCAATGATACCCGAGATTCTGATCCTCATATACCTTCAAATATCCGTTTTCGGAAGAAATCGTAACCGTATATAAATCGTATCCGGCTGCGCCCCACACGGCGCCGATTCCCTGCGACGAATCATAATCCGCCACAATACCAAACGGCACCGTCAGCCCGTCATCAATGGTCTTACTCTCCGCGAAAGCCGCCAGAGGCATAGAACCCACTGATGACAAAGCAAGAAACAGTGCCGTCAAAAGTGCATAGATTCGCCTTGTAACTTTAAACTTTTTCATCTTTACCCTCCCAATATATTAAGTTTGTACACTAAGGTAGCTTCATTATATCGGAGGGCTTGTCGCAACTTTAAGTTTGTAAATTTTATAAAGGTGTCATTATTTTGCCATGCTCCTGTAAGCGCAAAAACAGCACGCCCATACGAGCGTGCTGCCTAAATATAATCAATTATTATTTGTCGAGATCAAGGAAGCCGTATTCCATATCGTCGTCTACGGAAGCCTCGCTGGTGCGGTGGTAAGGAACCTGGCGAACTTCGTGAGAGGAAGTGCCTACGCGGGGCTCTGCGGGAGCAGCAACTGTAGCCTGTGCCTGCTCGGGACGGATAATGGTTCCGTCGGGCCTCTTGATGGTGCCGTCGGGGAACTTAATGGAGCCGTCTGCAAGCTTAACTGCTACAACAGCTTTTCTGATGGTTCCGTCGGGCATCTGGATACGTCCGTCGGGAAGGCGAACACCGCCTGCTGCCTTATGAACGTTCGGGTCTGCAACGGGTCTTGAAGGCTCATGGCGCTTCTCGGGACCTACTGTAGCACCGATGGTAGACGGTCTTGACGCTGCGGGGCGAGCGGCGCTTGAAGGGCGCTCGGTCCTCACATACTCGCGGTCTCTTCTGTCTGACTCTCTGTGTTTGGGTGCGGGTGCCGGCTCCTCGTCCTCATCGCCTGTAAGCCATCTGCGTACGGTTAAGAATCCGTATACACCTGCTGCAAGCAAAAGAACGATAATAACAATCAAAATGACAATTAAAATCTTCTTGCCCTTAAGGTCCTTCTTATAGTCAGCCTGCATCTTCTCGAAGTTATCTCTTGAAGCGTAGATATCATCGATTGCGATGGAGGTACCCTTAACGTAGTTATTTAAGTACCACTTAACCTCACCGGTAGCTTCGTCGGTCTTGTAAACTGCTTCGTAATCCTTGTAAACCTGCTCGGGTTCGGGCTCGGGTTCAGGCTCGGGTTCGGGTTCCGGTTCGGGTTCGGGAGCTTTCTTCTCAGTAAGCTCACCGTCAAGGCTTATGAAATCGCTGCGGATATAGCCGTTAACATCTGTGCCGTTGTCATTGTAAGAAACCTGATACCAGGTCTTGCCGTCGGATGCGCCTGTAGCGTAACCGATAACGGTAACTACGGTATTGGCCTTGGCCGCAGTCACGATAGCATGTGTGGTAGACGCACCTGCTCTTACGTTAACATTGCCTGTAACCTTGGCGGAAACGGGCTCTGCCTCGGTAGGAACGGTAGGCTCGGTGTTGGTAGGCTGGGTAGTCGTGGTGGTAGTGGTCGTAGTGGTGGAAGTAGAACCGCCGCTTACGCCTTCGGTGGTAACAAGGTCGCTTCTGATGTAACCTGTAACACCGTCTTTGGTCTTAACTTTGTACCATGTGTTGCCGGATCCGTCGTTCTCAGATCCTAACACATCCAGCACTTCATTCTTAAACACGCTTCCCACAGGGTTGCCCGAAGCGGCTGCACCGGGACGAAGGTTAGCACTTGCAGCGGTAACTGTTGCCTTACCGTCCGCAAAAGCAGTAAGCGTAAATATGAAGCAGGTCGCGATAAAAATCGTAATCGCTCCTGTTATTCTCCAAATCAAGTTATTTTTTCCCTTTTTCATAAGTACCTCCCTCAAGAATCATTCTCCCTCCTTTGGCCTCAATCTTACTCTGCCTTACAAGAAGAGAAATTGTCTTTTGTGAAACTCCGGTGGCCTTCTCAACCTGAGCGGCCGTAGCACCGGGGTGCTTTTCAAGATAGGCACGCACGAGTCCGTAATCATCGTACTCGGTGAACCCGCAAGCATCACACTTATACTCTCCGACGCCCAAGTATCTAAGCATCTTGCCGCACTTGGAACATCTTACCGGGACTTCATATCCTTCGTCCCTCAGTAATCCCTCAAGATTAACGTTTTTTGTATCCATTTATACCTCTTCGATAGCCTTACCTATATCCGTTCTCATATACTTATTGGCAAAAGAAACCCAATCGGTAGCCTCATATGCTTTGGTACGGGCTTCCTTGAGCGTAGCACCCGTTGCGGTTACGCCAAGTACTCTTCCGCCGTTGGTAACAATCTTGCCTGCCTCGTTGAACTTAGTGCCTGCATGGAAGCAGAAGTAATCATCCTTGCCCTCAAAGTTTTCTAAACCGGTTATCTCAAAGCCTTTCTCGTAAGAAAGCGGGTATCCGTCGCTTGCAAGCACTACGCACACCGCAGCATTGTCTGCAAACTTCAAATCGATATCGTTAAGCTTTCCGTCAATGCAGGCATCCACTACATCAATTATATCACTTTCCATGCGGGTTAACACCACCTGAGCCTCGGGGTCGCCGAAACGGGCATTGTACTCGAGTACTCTCGGTCCCTTGGGAGTAAGCATAAGTCCAAAGAAAATAACTCCCTTAAACTCTCTGCCCTCTGCCTTCATGGCATCAACCGTACGCTGGTAAATATTCTCCTTACAGAACTTGTCAACTTCTTCGGTATAGAAGGGGCTGGGTGAGAAGTTACCCATTCCGCCGGTATTTAAGCCTTCGTCATTGTCCTTGGCACGCTTGTGGTCCTGCGCGGAGGACATGGTCTTAATGGTATTGCCGTCGACAAAAGAAAGAACCGAAACCTCGCGTCCTGTCATAAACTCCTCAACAACAAGTCTGTTGCCGGCAGAGCCGAATTTCTTGTCGAGCATTATCTCCTTAACGCCTGCAATAGCTTCCTCGCGGGTGTTGCAGATAAGTACACCCTTGCCGAGAGCAAGACCGTCTGCCTTAAGAACAATCGGAATAGGTGCGGTCTCAAGATATTTAAGAGCATCTTCCGCATTGTCAAAAGTTTCATAGGCTGCGGTGGGAATATTGTATTTCTTCATAAGATCCTTGGAAAAGGCCTTGCTGCCTTCCAGGATGGCTGCGTTCTTGCGGGGACCGAAAACTCTTAAACCGCGGGCTTCAAGCACATCCACAATACCGCCTACCAGGGGATCGTCGGGTCCCACGATTACAAGATCAACGGACTTTTCAACCGCAAAATCCGCAATCTTTTCAAACTCCATAGTCTTAATATCTACACATTCCGCAATCGCTGCAATTCCCGCATTGCCGGGAGTCGCATAAATCTTGGAAACACGCTTAGATTTGCTAACACTTGTGGCAATGGCGTGCTCTCTTCCGCCGCCTCCCACAATAAGTACTGTCATACCCATTGTACTATCCTCCTTGAGACTATCATTAACCTATAGTAAGTTCGCCCGATACAATCTTTCTTACGGTCTCGGGAAGTATAATCCACTCGGCCTGCTCCATGACTCTCTTCTGAAGAATCTCGGGAGTGTCGCCGTCTTCGACGCATACTGCCTTCTGGGCAATAATCTTGCCGGTATCGATACCTTCATCCACGAAATGCACGGTGGCGCCCGTCACCTTAACCCCGCGGGCCAGCACACCTTCATGCACCTTAAGTCCATAGTACCCCTTTCCGCAGAAAGAAGGTATTAAGGAAGGATGAATATTTATTATTCTATTCTTAAATTCTCTGATAACGCATACGGGAACGTTCACAAGGAAGCCTGCAAGCACCACAAGCTCAGGCTTACATTCCTTAAGTCCCTCAAGGAGTGCCTCGTTAAAGGCCTCTCTGTCGGGGAAAGTCTTAGGCGAAATGCAAACGGCTTCAATACCACGGTTTCTCGCCCTTTCAAGGGCAAAAGCACCGGGATTGTTACTGATAACGCGTACTATCTCCGCTCCGGGAATCTTACCCGCATCAATTGCATCGAAAATCGCCTGAAGATTGGTACCGCCGCCGGATACGCATACACAAATTCTCATACTATGTAAATCTCCTAACGGATTAAATAAGCTTAACACCCTTCTCGCCGGAAATGGTCTTACCGAGGATATAAGGGGTATCGCCTGCAGCCTTGATAGCGGCAATTGTATCTTCAACATCGTTCTTGTCAACGCATACTACCATGCCGATGCCCATGTTGAAGGTGTTGTACATCATTTCCTCGCCGATTTCACCGGTCTTCTGAATCATCTTAAAGATTGCGGGTACTTCGTAGCTGTCCTTCTCAATCTCCGCAACGATTCCGTCGGGAAGCATTCTCGGAATGTTCTCGTAGAAGCCGCCGCCCGTAATGTGGCTGCAACCCTTAATGGTTACGCCGTATTCCTTGATGCTCTTTAAAGCCTTAACATAGATTCTGGTAGGCTCGATTAAAGCCTCTCCGAGAGTCTTGCCAAGTTCTTCGTAATAAGTGTTAAGGCTTTCGGTGGTCATTTCAAACACTTTTCTTACCAAAGAAAATCCGTTGGAATGAACCCCTGTCGAAGCCATACCTATAAGTACATCACCGGGCAAAATATTCTCGCCGGTAATTAAATTCTTTCTGTCTACTACGCCTACGGAGAATCCCGCAAGGTCGTATTCGTCCTCGGGCATAAGTCCGGGATGCTCTGCGGTCTCACCGCCGATAAGTGCACAACCCGACTGTCTGCAGCCTTCAGCCACACCGCCTACGATTGTGGCAATCTTCTCGGGATAATTCTTGCCGCATGCTATATAGTCAAGGAAAAACAAAGGCTCACCGCCTGCGCAGGCTACGTCGTTAACGCACATGGCAACAGCGTCGATTCCGATGGTATCGTGCTTGTCAAGAAGGAATGCAAGCTTAACCTTGGTACCGCATCCGTCTGTTCCCGAAAGAAGCACCGGATCCTCCATGTCCTTAAAGCTCTCCATAGAAAAGGCTCCCGAAAATCCGCCGATTCCGCCCAATACCTCGGGTCTAAAGGTGCTCTTAACCGCTGCCTTCATAAGCTCCACGGATTTGTAACCGGCTTCGATGTCCACTCCGGCATTCTTGTAATCAAGTCCCATAACGTTTCTCCTTGTTATTATTTACTGTAGTTTTTGTAGCCGTTTTCCTGAAGATTTGTATCTTTCTTTTCAACGGCTTCTTTCATCTTCTGTGTGTAATCTTTGAGTTTATTGAGCAGATCTGCGTCACTTACTGCGAGCATTTTAACCGCAAGAAGTCCCGCATTCTGACCGCCGTTAATGGCTACGGTGGCAACGGGAATGCCGCTTGGCATCTGAACTATGGAATATAAAGAATCTCTACCGCCGAGGCTGGTGGTATGCATAGGAATACCGATAACGGGCATGGGGAAAATAGCCGCGCACATACCGGGCAGATGAGCTGCCATGCCTGCACCTGCGATGATTACCTTAACGCCTCGCTCCTCTGCGGTCTTAGCGTATTCAAAAAACGTATCGGGCTCTCTGTGAGCCGAAATAATGCGCATCTCGTAAGAAATGCCAAACTCCTCGAGTATGTCTGCGGCCTTGGCCATAACAGGCATATCCGAATCACTTCCCATAACGATGGATACTGTAGCCATATCAATGTCCTTTCGTAAACCGGTGCTATCCGCCGCTTAAATACCTGCGTACAGGATCGCACTCACAATCAGCACGTCAACCACGTTCCAGGCAATTCCGATATACGAAAACAGGTAGAACTTATCGGGCTCGGACTTACCGAAAGCCCCGAGAATAATACCAATCGCGGAGAAAACGGTACAAAGAAAAGCCGTCGCCCCGAAGGATCCTCCCACATCTCCTCTTCTTGAATAGGATGCGATAATCACAAGCATCAGAAAGATGAAGGACAAAACCGCTAAGATAGTGGAGAATATTCCTTTTTTCGTATGTTCTTTGTCAGAATAGATGTATTTGTGCTGCTTTTTTTTCATAACAATAAATATTCTATATTCTATTTACGCCCGTGACAATGAGAAATTGCACGAAATACGCTTTAAACTGCGCCGTATTCCTTGTAATATGCGTCAATTGCGGCTGCGATTTCATCATTGATTACAACGCGACCCTTAACCTCGCGGTTTGTAAGATGTTCCTTAACCTCTGCCATGGTAACGATGGCTGCGGTATCGAATCCGTACAGATCCTTAATCTCGTCAAGCGCGCATTTGGTGCCCTGACCGCGCTCCATTCTGTTAAGAGATACCATAAGGCCGAGAATCTCGACATTGGCCTGAGCTCTGATGATGGGGAAGGTCTCCTCGATGGACTTGCCGGAAGTGGTAACGTCCTCGATGATTACTACTCTGTCGCCGTCCTTAAGCTTGGAACCAAGTAAGATGCCGGTGTCGCCGTGATCCTTAACTTCCTTACGGTTGGAGCAGTATCTTATCTCCTTGCCGTATAACTTGGAAAAAGCAATAACCGTTGCAACCGATAACGGAATACCCTTGTATGCGGGTCCGAAAAGCACATCAAAGTCTGTGCCGAACTTGTCGTGAATGGCCTTGGCATAGTACTCGCCGAGTCTCATAAGCTGTGAGCCGGTTACATACGCGCCCGCATTCATAAAGAAAGGGCTCTTACGACCGCTCTTAAGTGTGAAATCACCGAACTTAAGAACGTCGGCTTCCACCATAAATTCAATAAATTCCTGCTTGTAGCTTTCCATTATGTATCCTCTCAATGTACCTTTATTAGAAAATTCTGTTGATGTCTTCTCTCATGTCGATAACTGCCTGACGGGCTGCGTCTGCATAGCCTGTCTCACCGAATGACTTGTATTTCTCCTGCTGGTAAGCTGCGATGATGCCCCTTGAAGAGTTAACGATTGCGCCTAAGCCGTCTTCGTTAAAGAAAGGTCTGAGGCCGTCTGCGGTACCGCCCTGTGCGCCGTAGCCGGGCACTAAGATGTAGGCCTTGGGCATTACTTTTCTCATGGCAGCGCCCATCTCGGGATATGTAGCACCTACTACAGCACCTACGTAGCTGTATGAATCACCCATGAGGTCAGCGCCCCACTCTGCTACCTTCATGGCAACCTGCTCGTATAAAGGCTTGCCGTCTATAAGTCTGTCCTGGAACTCGCCTGAACTGGGATTCGAGGTCTTAACAAGTACGAAAATACCTTTCTTTTCCTTGCGGCATACGTCCATGAAGGGCTTGATGCCGTCGATGCCAAGGTAAGGGTTAACTGTAGCAAAGTCCTCGCCGAAGCCTTCGTACTTAACACCTTCAATCTCTACGCCCGAAAGATGTCCTACCGCATATGCTTCGCTTGTGGAGCCGATGTCGCCGCGCTTAATGTCGCCAAGGACGATGAGTCCCTTGCTGTGGCAATAATCAACGGTTTCTTTGAACGCTATTACGCCCTCGACGCCGAACTGCTCGTACATGGCAATCTGGGGCTTAACGCAGGGTACTAAGTCTGCGATAGCATCAACGATGCCCTTATTGTATTCAACTATTGCCCTTGCGGCTCCGGTAAGATTGGCGCCGTGTTCCTTAAAGTTCTTCTCCTTAAGGAAGTTAGGCATAAGCTTAAGTGTCGGGTCAAGACCCACTACTATGGGAGCGTTTGTTGCCTTAATACGCTCTACAAGTCTGTTAATCATTTGGTTCCTCCGTATGTACCATTCTGGGTAAACTTTAAAAAAGGAGGTTGATTTTCTCAACCTCCTTATATTTATACTGTAACATGTGCCTCGGTTTCAACATATTTTTTGATATTGGAGGCATTTACGTATTTTTTGAACTCTCCTTTATCAACCACCACAAGAGTCGGTGCCTGCATTATTCGGTATCTTTCCACAAGCTCTCGATTCTCTTCGGCATCAATTAAGATGTAGTCGATTCCTTCAAGCATTTCCTTGGCAAGCTTACAGTTCGGGCAGGTCTTGGTAGTGAAGAGGTACTTAACGTTAACGGGTTCCTCTACGCTTACCTCTTTATCCGCATCGGCTGAAATCTTGACAATTCTGCTTACAGGTCTCTTGAGGGAGGAATTGGCAATGTCGTAAGTCTTACGATTGGTGTATTCCTGAGCCTTACCGTCGTTCCAGTTCTGAACGGGTCTGTAGTAACCTGTTATACGGCTGTATACTTCTGTGGTCTCGCCGCAGAAAGGACAAACCTTCTTTTCACCTGCTAAGTATCCGTGATTCTTACAGATAGAGTATGTAGGTGAAAGTGTATAGTAAGGAAGCTTGTAATTGTCTGCAATTGTCTTAACCAGATTAGCGGCTGCCTTCCAGTCGGGAAGCTTCTCACCGAGGAATGCGTGGAATACGGTTCCTGAAGTGTAAAGTGTCTGAAGCTCGTCCTGAATGTCGAGGGCATCGAAGATATCCGATGTAAACTCAACGGGAAGGTGAGACGAATTGGTGTAGTAAGGTGTATCACCGGGCTTGCCTGCGGTCTTGATGGCGGGCCATCTCTTCTTGTCGTGCTTGGCAAGTCTGTATGTGGTGCTCTCTGCGGGAGTAGCCTCAAGGTTGTAAAGGTCACCGTACTGCTGCTGATACTCAGATAAACGGTTACGCATGTGGTTAAGAACCTTCTTGGTAAACTCCTGAGTTCTTTCATCGGTCATGTCTGCTCTTAACCAGTTGGCGTTAAGACCAACTTCGTTCATACCGATAAGACCGATTGTCGAGAAGTGATTGTCAAATGTTCCGAGATATCTCTTGGTGTAAGGATACAAGCCTTCGTCAAGAAGCTTGGTAATTACGCCACGCTTAATCTTAAGGGATCTTGCGGAGATATCCATAAGTCTGTTAAGACGCTTAAAGAAGTCGTCTTCATTGGTAGAAAGATAAGCGATACGAGGCATGTTAATGGTAACAACGCCTACAGAACCTGTTGACTCACCTGAGCCAAAGAAACCGCCTGTCTTCTTACGAAGTTCTCTAAGGTCAAGTCTTAAACGGCAGCACATGGAACGAACGTCCGAAGGCTCCATATCGGAATTGATGTAGTTAGAGAAATAAGGTGTACCGTATTTGGAAGTCATTTCGAAGAGAAGCTTGTTGTTCTCTGTCTCTGACCAGTCAAAATCCTTGGTAATGGAATATGTGGGGATGGGATACTGGAATCCGCGTCCGTTGGCATCGCCTTCGACCATGGTCTCGATGAAGGCTTTGTTGATCATATCCATTTCTTTCTTACAATCCTTGTACTTGAAGGCCTGAGGCTCGCCGCCTACGATAGCGGGAAGCTCTGCAAGGTCAGCGGGTACGGTCCAGTCCAAAGTGATGTTTGAGAAAGGAGCCTGAGTACCCCATCTTGAAGGAGTGTTAACGCCGTAAATAAAGGCTTCGATACACTTCTTAACCTCGGGATATGTAAGGTTGTCTATCTTAACGAAAGGTGCAAGATAAGTGTCAAATGATGAGAAAGCCTGTGCGCCTGCCCATTCGTTCTGCATGATGCCGAGGAAGTTAACCATCTGGTTGCAAAGTACGGACAAGTGTCTTGCGGGTGCGGAAGTAATCTTACCGGGAATACCGCCGAGGCCCTCTGTAATAAGCTGTTTCAAAGACCATCCCGCACAGTAACCTGTGAGCATGGAAAGGTCATGTATATGAATATCGGCGTTTCTGTGCGCCTCTGCGATTTCTTCGTCGTAAATTTCGCTCAGCCAGTAATTCGCGGTAACGGCACCGGAGTTTGAAAGAATAAGGCCGCCTACGGAATACGTAACTGTGGAATTTTCTTTAACACGCCAGTCTTCAACCTTAACATAGCTGTTGACCACGTCTTTATAATCAAGGATGGTGGACTTCATCTCACGCATCTTTTCATGCTGCTTACGGTAAAGAATATAAGCCTTGGCAACCTCTGAATAGCCTGTCTGCTCAAGCACTCTCTCTACGCTGTCCTGGATATCCTCCACATGAATTGCGCCGTCTTTAACCTTGGACTGAAAATCTGCAGTAACCCTTAAGGAAAGAAGGTCTATGATATCATTGGAATACTCCATCTCCGTTGCCACAAAAGCCTTCATGATGGCATCGCTGATCTTTGTAAGTGTAAAATCCGATGCAGTCCCGTCTCTCTTAATTACCTGATACATTTGGTTTATTCTCCCTTTTGTTTATTACCAAACCCCGTGCCTTTAGTGTATCAAAGTAACAATTGAAAGTCAATTGAAAAAACACAAAATATCGAGATTTTTATATTATGTAACCCCAATATCTTGTGTTTTCTTTGTCTGAAAACTATGTGCAAATTTAAGTTTTCCGCGTCGTTGACACATTTTAATCAAATCGGTCAATTTTTAAGACGGTTAACATAACAAAAACACCCCACCATATAGTGGGGTGTAGCTGTTTACTGTCGTGTATGTCGTGTTGCGAGGAACAAAGCTTCGTGTTGCGCGGCCTCGTCCTTGGGGTACTTCTCGAGGTAGGCTTCCATCTTCTCGCGGGCGGTGTCGAAATCAAGTAAATACTCGTAAGTTACCGCCTCATTGTACAGAAGTTCTTTCTCCCATTCGGGGGCATCGAGCTTAAGTCCGAAAGAAAATGCTGAGAGGGCGCCTTCGTAGTCGTTAAGCTTCCACCGGCAGACGCCGAGCTGATTATAGACGGCTGCGTTGTTGCCTTTCTTTTCCAGATATGTAGCATAAAGGCTTGCGGCGTACGAATAATCGGACATTGCTTCGTAAGTCTTGCCGAGTACAAGAATGGACTCGGGGTCGGTGTCGACCTTAGCCTTTTCAAGGTATACGCGGGCGTTTGAATAGTCGCCGAGACAGTAATGCATGCGGCCACGGTCGTAGTCGGAAATCTTGCGGTTTCCGTCTTCAAGAATAGCCTTGAGATAAGCGTCCGCCTCAGCCTCGAATCCTGCGTTGAGTATCGAATAGAAAATATCTATGTGAAGGTCGTAATTGTCATTGTCTCCCGCCGTAACCTTGGCAAAGTCAGTATCGGCGCCGGTCTTGTCTTCGGTCTTAAGCCTGCAGAGCGCGCGGCGATAATACGCGTCGGTATCCTTGGGTCTGAGATTCACGATGGCGGTATAAACGTCCGCGGCCTCCTGATACCTGCCGGCTTTCTCGTATGCGTAGCCGAGGTAGTAGTTGATGTCGTAATCCACTTCTTTGATACGGCCGTTGCTCTTCTCAAGGGCTTTTATCAGTGCCGCTGCGCCCTCGTCATACTCGCCGTTGGCAATATAGGCGATTCCGAGGCCTCTGTACGCGTCCTTCCTGTCGTCTTCCTCCGCCAGAGATTTAAGGAAATTGTCTCTTGCTTCGGGATACTGATTATTCAAAAGATACGCATAAGCGGTATCGTAATACATCGTAGGCTTCTTGCCGCAGCCGGAAAGTAATGCTGCGGATGCGACAAATGCAGTTGTAATTATGGTTAACAGCTTCTTTTTCATAGAATTGATTTTAGCATATCTCACATGAAAAAGCATCGTTTGGCAAAAATTTATATAAAACTTAACAAATCGTAATTTGCGCCTGAATTTTTCGTTGTGCCGCAAAAAAAAGTATGCTATTTTTTAAATGTATTTTTCCAAAAGCGCGATTCTTACGCGTTAAATTAAATATTTACAGAAAAGAGGAGCACAATGGGCGGATTTTTTGGAGTCGCAGCCAAAAAGGACTGCGTATTCGATTTGTTTTTTGGAACGGACTATCACTCTCACCTTGGCACACGTCGCGGCGGCATGTGTGTATATGACAAGGAGAAAGGATTCGACCGCGCAATCCACAGCATCGAGAACTCACCTTTCAGAACTAAGTTTGACAAGGAAGTTCAGCAGATGAAAGGTAACCTCGGTATCGGTTGCATATCCGATTACGAGCCTCAGCCCTTAATCGTGCGCTCCCATCACGGCACATATTCCCTTACAACAGTCAGCAAGATTAATAACACCGAAGAACTCGCGGATGAGATCTTCAATCATGGTCACTCGCACTTTCTTGAAATGAGTGGTGGCGAGATTAACGCTACCGAGCTTGTGGCGGCTTTGATAAATGAGAAAGAGAATCTTGTGGACGGAATCACTTACGCCCTCGATAAAATAGACGGTTCGCTGTCCCTTCTTTTGCTGACTCCGAAAGGCATATATTGCGGACGAGATAAACTGGGCCGCACCCCCATTGTTATAGGACATAAAGACGACGCTTTCTGCGCCGCTTTCGAGAATTTCTCATATAAGAATCTGGGCTACACCGATTACAAGGAGCTTGGTCCCGGCGAGGTATGCGTCATTACGCCTACTTCCTGCACCACGCTTGTGAAGCCCGGCGACAAGATGAAGATTTGTACCTTCTTATGGATTTACTACGGATATCCGTCCAGCTCCTACGAAGGCATCAGTGTTGAGAGAATGCGTTACATCTGCGGTGAGAAAATGGCCAAGCGCGATTCCGCTAAGCCAGACGTTGTGGCAGGCGTTCCCGACTCCGGTCTTGCGCACGCAATCGGTTATGCCAATGAATCAAAGGTCCCCTTCTCCCGCCCCTTCATCAAGTACACTCCTACATGGCCGCGTTCTTTCATGCCTACCATGCAGTCGCAGCGTAATCTCATCGCCAAGATGAAGCTGCTTGCGGTTGAGGATCTTATTCGTGACAAGAAGCTTCTTTTGATAGACGACTCCATCGTGCGCGGCACACAGCTTCGCGAGACCACCGAATTCCTTTACAAATCCGGTGCCAAGGAAGTACACATCCGTCCCGCCTGCCCGCCGCTTCTCTACGGTTGCAAGTACTTGAACTTCTCGCGTTCCTCTTCCGAGATGGACCTTATCACTCGCCGCGTCATCGCCAAGCTTGAAGGCACCGCCGACGTACCCCAGGAAGTTCTCGACGACTACGCCAATCCCGATTCCGAGCGCTACGCCACCATGGTTGAGGAGATTCGCAAGGAACTTAACTTCACCTCCCTCGCCTTCAACCGTCTCGACGACATGCTCGACGCCGTCGGCATCGACAAGTGCAAGTTATGCACGTATTGCTGGGATGGCAAGGAATAAATGATTTTTGTAGGCCCCGACATTTGTCTGTCGGGGTCTTTTTTATCCCAATAGCAAATTTTTCCCGAATTGGGATAAGTTTTGCGAGAAATCCCGTCCATTTTTGAACCGTTTATCCCAATATGAAAAAAGTTCGAAATTGGGATAAGAAATCGGCCAAAAGTTATCCCAATATTTCAATTTTTTCGTATTGGGATAATTTGGTTTACATAACTATTCAAAAGTGTCGTTTTTTTATCCCAAAATCCAATTTTTTTGATATTGGGATAACGCAAAAGAAAAACCACCGAAATGAATCGGTGGTAATCGCAAAATCAATTATATATCGTTCAAAAACGGGGCCTCGGCATCGTAATCCGCGATTTCGGCAACAGGAATCGGAAGCTCAAGCCCAATTGACGGCTCCTTATAGTTAAGTCTTCCCGTGTAGCCCTTGCCGCCGTGGAAATCGGTTTGGTAGAGCATAATCACGTCATCTGATGTAGAAAGAAAGGCGTGCCCGAAGCCGGTAGGAACGTAGGTCATGAGGTCGTTATCCGCGGACAGTTCTATGGCTTCCCACTTAAGATAAGTCGGGGAGTCGGGACGGAGGTCGATGATAAAATCCGTGCCGCGACCGGTTATGAGGCTTATAAGCTTGGCTCCCAGACGCTCTGCCGGCTGGAAATGAATGCCAAAGAACGTGCCTGTGCGGGGCATAATATAAGTACGGGTCTCGTTGGGTACGAAGTCAATGCCGAAAGCGCGCAATTCATCATCGTTGCCAAGAACCCGCATGGGACCTCTGTTGTCGTTGCGGGATACAGTCTTAATAAGCTTTGCTTCTCCAAATATTGATTTAACAATCTCCATTACTGCTCTCCACTACACAGTCAGTCCGAAATCCTTAAGAAACTGCTTAATAACTTCATCGCGGTTTCTTGCGGTCTCATAATAAGGTATGCCAAGCTTCTCGCACTGCTCTTTCATAAGAATGCTCTGCTCCACTATATATTCCGCGCCCTCGCGCAGCTCTTCGTCGGACTTGTAAAAAGTGTAGTCCTTCTCGGTGTCGTATTTCTTCTGAATCAGGAATCGTTCCTCGGGTGTGACGTCCGAAGTGATGAAATAGACTATATCGCAGTTGGCACCGCGAATGTATTTATCGTAATCCTCGGGAAGAAGCTGGTACATATCAAGCACCATGCCGGGTGTGTGCTCGTCGTACTCTCCGCTTTCCACCATTGCCCGCACAAAAGGAGCCATTTTGCCGCTGATTACGCGAAGAGTGTCCTCAGACGACAAGCCCTGATATGTGCTGACACCTGTCTCGGGAAAACATTTCTCGAAACCTGCGATAATCGAATCCATACTGACATGCTGATAGCCGAATTTACTTGCAAGCAGATGAGAAACTGTGCTTTTGCCGGCTCTCGGAACCCCCGAAACAATAATATTGTTTTTCATGCGATACCCCCTCAAAATGTTTATACTTAATGCACGAACAAGTATACCACATCTCAATCAAATATAACAAAGAAAGTATCTTTGATAATTCCGAGCGGCTCACGCAACATATTGGTAGGAAGAAACCTCGGAACCGAGGGCGCAGCTATGCCTTCAATAGAAAGCCCCGTGATTTTCTTGGCTAAGAACATTCCTCGGAAGACGTGGAAATTGCTGGTGGCTATGCCGATTCTTGATACGTCGGAGCAGTTGGCCTTTATGATTTCAAAGGCGTTTTCGATGTTTTCTCTGGTGTTGACAGACTCTGTCTCTGCGAACACTCTTGATTCATCGATGCCGCGGCCGATAAGGTAGTTTCTGCCGCCTTCGCCTTCGCTGATTGACTCGTTGTAACCTTTCGCGCCGGTAACTACGCAGATTGTGTCCGGGTTTTCAATCAGGTAGTCGTATGCCGCGTCAAGTCTTTGCCGGTATACTACGCTGGGGCCGTTATCAAACATTTGCGCGCCGAGTACAATCACGCAATCAAGGCCGGGCTTGGCCTTCGCGTGGAACTTGGACACTATCAGAATTTCGATGATTGAAAAAAGCGTAATTGCAACCACAAGCAGTATCACCGCGGTCTTACGGAGCCAAAGCGGAATCTTCTTCCAGCGCCCCTTACCCATTAAAAAGGCGCATAAGTAAATAAACGCCGCAACAGCAACCCACAAAAGATATGAATTTGTGCCGGTCTTCAATACAACCACAAAATATGATTCAAGCATGCAAAATGCACAAAGCATATATAAAAGGCATCGAACAGCTATTAATACTTTTTCTTTCACTAAATTGTCTCCTAAAAAGAAATGTAGCCGGGCCATTATTTAGCCCGGCATGTTTATCTTAGAAATCGTCGCTTTGCTCAAGCGGAATGTAAGAACGTTTAAGGCTTACATCTCTACCGCCTACTTTTACAATGCTATTGTAAAAAGCAAGGAAAATCATAAGAATCAGTACTACAATACAACTAATTAATCTTTTAGCCCTCATAAAAGACCCCCTCATAAGACTAACTGTTTTCTTGTTACAGTGTTATCTTATCAGGGGGTTCTAAAGAAGACCTTCATAAAAAACTTAAGGTTTTATTAACGTTGATTAGTTTCCCGCAGCCGCTATAAGTGCCGCTATTTGCTCGGGAGTCATCTTCGCATTGGGGTCTGCAGGCATCTCAACTTGAGGTGCCGGAGCGGGTTCGGGAGCAGGTTCGGGAGCTGCTTCTGCTACGGGTTCAGGTGCAGGCTCAGGTGCAGGTGCTTCCGCTACAGGCTCAGGCACAGGCTCCGGTGCAGGTGCCTCCGCTACAGGTTCAGGCACAGGCTCTGGTGCGGGTGCTTCCTCTACAGGCTCGGGGGCCGGTTCAGGCGCGGGCGCTTCC